>Ga0233428_1004605_pt1 | contig 10612 bp, 5 predicted proteins | sample SI_118_April2016_4_FD_179890 | JGI IMG/M metagenome (GOLD analysis project Ga0233428, IMG submission 179890) | Seawater microbial communities from Saanich Inlet, British Columbia, Canada - SI_118_April2016_120_MG | ecosystem: Environmental > Aquatic > Marine > Inlet | place: Canada: British... | reverse complement strand
GCCCTTGCCGGGGGCACCCTCAAAACGCACTACGGCGCCGGCCTCGGCGGCACGGGTGGCGGTGGCGTCCAAGGAGCCGTTGTCGTAGACGTACACGACGCAGCCGGGCAGCGAGGCCGAAAAGCCCGCCACGACGTCGCCGACGGTGGCCTCCTCGTTCCGGCAGGGAACGAGCACGGCTATACGTGGCTGGGTGCTGGTGGCAGGGACGTTGATGACGGCTGGCCTTCTCGTGGGTTGTGACCGGCCCGAGTCTACGGGCAGGCGCGTACGCAGGGCATATGGCCGCTACGGTCGCCCGGGTGCGCTCCCCCACGCTCCGCCTCAGAAGCGCCTGCCTGCTCGTAGTCGCAGCTCTGGGCGCCACCACGCTCACGAGCCCACCTGAGGCCACAGAGCCCACCCAGAAGCGCCGTACGACCGTTGAGGCAGCCGCCACACCCACGAGACGCACCCTGGCTGTGACGTCTGAGGGCCTGGTGGGGATCGGTGCAACCGATTGGCAGGCCGCCGGCCACACCGGGGCGGGCACCAAGGTAGCGATCCTGGACCTGGGCTTTGACGGCTGGGACACCCTGCCCGAGGGTGAGCTGCCGGCCGACGTGGAGGCAATGGGCTTCAACCAGACCGGGGCCCTTGACAGCGGGACCGACCACGGGACCCAGATGGCCGAGATCGTCCACGACGTGGCCCCAGAGGCCTCTCTCGTGCTGATCACGTTCAACGACAACTACATGGGCGAGATGGTGGACTGGCTGTTGGCCAACGAGGTGGACGTGGTGTCCATGTCACTTGAGTGGACCGACGGCCCACTGGACGGCACTCACTGGAGTTCAGAGCACATCCAGCGCGGCATCGACGCAGGCATCACCTGGGTGGTGGCCGCCGGCAACTCGGCCAAGCGCCACCACGTAGGTACGACGGTGGATGTCGATGGTGACGGCTGGGTGGAGTTGGACAACGTGTCCACGGAGTTCAACGAGTTCCGGATGGCTGCGGGCGCATCGGCAGACCTTTTGCTCACATGGGACGACGCTGCGACAGATCTGGACCTGTGTGTCTTTGACATGGAGACCCTGACCGAGGGTGAGCCAACCCAGGTGGACTGCGCGGACGGACCCCAGGGCGGCGGTGAGCCTGCCATCGAGGCCATGACCATCACCAACAGCAGCGATGCCAGCAGGCGTTACGGGTACTCGATCAGCCACTTCTCTGGCGAGGAGGTCATCTACGACACCCGCATCTGGGGCAGCGGCTACCTGCAGTTCTCCAACCCGGCCACCAGCATCGGCGTGCCGGCCAACATGACCGATGCCCTCACGGTGGGTGCGGTGGCATGGAACACCCTGGAACTGCAGCCCTACAGCGGCTGGGGCCCCAACATGCAGGGCGTCCTGAAGCCAGATGTGGTGGCACCAGACCAGATCACCACCAGCCAGTGGGCGGGAGTGTCCAACACGGGCACCTCTTATGCGGCACCCCACGTTGCAGGCGTAGCTGCCCTGATGATCGGCGCCATGCCCGAGCTGACGCCTGCACAGGTGAAACAGCGCCTCAAGGACCGTGCCAGCCAGGCCGACGCACCGGACCACCGCCAGGGTTGGGGCATCGTGGCGCTCGGCAGTTTGCCGAGTTCCATCGTGGCCATAAGGGGCCACTGGGCCGAGGCGTCGATCGACTGGGCGTTCACGACGGCCATCACCCCGGGTTGCCCGACAGACGGTGCAGCAGCAGGTTCAACCTGCCCGGAACTCCCGGTGACAAGGGATGAGATGGCCCAGTTCATGTGGCGTTCCAAGGGCCAGCCTGCCCCCACGAAGACAGCAGCATTCGAGGACGTTGCAGAAGATGCCACCTACGGCACGGCCGTGGACTGGTTGGCGGAACAGGCCATAACACTGGGCTGCACCACTAACACCTACTGCCCCGACGGAACCGTCACACGGGCAGAGATGGCAGCGTTCCTGTGGCGTCTGGAGGGCTCACCAGAGGGATCGACCCCGGCAGGCTTCGGCGATGTACCCGAAGGTGTCTTCTACGGTGCCGCAGCCGACTGGCTGCTGGCCTCAGGCACAACCACCGGCTGCACCACCACGTCGTACTGCCCAGACGGGCTGGTGACCCGGGCCGAGATGTTCACGTTCCTGAAACGTCTGGGGGAGGCATAGTTGTGTCCCGTCTCCCGCCTAACCGACCTAATCGATCCCCGGGCGACATGACCTGTGCATCGCGATCTGACCTGGGTTCAGGTAATGCGCCACGAGTCTCCAAGCAAACCAGATCTCCCTAGACTCGGGCACTGTGATTTACATCAGAACTAGTTCGAATGCACAAGATTTGTCAGTTGGCGCATTCCCAAAGTTTGGCTAGGAGATCCAATGGTCAAGGCAGTTTTGTCAGTCATGTTGTTGACGGGCGTTCTCACCTCATGTGGAAATGGCAGCGACTCCAGCACCGAACTCCCCAGTTCCGGAATCCTCGTCTCGAGCGATCAAACCGGTAACTGGGAAGTCTTTATTTTCAATCCTAAATCGTCAACCACCCACCAGGTCACTCGCGAAGCTGGCTACCGGACAGATCTAAACGCCGAGGTCTTAGGTCTCGATTTTGAACCCGCGTGGTCGCCAGATGGGCAACAGATCGCACTGGTCACCGATCGTCGCGCAGCCCAAGAACTGTTCATCGTAGGTCCCGACGGATCTGTGATCGAACGACTGGTTGGTGCAGGAGCCGGTGTCGGGGAACCTGCCTGGTCGCCCGACGGGACCCAAATCTCATTCAGGGGCGACCAGTCGGGTGATCCCGAGTTGTATGTGATCGATGTCAACGGGTCGAACCTTCGTCAGTTGACTCATAGTCCGGGCGAGGATTGGACACCAGCTTGGTCTCCCGATGGGACCCGCCTTGCCTTTGCCAGCAGGCGAAGTAACGGTAGTTGGGACATTTTCGCTATGAGGCCGGATGGATCTGAGGTGACTCAGTTGACTTTTGACTCGTGGGACAACTACCTCCCTGACTGGTCGCCCGACGGGAACCGAATCGCATTCGCAAGCAACCGCAGCGGCAACTGGGACATCTTCACAATGGACCCTGATGGGTCATCTGTCCGCCAGATTACTGACGACGCCGTTTCTGACATTGAACCTGTCTGGTCCCCCGATGGAAGGCAACTGGCGTTTGCCACCCTCCGGACTCCGGGGTCAGGGTGGGAGGTATTTCTTGTGGACCTCGATGGGGGTCGAGAATCTGGCACCGGCCAACAGGGCTATCCAACCGACTGGTTTGTCGAAAGTGAAGATTCCCGCTGATGGCAGCGGTTCCTACTCAGAAGGCAATGTCAACGCCCTGGTGAGGAAGGCGGCCATCTGTTCTCGGGTAACGGGATCTGATGGGCAGAACTCGGTTTGCGTGCAGCCAGTTGTGATGCCACGGGCAAAGATCGTTTCGATGTCCGTTTCGAAGATTGACCCGTCATCATCGCCAAACGTGTTGGTTGCGGCGCTGGGAGATGCAAGATCCAACGCCCTGGTGAGGAAGGCGGCCATCTGTTCTCGGGTAACGGGATCTGATGGGCAGAACTCGGTTTGCGTGCAGCCAGTTGTGATGCCCAGTTCACTGAGGCCGAGGATTTCCCCGGCAAACGGGTGACTGACCTGCACGTCGGCGAACCGGGGAACGACATCAATGTCGAAGTATGACGAGCGGAGCCCCAGCGCATCGCGAATGGCACTTCCGGTAGTAGTAACCGTGGCTGGCCGGCCGGCGATGATCCCGGCGAGTCGCACCGTCTGGGCGGTTCCCGACTCGTACTTCGAGGTTACCGTCGCGTCGGTCAGCCACAAGAACCCGAACTTCAGGCCGAGTTCAGCCTGGTCGATGTGGACTGCCCAAGACGAGTACGGATTGTCAGCCGGACCGGACACGGACGCAGCATCATCCACCGACACAAGATAGGGGAGGTGCTCGCCGCCAGTTGCATCGTTGGACTCGGTTCGACCGCCGGTCGATGATGTGAAACGGGCCCAAATAACCTGGTTGTCCTTGGTGATCACCAGGCCAGAAGTTGCGCCAACCCGACCCTGCCAGAAGGGATGTCCCAACTCTGAGGTGTAGCCGCCGTAGGCCTGTTCGGGGTCGGTGTCGAGGATGTGACAGGCACACAGGTCCAGACGCTGGATGTCGAAATCTTCAGCAGGGCCGACATCGATGAGTCGGAAACCGACGAGCGACCGCGAAACGACGACTTGGGCTTCAAGCGATGCTCCCGGCCAGAACTCTGGGATTTCCTGTACCCCGCGCAGGTAGTCCTCAATGCCCACCTGGTGGGAAAGGTGAAGGCGCCCAGATGTGGGTGACGTCCGTATCCGAAACGTCCCATAGCGGTATGAGCGACCCTTCCGGGGAATCTGGATAGTGCCATCAACTGAGGTAGGTCTCACGGAGGCGGAACAGTCGCCGGATGGGGCAAATAGCACGTAGCCACCATCACCGGCTTGTCTGGAAAACGCGCACTGTTCGAATCCATCAGGGCCGAATCTCCACTTTTCACCAGCGGCCGCGGTCGCTGAACAGGCGTCCGTGCCGTCAAGGCAAAGATCGGCCGTTCCCTCCTCGATCCGGAAGGTGATCTCGGGTTGGTTCTGAAGCAACCCGACCCACAGGGGTTCATCCAGGCTGAGCAATTCGGACCCGCTGCTGAGCGTATCGAGTTGGCGGAGTGTGGTACCCGTGAAGTAGTGGCTGAGGATCTCGTCGACCGATGCCCCGCCATCGGCCATGGCGCGGGCCCCGTACTGGCTCAACCCAACCCCATCACCCCAACCACTTCCATTGATCGTGAGCCCTGGAGTAGCTGTCGCCGAGACCAGTCCCGGAAGGTTCAGCGCAATAAGCAACAAGAGCGCCGACAACCATCGCAGAGTCCTGTGCATGGAGAGGATGGTAGGCGCTGCCACTAGTGACGAATCCTTTCGGACCTGATCGCGATTCCTCTACTAAGAGGTACGCCTGTTAGCCAGAGGGAACTGCGGGCCATATGCCCCGCAGCAACACCCATGGCCTGCAGAGAACTAACCAGTGATCGTTATCTTGCTGGCTGCGGCACCGTGAATATCATTGTCGTAGGACGTCCCAGCTGCGGCAGTCCACGCGTAGTAATCCCAGACCTGACCCGCCACAAACGAAGGATTGAAGGTCAAGTTGCCGTCGGTGTCAGTCGTCTGCTCGGTTCCGTCGATATAGCACTTGGTCACAGAAACCACTGTTGCTTCTGTGTTGCCGCACGAACCATCAGCAGCAAAATCCTGGTAGCCGACCGTAGACGTTCGCTGATACTTGAAGGTGTCCACCAACGAGGCGTCAGCAGGAAGAAACGCAGAGGTCCGGTACGTTACCGAAACCGTCACCGTTCCGGCAGCCGCCGCACCCGTGTAATGAGTTGACTGCATGTTGATCCCTGCGGGACGGGCGTTGGTGTGGTCCAGCGCCCTGGCCATCATCTGAGCCATGTTCAACCTGGTCATATCACCGACCGGCTCATACGTGGTGGCCGTCGTCACCTCTGTGACTCCCAGATTCCAGAGGTTGATGATGGCAGATTGCATCCCCATCAGAGACGTTTCACCAAGATCAGTGAAGTTGTGGTCGGTGTCTAGCGACTTGATTTCTCTAAGAGCTACATAACCGGTAACCAACTCTTCGTTACCCCCCGGTCCGGTGGTCGAAACTTTCAACAGGCGCTCTATGAACAACGCCATCTCCTCGCGGGTGACGTTTTGGTCCGGCGCATAGGTGGTCGCCGTCTTGCCAATAGAGATCCCCAACTGTTTGATCTGGTTGATTGCCGTCTGGATCTCTGCTGACTCACCGGAAATGTCGGTAAACCCCTGGTCTGTGCCACTAGGCAAAGTGGCGCCGGCGGGGACAGCCATACGTGTCAGGAACAGTGCCATCTGCCACCGGGGCACCGGGTCAAGCGGCGAAAAGGTCGTAGCCGTCGTCCCCTGTGTGATGCCGAAATACTTGATGCAGGCAACATCAGCAGAGGTCGTGTCGGTGAAGCCCGCAGCAGTGATGACGATCGCCGGACACGCATCGAAAATCGCAAGATCATTGGGTGTGTGACCGGAAACCGGGATCACAGCCGCGGTAGCCGACGCCGCCGATGTCCCGTCGCCGTTGAAACCCTTTACTTGAAAGGTGTAGGTGAGCCCGTTGGTGAGACCGGTGACCGTTTCAGTCACCGTGGTGTCTACTGCGTCGATGAAACGGTAGGTGTTGGTCACAAACGCATTGGGCGAGTATTCGATGATGTAGTCGGTCGGCGTGTTAGACGAGGCCGTCCAGGTCAGCGTCACCGACCCGGAAGCCCCCGGCGTGCTCACAGCGGTCAGGTTTGTCGGCACCGAGGGGATAGCAGCCGAAGCCACATTCGTAAGTGCCGCTAAAAACAGCGCTAGCGAAGAAACGAAGGCAAGGAATCGTTTAGAGGTGAATTTCATGATGACTCCACGATAGTTGAACCCACATGGCCAATCGGGGCAAGCCGCACCCCTGACCGCCTGAAGTCTACGGCCTGCGTTCCGGTGTCGTTGGTTACTCCCTCCCCATCTCGCCAACGACGGTTCTGCTGTGGCAGAAACGACGGGATTCCGTTGCCAAGCTGATCGAAAATGGGGGAGGCCCCCGGTCCGTGGACCGGGGGCCTCCCCACTCGCTGACCTTAAATCAGGTCAACATTTTCAAATCGATTAGCCAAGCGTGTGGCGCACAATGTCTGTGCTCAAGCCGGTTCCGTACTCAACGTTTGCGATGGAGCTGACAACGCCACCAGGGAAGGCAACGACATTACCTGCCGCACAGGTCGCTGTCATCGCAGTCACCCATGCAGCCTGTGTCGCAGGCACCCCGTCGAGGAGAGCTGCAGCGGCACCTCCGGTGCCGAAGTGGTCGTTGTCGTCGTACGTGAACTGCATGTACGAGTAAATCGGGTCACTGGTATCGAGGTCGTCCATCTTGACAAGGATGTAGTCCTTGCCGACAGAGTCAAACTCGACACAACCGTAGTTGACCTCGTTGTCGGCCCGAGCTACGTTTCCGTCGCCGACTTCAGCTACGTCAGTCGCAGCGGCCAGGCGGAAGTAGTCCACCGTCGCCGGAGTTCCAGCTCCCGGAGTTGCCGTGATCTCGTCAACACCGCTGGTCGACTCCGTGTCAGCCCACGAATACGTGGCCACACCGGCCGCGTTCGTCGTACGGGCCGCCGAAGCAAACGACGTAGTCGAGAACACCGTCGGGCCGGCTGCGTCGCTCTCAGTCTCGCCGTCCGCGTGCCATGCGTCATCAGAACAACTCGCCGTGAACGTGTTGGCATCAGTGGCGGTCGTAACCGTGAAGGCACCCGCACCCAGCGCACCGGCATCGGCAGTGACTGCATCAACAGCTACACCACAGGAACCAACGAAATTGCCCTTTGTGACGATTTGGATGTCGTCGGCAACAGACAAGCCGTGCGCTGTAAGCGTGCAAACGGATGGGTCAGCAGCGGTACAGGTCGCACCCTCGTGCAAGCGGTTCACCGAGGTGAACGTAACCGTGCTCGCCGGGAACACATCGCCGTACTGGTCGTAGTGCGTTGCTGTGACCGATCGGGTGATCGATGCCGTAGCAGCAAGCCCACTTGACGCTGTCTGGGTGAGTGCAACCCGCCCACCAACATCAGCTGTCGCCTTGTAAGAGATCTTGAGGGTCAAGACCTCGCCGGCCCTGCTCATGTGGCCACCGGTGTTGACGGCAGGCAATGAGCCCTGCGTGATCGTGGTCACAACCCCTGGTGTCAACGTAATCGTGTCAGTGACATGGTTAGCGACAACTAGGCCTGCGCCTGGATCGGCTGGTCCGGTGATGGTGAATGACACCGCACCAGTGGCGTCGGTGTAGCCAATAACTGCCTCAGCATCTGAGACAGCAACAGACCCAACGCCGCCGAGGCTGTCGTTAACACGGGTCCGGTTCATCGTGACCGTAGCAAGTGCCTTGGGCACGTTCACATAGGTCTCTGCGTCGGTAGTCAAGTTACCCACCTGGCAGGTGATGGTCGTGACCGCACCAAAGTGCCGGGTGGCGTCTTGGGTGGCCGTTGCTGCATACGCAGGAACGTCGTTAGTGCAGTTGATATCCCCGGCAGTCGGGTTACCGACGACACTGATCGTGTCGTACGTCACGCCCGAGCTGTGAAGATCGTTATCAAAGGCCGTGGCAGCAGCAGCAGTCCACGCGTGGTAGACGTCCGTACCCACGACACCGGTCGCCTGAACGAGCGCCCCCGTCGTGTTAAAGGTCGGCACCAAGTTACCGCTGAGATCAGTTGCCGGCTCATTGGCGTCGATGTAACAGCCAGTGATCGCACCCGTGGTCAGGACTGCGTCTTCGCAAAGGCCGGTTGCCGTGGCAAACGCCCTGTCGCCTTCTATCCCGGTCGCCTTCCAGGTGAACACGTCAACCGCGGTTGACACGATCGGATCGAAGCTCGCGTCACGGTAGGAGATATGCCCCGTGGGCGCGGCGTTGACGATCGTCGAGTAGGCGCTCGCCTGCATGATCAGACCCTCAGGACGCAGGTTGGAATGGTTCAAAGCTCCAACGAGGAACGTTGCCATGGCCGCACGGGTCATGTCTGAGGCCGGGCTGAACGTGGTTGCTGAGAGGCTGTCGTGGATGCCCAGGTCGTACAACTCCTTGATGGCATTGCTGGCCTCAACGGTGACGGACCCGGAATCGATGTCGGTGTAGTTGTACAAGGCAGTACAAGCCTGCACGCCACCGCAATCGCTGTTGATGTAGGTGGTGGTTGCGCCACCAACCAACTCAGCGTCGGATGTGCCACCAGGACCGACGGTGATGGTGTCGAGCATGCGCTCGATGAACATCGCCATCTGCTGGCGGGAAACGTTGTTATCCGGAACGTAAGTCGTAGCCGTCACACCAGTGGTGACCCCAGCCTGAGCGAGCTGATTGATCGCAGTCTGGATTTCGGCCGACTTGCCGGAAATGTCAGTAAAGCCCTGGTCTGCACCCGTACCAAGCGTCACACCGGCTTCGTTCATGGCACGTGTGAGGTACAGAGCCATCTGCCAGCGAGACACCGAGGCGGTCGGCTCGTAGGTCGTAGCCGTAGTGCCCTGGGTGATGCCGTAGTATGCGATGCAGTCGACGTCAGTGCTTGTCGTGTCGGTGAAACCGGCAGACGGAATGTCTGCCGAGGCCGGGCACGCCAGAAAGGTCGGTGCAGAACCAACCGCAACTACAGCGGTCGCTTTTGGAGCCGCCGAAACCGGCGACACGGAAGTAAGTGCCGGAACCAGTGCGGCCAACACGGCTACTGCCGTGAGGACGCCGATCCGACGCTTGAGATGGGAAAACATGTTTCCTCCATTGTTGTTGATAGATACCCGAGCTGCCGACCCCCTCAAGAGAAGGCAGCCCACTCGTTGCCCTAAAGGGTAGAGACCACCGCTACAGCAGGTGTCGACAATCTGCAAAGCCGATGTAAAGCATGGGTAAAACCGGATTGGATCTACCGGAAACCCCGTGATTGCAGCCCTAACCGGTGAGATCCAGAGTGCGTTCAGCCACTTGTACAGACCACATCCTCGATCACTTCGCAGCGCACCCATGAGGTCTCATCACTCGCCTTGGGTATGAACGAGACCTCGACGACAATCGGGCCGGAACGTAGGATCTGGGCCGACTCGAAATCGGCCCCCTGGAGCGCCGAAAAGAACTCAACCGAATTACCGACTACCACAACAGTCACAGAGCCTCCCCGAGCGGTAATGATACGAAATTCCTTGACAAATACTGAAACAGTCCCTAAACCCGTCCGACCAACAGAGTCGGCAACCTCGAGTCGGGCCTCGAACCGGCCTGAGACCTCAAGTTTCCCCCAGAGATAGCCATCGTCGTCGATCTGGAGGCCCGGAGGAATGTCGCCCGAGACGACCGACATCTCGAAAGGGCCATCGCCACCGGCCACTAGGCGCTCCCTGAAATCGGTACCCATCCGATGCTCACTGGGGTCCAGTTCAAGAAAGACGAGGTGCGCAACCGGAGCAACCGTGGTAGTGACAGGAGGCGCCTGGGTGGTGGTCGGAGCAGGTGGCATGGTCGTGGTCGCCACCGGCAGCGTTGTCGTCGTGGCTGGCACCCCGACGGCGGTGGTCGTGGTCGCCACAACCGTCGTGGCAGGCGCCACAACCGTCGTGGTGGACGCTGGAACCGTCGTCGTGGCCGTAGCCGACGTGGTGGTGGCTGCCACAACCGTGGTGACCGGCACCGCAACGGTCGTCGTTGCAACCGGCGGGGCCGTCGTGGCCCTCGCAGTCGGCAAGGTCGTCGGCGCCGGAGTTGCCCTGGCCAACACCTCGATACGCGCCCCCTGGGGGAACACCTGCAGGTCCACCAGCTCCACGGCGGCATTGGCCACATAGGTCACCCCCACGGTCGCCACCACCCACACCAGCACCACGAGCATTCTTCGCATGAACCCACAAGTATCGTCACAGGCGGGCCCCCATGCCATCCTCTGGTAGGGAAAAGCCCCGACAGCGCCCCA
>Ga0233428_1004602_pt1 | contig 10620 bp, 6 predicted proteins | sample SI_118_April2016_4_FD_179890 | JGI IMG/M metagenome (GOLD analysis project Ga0233428, IMG submission 179890) | Seawater microbial communities from Saanich Inlet, British Columbia, Canada - SI_118_April2016_120_MG | ecosystem: Environmental > Aquatic > Marine > Inlet | place: Canada: British... | reverse complement strand
AATATACTTTATCTGCTATTTGTATTGCATTCAGATTTTTTGACATTTAAATTCCTGTTTTAGTTTTTACCTATTCTATCTAAAGCGTCATAGGTTTACTTACAGAATACTAGCTTTATGCGACCATCACCGATCACTTCAGCCGTATTGCCGTATACTTTGCATATGGCAATTATAAGTTCTTGCACACATTACTTGATGTTACACTATAATTCATTATTCTGATACTTTCCCATCTTCGTGTGTAATCGCCCTTCAACATATTCAGACAATCTACTGTTCACAAATATAACACTATATTGCAAACAAATCAATAGAGCTGAATATACAACACCTTTAAGTTCTTTCTTGAGCAATTTTTGGTAGCCGTCTGAGTGGACTATCAACAAAATAATGCCACCGACAATATATTAATCGGTGAAATCGTTTTTAACAGCATACTTAACCAGCTCTGTTTGTTTTGGAGACCAAGCTTCATAGATACAATGGCATATTGATCTTCAGGGTATAAACTTAAAATAAGAACTGGAACCTTAGGATGTTTTCTCCTTATTTTCGACTAAGGTATCAAATAATAGGGCTTTCCCCAATCTGAAACCAAAAAAAACTAGTGTTTGCGTGCGCTTGATAGGCATACTCAACACTAGCCTTTGTAGTTGATATATTCAAACTATTAACTAATATAAACAGTCTATAGTTGTAATTCTTTTTCATTGGTGAATGGGAATAATGATTCGGAAGCCATAAGTTGCCACTTATGTCTTCCACTTTCGAATTTATAAAACTACAATAAATAAGATTAAAAAAAGTACAGGGGTGTTTCACCTACTTTTAAAATCAATGAAAGCTATAAATCAAAGTATTTAAAGAAGCTGTATTTTGCTGTAATTCTATACTAAGCATATCGTTACTTATATTTAAAATCCCTAAAATTATTTATGAAATCACAATCAGACTTATTGTTAGTACTAAAACGTTTTCTACTATTATTCCTGCCTGTACTTGCATTGATAAGCAGTATTGCTTTATTGTTTTACTACACCAAAATAGAAACCATAAATAATGAGAGGTTTTTTTTTGAGACCAATGAAGTTGACCATGTTAACCGGCAATTGCAAATAATCATTAATAATTTCAACAGTGTTAAGTCAGATTTGGCTATACTTTCCGGCGATAATGAAATGCAGGATTTGTTTAAAACAGGTGACGAGCGTTGCAAAAAAGCGGTTGCTGAAGAGTATTTAGTGTTTTGTAGTGCGAGGGGAATTTATGATCAAGTGCGATTTCTGAATGAGAAAGGAATGGAGGTAGTAAGAGTAAATTATAACACAGGTAATCCGTATATAGTGCCAGAAAATCAGCTTCAGTTTAAGGGAGATCTGTACTATTTTAAGGACACCTTCACGCAGAACAATGAAGGTGAGATATTTGTATCTACATTTGATCTGAATATAGAAAGAGGAAAGATTGAAAAGCCATTGAAGCCAATAATACGTTTTGGAGTTACAGCTTTTGATAGTAGCGGACAAAAAAGAGGAATTATAATTGTGAATTATTTAGGCAAGGTCCTTATAAATAAAATTAAATTGGCTTCAAATAAAATTCCGGGCTCTATTATGCTTCTGAATTCTAATGGATACTGGCTATATAGTATTAAACCAGAAGATGAATGGGGGTTTATGTATGAAGACAGAAAGGCTATCGCCTTTGGTAATACCTTTCCAGAAGCTTGGCAGCAAATCTCTGCAGACCATACCGGACAATTTTACAATGACGATGGCCTATTTACGTATACAACAGTTTATCCTCTCCAGAAAGAATTACAATCAACGACTGATTCAGGTAATGCCGAAGAGTATACATGGAAAATAGTATCTTATGTGGGATCAGACGTTTTGAATGCTAAGTTGAGCTATTTCATGATCATTCTTTTTTCTATATATGGGTCTGTTATTGTATTGTTAGGATGTGGTTCGTGGTTTCTGTCTAGTTCAGGTGTGCGCCGAAGAAATGCTGAGGAGCGTATTACAAGTCTTGCTCATATATTGGAAGAATCATTAAACGAAATCTACATATTTGATGCCAATACCCTTCGATTCATTATGGTCAATGAAGGTGCGAGGCGGAATCTGGGCTATTCGATGGAGGAACTCAACAATCTTACTCCTTTAGATATTAAGCCGGAGTTTACGGCGGAGTTATTTGCGAAAACGATTGAGCCTCTCAGGGTTGCAGAGAAAAAAAGAATAGAGCTTGAGACTGTCCATCTCAGAAAAGACGGTTCTGTATACAATGTAAAGATATTTCTTCAACTTTCAAAATTACAATCTACCCCTGTCTTTGTCGCTATCATTCTTGATATCACCGAGCACAAGAAGATGGAAGAGACACTGCTGCAGACAGAAAAGCTGAAATCTATAGGTACAATCACTGCCGGTATATCCCACGAGTTTAATAACCTTCTCGCAATTATCTCCGGTAATGTACAGTTGCTGGAGGGAGCCTACGAAGATGATAGTGTCTTGACAGGTGCACTTCGCACTATTATGAGCGCTGCTGATGACGGGGCTGAAATAGCCAGTAATATGCTTAAATTTACTAAGACAACCCAAGACACGATAGCACTTGTATCTTCTGATATCAGGGATATGATAATGCAGTCTATTGATTTTACAAAACCCAAATGGAATAATGAGGCGCAGGCAAGAGGCATAAACTACAAAATGGACACGGAAAGTATGAAGAAAACTCCATTCATAATGTGCAAACATACTGAAATTAGAGAGATATTTATCAACATAATAAACAACTCACTTGATGCGATGCCTGAAGGCGGCAGTATCTCGTTCAGTACGTGGAGTGGTGATGATATGGTGTTTGTAACCGCCACTGATACAGGAGTGGGTATGTCTGAGAATGTAAAAAAAAATGTATTTGATCCGTTCTTTTCTACGAAGGGAGTAGAAGGTACCGGATTGGGCATGAGTATGGTTTACGGCATAGTGACTAGACATGGTGGCAAGATATATGTGGATAGTGAGATAGGAAAGGGTACAACATTTACCCTGCAATTCCCAGTTACTAATAAAAGAAGAAGTCCAATAGAGACTCCTGGTACGGAACAGAAAGCAAGTATAAATGGTCTACGTATCCTGGTGGTAGATGATGAAGAGGCGATGCGAAATATACTAGAGCAGCTCCTTTCCAGAAGTGGCCACAATGTCAAAACTGTTGATAATGGTGCTGATGCTATAAATATGGTAGAGGGTGAAGGATTTGACCTTGTGTTATGTGATCTTGCCATGCCAAATGTCTTTGGATATGATGTAGTAAAAGTTCTTAATGGTCTAAAAAAGAGACCAAAGATAGGCATCATCACTGGCTGGAGTGAGTATGATGTATCAAATAAAGATATTAAAGTAGACTTTTATCTCAAAAAGCCTTTTAAACATTCAGAGTTGGCAAAGCATATTAATGAATTGTTTACTGAGGATAGTAAATGATAAAAAGCTATAACCACGCTGACAAGGATTCATGATGCAGATGTCGAAATTTATATTATCATATAGACTTCAAATGGAATTAAAAAGCAAGAGGTATTTGGTCTATTATTAAATATCAAATCAGTATTTGGACTTTTGTTCTTTCTCCACGTCCCTTCAAGAGCTCTATGGGTTCAATTTAAATCTCACAGGGGAAATACTCAGTACAGTGTTGACGTGTCTTCACCTTCCCATGCTTATCTTGCCTTATACTAAAGATCTGGTTGCACTTTTTCCGATGTACATAGTTCTCCCTAATCTTTTTTCTTATAAAAACGCTGATGAACCTCATGCAGAAGATCTTTTAATGGTACCCACTCTGGAACCTTACTCATGTCAATTTTAGCAAGATTCTCCTCAGTGGCATAACGCCCGGGGAACCAATTCCCCTTTTCCTCAAACATGTTATAACGCATTTCCGGAAACGCCGCATTACCGAAATATTTCCACATCTGACGGTACCTGAGTATCTCGGGAATATTAATCCCTGAGGGATCATCGAAAATGGAGTAGCCATCAAATGACCGGTACACATCTAGCTCTTTACGCTTGTCCATTCTATTGAGTATTTCCTCATCCTGCTCGTTCCAATGGTCATCACCATCTGGCACAACACTAGCCATCTGTTTGAAGTGGTACGGAGATGACATTCCAAATGAAAGTGTTTGCACCTGTGGTGTTTTCAAACAAAAACGGCCATTGAACTGCGAAGGAGTGAGAGGGGCAGTAAGCTCTTTCATCAGCGGTGATGGATTGAAGAGGTGCCCGCCTTTTTCATTAGGTGAGATGATAAAAACACCCATATCCCGCTGTGCTGCTTTTTGAACAGCCCGTTCATTGCGTTGGAAAAAGTAGTAATAGTGAAGATTAACGAAATCAAAGAGATCCGTTTCTATCGTTTTCTCAATAATATCACGCTGGGAGTGCGTGCTGAAACCAACGGCTTTGATTATGCCCTCTTCTTTGATTTTTAAAAGCTCCTCAACAGGGCCGCCCTTACCGCATGATTTTTCAAATATTTCCTGATTATTTATTCCATGCCAGGCGTAGTGGTCAAAATAATCCACACCCAGCGCTTTCAGCTGCTCCTCGATCAATCTGCGTGTTTCTGTTGCATCTTCAGGAGCCCCTTTTGTCATGAGATAATAAGAGTCACGCTTCAGGGAGAGCTCTTTATGAAGTACGATCCCGTAACAGTGTTCGCTTTTAACATACCCATGTGCTGTTTCGATATGGTTAATACCATGCTTGAGAGCCAGCTCAACACACTCCCTGCAATTGTCAATCATATCCGCAGGAATCTGATCACGTGGATCTTCCCACCCGTGAACATATCGCATGCCTCCAAGAGTGATCACACTGATCGGGGTTTCTGTTTTACCGAATCGACGATATGCCATAACCGGATTGTAATTCCTGATTTTAGTGCTATCCAGTTGTTGTGTCATGTTCTCTTCCATTGGAAATAGAATGTTATTAACACATTTTTATTTTTATGTTAATATTCATTTTGCACGACACTCATCTGACCTGCCCCGTTTATTTGTAGCACCTTTAAAGTTAAACTCTATACACCCCAAACAACATCTTACCAGTAATATCCCTGTGTATCCTGATGCTCGATCTTTCACATATGCAAGGGGAGGTTACCGATTGTTGTGGAGGATAGGGGATTCGAACCCCTGACCTTTTGCATGCCATGCAAACGCTCTCCCAACTGAGCTAATCCCCCGTGATGTACGTAAGTATTGGATGTGTTATTATTTACAAGAATAATGATTATCATATTTACTCTGAAAAATCAAGAGGAAAAAGTGATTCACCGCTGAGACGCGAAGTGCGCAGAGTATAAATAAGTGACAAAAGTGTGAAGTGATCTAAAGTGCATACCTGTCCGCCAGTTTGTTAGGCGGGAAGTTATGGTGGTCAAAGGCATTATGCCACTTCAGAAAAATTTTAAAGCCTTCAATACCTTAACCTTTATTTATCTGTGTGTATCAGTGTAAAGTCTTCGGCGCTTTTTGTCCGGGGAAATCAGTGGTTAAATAATTCTGTTTTTCCCTTTTAGTACCAATTCGTGGAATTCGTGTCTATTGCTTATTCAGAATCGTTTGAGGTGCGAAAGAGTTACAGGTTTGCCGTCTGCAACAGGAATGTTTGTTTAGTGTCTCTTCGTAACTCACTAAATTAATCACTGCTCTTCTACGTATATAATGTTAAAGGCACACACGTGTCTTATTAACTCGTGTGCACCTCTATTATAAAATATATAACTAATTGTTTTAAGCTACTACGCTTAGTTACGTTTCAACTTTCACCTGGTTATCATCCTTTAAATCCATTATTCCCTTTTCATCCTTCTCTTCCGCAGACTCCTTTACCTTCTTATAATTATCAAGCCCGTCGTTGGTATTATTGGACATTGAAGACATGAATGGGGGTAACTCACCCCACCTGATTGTGATGTAATGAATAGTATAATCTTAAACGTGTTAGTGCTGCTTGATTGTAAAACGTTGGTGTTAGTGTGATTCTTCAGTCAGGTATAGAAACCAGAGCAACAAGAACGTAGAGAGTTTTAGAAGTGTTTTTTTACTATAGAAGAACAACTTGTACAGAGTGGCAAGGTAATGTCAGGATAGCATCATTAAATTAGTCGTTAACTGTTTCTTCAGACTCTTTTAAAAGTGTCTCTTTCACTATAGTCGATAATTTTTTGTATTTTATGGGTTTGCTGATTATAAAATCTATACCCATATCATCTTGATTTAAGGAATCAAGCATATCCGCCCATCCTGTAATCAGTCCAATTTTTGGTTTTTTATCAAGTGACTCTACTGCCTTTATTACGTCCCAACCGGAGACCTGAGGCATACCTAAATCACAGATGATTAGATCATAACGCTCCTTTTCTAACATCTTAATGGCGGCATCACCACTTTCAACGCTATCAACGTTATAACCCTGTCTGGATAAAAACACATGCAACAAATCACTTATCTCCTTCACATCATCAACAACCAGTATACGATAGTTATCTGCTTTTATATCAATTACCGGCTCAATAGATGTCTCAGGAAGTATTTCTTCAGTGGCTACAGGTAATTCTATAGTAAAAATAGTCCCATCTCCTTCCTGGCTTATTAAGTCTATTTTGCCACCATGTTTCCCAATAATACCGTATGAAACGCTCATACCCAATCCGCTGCCTTCAATACCCTTGGTGGTATAAAACGGGTCAAATATTTTCGATTGGACCTCTTTAGACATGCCACAACCGTCGTCAGCTATACTTATAAATACAGTATCCCCTTTCTCCCACGTTCGAAAGGTAATACGCCCCCCTTCGGGCATTGCATCAATCGCATTATTTATTATGTTTATAAAAATTTCTCTTAATTCCGGAGGATTTCCCAAAACGGCACGTACCGGCGACAAACCTTCGGTATCTATTTCGTATGTTGAACCACCAGCCTGGGCAACATCCTTCCATTTGGGTTTTGAAAAATTAATTGACTGCTCAATAATTTCCACCATATTTAATGAGATATGCTTTGCTGTACTTTTTTCCATTCTGGTAAATTCACTCAATCTGCGCACTGTTTCTGAACCGTCGTCTACAGCCCTGTTGATAGCACGAAATCCTTTCAACAGCTCTTCATTACCATCACAGCTGAATTCCAGTAGCTGTGTATAGCCGTTGATGATTGCAAGCACATTATTAAAGTCATGGGCTATTCCTGCCGCCATAACACCCATGGCCCTCAATTTTTCAGACTGTATCAATATTTTCTCCATTCTCTTGCGAGAAGTTATATTTACCATCATTCCGGATATAATAGTATCATCAATTGTTGCAGTCAGAATAATGTCAACTCCACTCCCATCCTTTTTTATACATTCGCATTCAAATTCATCTATACTGCCCGAAGTATTAAGTTTATTAAGTAAATCACCCCTGTCCCATTTATTTTTATATATCTGCCGAATACCACCAAGCATCATTTCCTCAGGTGACGAATATCCAAACATATTTGATAGTGCATGGTTTGCGTATAGAATGTCACCATCCATATTTGACTTGTATACTCCAACAAGAGCATTGTCCACAATAGATCTGTATTTCTTCTCTGACTCCTCCAGTGCTTTTTTAGCCTGGACTAATTCTTTTTCACTTGCCAACTCTTTAAATACCAACTTGATTACGGAAGGCAATAGCTCAAAAAACTGCCCCTGCTTCACTATATAATCTCTGGCGCCGGCCTTCAACATCTCTACAGCCACCATCTCATCTCCGTGCCCCGTCATTACAATAAACTGAAAATCAATATTTCGCTCTTTAAGGTCGTGAACAATCTGACTCGCAGTCATATCCGGTAACCTGTAATCCAATAGAGTAATCAGAGGAGAATGGTTTACAATAAAATCAATTGCCTCTGCTCCACTATGGACGACCTTCACATTAATACCTATAGTTTCCAGACTCTTCTTAATCAGACGAGACAGGCCTTCATCATCTTCTACAACAAGAACTGTGGAAGATTCACTTAGCTCATCATTTACACTATTGGTTTGATATTTTTCTACCATTTGTCTATTTTATACCATTCACTTCAGGCAATTTTATTACAGTAAGAAAGAGTCCTAATTTATTTATTGCATCAACAAATTCTTCGTATTCCACTGGCTTGGCAATGTAAATACTACAACCTAGTTCGTGACAGTGATTAATTTCCTTCGGATCATCTGTGGTAGTAATCATGATCACAGGCATTTTAGACAGATCAGGATCCTCCTTGAGCTGACGCAGGACTTCAATCCCATCTACCTTGGGCATTCGTATATCCAGCAACAAGAGATAGGAGTTACCTTTTATACGGTGTGGCCCTTCGCCATCCTTGAAAAAAAAGTCCAGGGCTTCCTGTCCATCCTTTAAACGAAGTATGTTATTCTTGAAGCCTGAACGTTTCAAATTCTTCATAATAAGTGCAGCATGCCCTTCATCATCTTCTACAATAATTAGGTGTACTTCTTGTTGATAACCTCTTCTTCTCTCTTCTATTATTGTTGACATCCAATACCTCTCTTACTTATATAAAAAACAATATGTCATGTAAATGACCGGACTGTTATGTACATCTAAATTTTATCTTACTATACAGTACAGAAATAAATGATCAATTACAATAAGACTGTTTAAACCTAAACAGTCAACTCCTGTTGCAAAATATTCATAAGCCGTTAATATAATATGTTCTCCAGGTCATTCCGGCAGACGAACAAAAAACTTGCTCCCCTTTCCAGGTTCAGATTCTACCCATATCTTTCCGCCGTGACGATCAATTATCCTGCGAACAATAGAAAGCCCCAATCCATCTCCGGCTACATCACTATCACCGGGGTGAAGACGGTGGAATATCTCAAAAATCTTTTCCATGTGTTTCTCTGCAATGCCAATCCCATTGTCTTCAAGACAATACACAACATACCCATCTTCTTTCTTTCCTGAAAGCATGATTATGCAATCTCTTTTGCTATCACGATATTTCAAAGCGTTATCTAAAAGATTGGAGAAAACCTGGTTGATCTTTACCTCATCACCTCTGCACGATGGCAGTTCATTAAGCGGGAATTTAATATTCCCTTCCTTTATTATATATTTAAAGGTTTCTGTAATCTCAGAGATGAGTTTATTCATATCCAGCTCTTTTATATTAAGCTTTGCACGGCCCAAACGAGACACCCGTAAAAGACCTGATAACAAAGCATCCATTTTAGATGAACTTGTGAGGATAAATCTTAGTGCTTCAGGAATGTCCTCCTCAAGAGATTCTGCAAATTTAGCCCTTGCTTCAACGGGCATATCACTTTTATCCAGAAGAGTATGAATTCGTTCCATTGATGCTTGTAATTCCTTACTGAAACCCTGTATATTCAAGAGTGGTGACCGCAAGTCATGTGATGCTACATAGACAACCTGTTCCATCTCTTTATTTTTATATCTAAGCTCATCAAGCATCTGTTCAATCTCTTTTGTTTTATCAGCAACCATTAGCTCCAGACGGTGTGAATATCCCTCCAGCTCGCATTTTGATTCATCTAACTGGGAAGTCATATCATTAAATGAATTTTCAAGTATACCGATTTCATCATTAGACCTCGTTACTATTTTGAAACCAAGATCTCCTTTTGATATTCTCTGTGTCCCTTCAACCAGTGTTCTTAGTGGCCCTGTAACTCTGCTGGCCAGAATTATTGAAATTACAATTACAACGATTGCACATATAACTCCTATTATGATAGTAAATATTCTTAAATGCGTAATGGGGGAAAAGACCTCTTCTTTATCTAATTTGGTCACCAGCCCCCAATCCAAATCGGGGATATATTGATAAACGGCCACAACATCTCTACCCCTGTAATCTGGGGCTATAATTGCTCCATTTTGCCCTTTCAACGCCAATCTCATCGGCTCAGCCCCAGCAGAACTTAATGGAACTGACATTCTAAACGGCATGACAGGTGCGTACTTTAGTTTTGTTAAGAATACGACATTATCTCCTTTTTTCTGGCCCAATAATACCTCACCAGACTCCCCCATTCCGGCACGCTTAGTCGTAATCTCATCCAGGCAAGCGATATCATAGGCATTGATAATAACGCCAATAGTTTTATAATCATGCTTGTCAGTCAGAGGTGACGAGATGAATATGCAGTCCACACTTAGATAAGGAACACTATAAGATTTACCGATATAAGTTTCTCCGTAGAATTTACTTATGCAACTCCTGAAAATATCCTCATTAGACATATCCATTCCAACCCATTTTTCAGTAGTAGATGCCACAACCCTGCCATTAATATCCAGGACCGCTATAGAAGTGAGTTGAGAGTCCAGAGACTTCTTGTTCGTCTTGAGGTGCGTATTCAGGCCGGAAACTGCATCATTTTTTGTTACTCCGCCGGAGATTATTTCAAGACTATCTCTTATAAATCCATCAGAACTGAAGTCAACAGTTCGACCCTTTTTTGAATCCAGAAAGGACAATGTATGGGTTTCTTTAGATTCTGCAATGGC
>Ga0233428_1004600_pt1 | contig 10622 bp, 5 predicted proteins | sample SI_118_April2016_4_FD_179890 | JGI IMG/M metagenome (GOLD analysis project Ga0233428, IMG submission 179890) | Seawater microbial communities from Saanich Inlet, British Columbia, Canada - SI_118_April2016_120_MG | ecosystem: Environmental > Aquatic > Marine > Inlet | place: Canada: British... | reverse complement strand
TCTCCATATGTCGCAGTAGCTATAAAGCACCCAGAAGCTTGTTTTGGTGGAGGGTATCTGAATCTAGGTGTTGTCTTTAGTAATTCTCTTTGCCAGTGCTCTTTCAAGTAACTAGGTAGTATTCCATCAACTAACTCGGAACGCCTAAAACCATTTTTGCCAAAAGCTACATCAGCTAATTTTAAGCGGATTGCACGGGCTGTTCTCCCCATCTTCGATGCAATCATGCCTGATGAATGCCCTTGAACTGCTAGTTCCACCATTTCTTGTATATCGCTTCGAAACCATTCCCTACCATGATTTGAGTGTCGACTCCTTATGTTTATTAAAGTCTCATCAGATATCCCCATTCTCCGAGCTCTTTCACTGTCATAGCGACTTACCCTTGGCCTACTTGGTGGAGTAGGATGGGCAGGGGTCACTGGCTGTGATGTAGTTGTGCCCGCAAATATTGAGTTCTGGGTTTTAGCTAATGCAAGAAAATATACACTTGTGTTAGGATAAGTGTTTATGATAGCTCGATGGATTTCTCTGAGGGTTGAACCGGTGGTAATAATGTCATCCAGGATGAGAATGGATTGAACGACACCTTCCCCCAGGTCACACGCTGTGTATAAGCCATCTATAGCCCGCTCCCTTGCTGCTTTTCCGAGTCCTTTCAGTGGTAGATTTGATGAAGACTTGATAAGTAAATCTGGTCGGTATGATGCATTGAGGTATTCCGCTAAACATGTCCCAAGTTGGTCGAGTGGTTTATGCGAATTAGCTTTCAATTCAGCACTGCCAAGAGCTCGGACAATGATTGTTGGAGAGATTAATCCACTTATTTCTCTCATAGCACGACTACACCATTCCTGGATTTTCAGCGGGTTACCGTTTTTAAATTGGAGGAGATCCTCAGATACTTGATTTGCCATTCCGGTATTCCGTGGGATGTAATAGTCTAAATGATATGCACCACTGAGGAATGGAAAATTGGATGAAATATTATGCATGCTGTGCTAGACCTGCTTAAACCACGAATAAATATGGTGCTGCTGACATTTGAGACATTCCCCCCGCTTAAAGCTCTAGTTTGTTCGAATGCACTCGAATATATTGTGATTGAACAAAATTCAAAGTATTGCAGGTTTTGTTCTCAGTATCGAACTATCAACTATTTTCACTAAATGACCTTTGCCAAGATGAAATGTAGCTTAGATATCCAAGAGTTGTTTGCCCTCAAGTTAATCCCTGGGATTGGGGATGGGTCCATTCAGAAAATTATGCGTTCTGGTAAATCTATAAACCAATTAATGGACGCCGAAGAGGATGAACTTAAATCCTACATCGCCAGAAATAAAGCTGCAATAGCAATTCAAGCACTAAAGCGTGAATTTGATCACTTCCGTGAGAAAGCTGGTAGTGATATCAGCAGGTTACATAGTGAAGGGATAAAAATAACGACATCAGTTTCCGACAATTATCCACCCTATTTTCATCTTATCAAGGACAAACCGCTATTTCTATATTACAGAGGCAATGAAAAGCTCCTTAAGGAGTTAACTTCCATTGCAATTGTAGGTACCCGTGAATGTTCAAGTCATGGATTCAGCGTAGCTAAACAGTTAGCTAGAGCTTTCAGCAGAAAGGGATATTGCATTATTAGTGGTCTCGCGGAAGGAATAGATACTGCAGCTCATGAGGGTGCATTGCTCGAGCAGGGCAAAACGGTAGCTGTCCTTATAGATGTTGGCGAGATACTCCCTAAATCCAATTCTGAATTAGCAGAAGAAATTGTTGAGAATGGTGGGCTCCTTATCGCCGAGAATAAGCCTCATTCTAAGGTAGTAGGAGGTTTATTCGTCAAGCGTGATCGGCTCCAGAGTGCGTATTCCCTTGGAGTTGTTCCTGTAGAAACTAGTATTAATGGGGGCACAATGCATACGGTCCGATATGCTAGAGACCAGGGTCGACTCTTGCTTGGGGCAGACTTTTCTTCCCGAGTAGACTATGACTATGATAGTAAACAATATCAGGGAATTGCCCACCTCTTGAAAGAAGGGGCGTTGACTGTGCTAAACCAGGCAATAGTTGGTGCCGTGCTTAGTGATCACCTTCCAAGCAAGAAGAGAGAACTAGCTGAGCTGCTTGAAAACTATACTTTACAGACTGAACTGTTTAGCTGATTTTGAACTCCATTTTAATGTTAAAGGGTTGAACCACCATCATTTTAATTGTCCTGCATAGAATTTTCGTCGCAAAGAGTAATAAATGAACGAGAGATCACACAAAGAACTGTTTCACCTGATTCGCGGGATGATACCCGATTCTCAGCAAGTAATCAGTTTAGATAAGGATGTCTCTATAGGAGAAGCCTTTAAGCTGATGCGTGAGCAGAATATTAATCAGGTGCCAGTAATGAACGGAACAAGTGTGCTTGGAGTATTTTCTTATAGATCATTTGCTCAACACCTACCTGAAACGCTTGAGGCTGAAAAGGAAATATTGTCATTGTCAGTTGATCTTTTCCTTGAGAATTTGAGCTTTGCACATTTGGAAGACCGAGTTTCGGAATTAATAGCCGAATTTGATGCGATGGACGCAGTCCTTATAGGTACGAAAGATAACCTCCTTGGAGTGCTATCAACAATAGATGCAGTGAATTACTTCTACCGGGTAGCAAATGCTTTTGTATTGATTGGCGAAATCGAATTATCGATCCGGACGCTTATCGAATCTGCTGTTGATACTGCTCAATTGATTAAATGTATTGATGATTCGCTGACAAGCAAATATATGGAGTCAGAATCCCGCCCAAAAGTCATACATGATTTAACTTTCGCTGATTTAGTTGCGCTTGTTCAGCACGGTAAAAATTGGGAATATTTTGAACCTGTATTTCGTGGCACTCGAAAGCTTCTTAGCGCAAAACTCAAAGGTATCTCAGACCTTAGAAATGACGTGTTTCATTTTCGGAGAGATCTCAGCATGAGTGAATATGACAGACTCAGGTCAGTTAGGGATTGGCTCCACAGGCTTTACCAGACTAGATTTGGGGGAACCAAACGTGGATAATAGCAAAGCCATAACTGGGTTGCCCCCGCTGGAAGTACTCAGTAAATTTCAGGTTGAATTCCTGCATCTGTTCAACGAATCAGAGCGTGAGACCAATTGGATATTTTCCGCCCCGGCTGGCGCAGGTAAGACCCTCGTGATTAGTCACATTATCTCTAGAATATTGGAGCAAGACCATCATGCTCGAATTCTATACTTGACTCCATATAAGGCTGCAGCTTTTCATCTCAAAGACCTCATGCAGCAATCATCCTCTACATTCGAAAGTAGATTGATTGATCGGAAAGCATATCTTTCCCATCAGGAGGCACTTTCAGGAAACGATGATTTCTGGCCACAGGGGCATCTTTATATCTCAACCCTCAGCATGTCTCAACGCTCGGATATGCGTGAGAAGTTCTTTAGTGAGGATTGGACCTTAGTTGTTATCGAGGATATCCCAAGAATGTATCACGACGATGATAAGTATTTTGAAGCATTTGGCAACATCAAGGGGCAGGTTCTGATTGCTTCCACTGAGCAGCTACAACTTTCAGGATTCAAGAGTTACCATATTGAGCTTCAAAATCTATTCCAGGATAATATTCGACCTGTTATGGGAGAACCCCGCAATTCAATACCAACACTTGAGCCAATTGGATATGAAAAAGATGCTGATGTGTCGGACATGATCCGTAAGGTAACCAATGACATTGAATCAATATACGGTGCAGGAAGCGATGAGGCTCTGTTTTACAGGAAATTGTTAGGTAATGCTGAAATGTCATCACCACTAGTTTTAGAGTCAACAGCTGATAAACTCATTTCCATATTCAAGCCTTTGAGAAATAAGGCAGCACACCAAATCCCCCTGAGAAGGGCTGACTTACTGCCAGAATCTTTTCTAATAGACAACTTGGGGAGAGACACTGTAGAGTATATCAGTGCTGAGGATTTAGATCGTCCGATTGACAGTGCTTCTCGGGCAGGCATTGTTTCGATTTTACCAAAACTTGAAACACTGGCTCAAACAATAGCAGAATCTGCCGAAGACCCTAAGCTGGAATCATTGCTTCGTTTGCAGGTTGACCTAATTCCAGAGACAGGTGATTTTGTTGAGTACATAATCACTTCTTATCATGGCACGATGGAATATCTACTTGTAAGCCTAGAAGACCTTCCGGTTAACGCTAAAGGCTATTCCGCCTCAATGTCCGCTATAGAGCGCGAAAAGGTTCTCCAGGGTAAACTACAGAGGCGTGAGATAATAATTATGACTCGTGCTGCTCTAAATGGATTAAAGGGGCTGGAAATCCATGCTGATCACGTAGTGATATACGATGGCATTGTCAATCAATCTGACCCACGTGTTATTGCAACTCTTAGTAGATTTCGGGGAAATACGAATGCCCTGCCAACCTTCCAATACCTTCAGGCTCGGATTGATAGCGAATAGAGTGTATTTGGTCTGTGGGAATGAATCTTTATACGCCTAACTGATAATCCCAATATTTCCTATTCAGTTAGAATATCTTACACGTAAACCGGATTCTTCAAATCGATATTTCGTTTTATGTTTTATCTCATAAGGGTTAGGCAATAGAATAGCATTTGGCGAATGGCTGAGAGCTTCGGTTATATGCAATATCTTGAAGGATTCTTTCCTTTTCCTGGATTTTTCCATCGCGAGTTCAATCTCCGATGACCCCAGTTGAATTACAGTATCACTGCCCTGAGTGGCCTTCACTTCAATGTAGTGTGTAATCCCTTCCTTCAAGATGATAAAGTCACAGCCTAACCCGTCATCCCCCAGCTTCCCTGGAAAAAAATGCTCTCTATTGCGGGATTTCCAACTGCTCGCAGTCACATACCTAGAACCATACTTCTTTTGCAGCATATGAAAGGCATGGACTTCTCCAACGATACCAATTAATGAGAGTAATGCAGGTGAAACTTGCTCCCTTCCTGGTCCACGTCCAGATTTAAAATCACCTCTTGTGGACTGTGATCTGATTTTCTTCGGTGGTATAGGTGGTAGGTTAGTAACATTTTCAAGATCAATATCAGGCAGGTCATCCATATCAATTTGCTCAACCAATAGATCTATTAATTTCGGATAGTTAGACTCTATATTGTGAAATTGAATTCCTGCAATCTGAATAGTATTTTTCTTTATAACCTCTTCCTGAGCATGAGCTTGTAATCTGGATACAGCAGATTTGAAATCTTGGTCTTTTAATTTAAGACTCTGCTTAATTTCAGGGATACTAGTACACTCTGATAAGACCTTCGAAATATCAGGATGGATTCTTTCTAAGAAAGCTTTCTCTAATTGCTGTAGGAAATCACTATATTCCATTGCACCGAGGTATAAATCATCAGTATCGCTTTCAAACGCAAGCTCAATAATATCTTTACTATCCTTCTCCCAGAAGGAGAACTCTACCTTCTGTTTGAGAGACCAAACAATCGAGGTTTGAATAAGCTGCTCCATGAATTCGCGCCGCCGCCGGACATTAGATGCCATGACAGAGAATGGGTCATGGAAATCAGCGTGTATTGTATCATATATTTGTTCTGTAGCGTCTTTTAATGAAGTGGATCTCTCAAGAATTGAGAATACGGGTTCGTTAAGATCAATATCCTTCAGCAACTGATTAATCATGGGTTTTATATGATCAAAATTAATTGTCCAGTATAATCGAGTAAAATCCTTGGGGAAGGGCAATGAGTTTATCTTGTCAGCGCTTTCAATAAATGTTTGTGCAATTTTACTATTTGCTAATGCCTCGGCCACTAGAGCAAAAAATACTGGTTGGAGGACTCCGATGAGTGCGTTGAATTCTGATTTAGCATTTTCATTTTCATAGCCAGGATGTCCAACCGTTGCGAGAGTCTTATTCCATTCTCCCAACTCCACTCGAGAACCAAACTTATCAAATAGTTGAAAACCTAAATTTCTCATATTACCGCATTTACGAACAAATGGTACAATCTGTTCCGCAGGCATGTCCTGTATCTGATTCGAGAGCAACATATTCTCAAGGTCGTCATGATTTTCTAATTCACTAAAATTATCAATATTGACCTTTGGATCTAAGTGCCTAATCAATAAAACACACAACTGACGCATCCACCCTAAGTCCCCAAGCCACTGCTCCTGAACTTCTCTGACATTATCTTCAGTTATATGAAGATCGTTAAGTCTTGCTCTAGTGTCTACGGTATAATCAGGGAGATCAGAATCAACATTTGAGAAGAATTGTTGGATGGGAATTTCCAGATCATTTCTGCGCATCAAGCTGGAGAGCGCGTTTGACAGCATACCAAAATCATTCTTAGCTCCAATTTGAGCTAGAATGGTATTCTGCTGTTTTTGTCCTACCCACATCGATGAAATCTTGGTCTCTGCGATTGGGCTATCTTGTTTCCATAATCCAGCTGCAAGATTCTCTACAAAGTATATTTTTGCCTCTCTCAGTAGATTCATTGCCTCAATAAATGTTTTCCCCATACCTGCATTATTTTCTCCATAAAATGCGAAAATTGACAGTAGAATTACTGGAATCTCGGGGTAGACCTCAATAAATGATTCCTCATTACCGGTAGCTTTCCATGTTTTTTCATCAACAAGAGGCTTGACTTTTAGGTCATTTGCCGGTGTAATCCGACCTTGATAGGCCTCTAAAATCAGCTCTCGGTGTCTTTGGGCAACACTGGTAAGTATTCCAGTTAGAACAAGTTTATCATGGAGTCTAAGACCATCATGCACTTGTTTCTTAGCATCAGGAAGATACACTTCTGCAGCTTCCATTGGGTCGACTGCAACGAGCCCCATTGATTTATTTTGGGCTATTAGATAGCTTGGATAATGGTTTGTTGATTCTGGATAAAACTGGCTCCAAGCGAGTCTGACTTGACCAATGAATGTGCTTTTATTGGATATTTCTTCTGGATGGTGTAAAAGCACTTCTGCCAGATCGTTTAGTAAACGTGAGTTGGATGTCTTCGCGTCTTGTTGAGATTCATATTTCGGCATTGAGAAGTGTTTCATCAATGTGATTAAGGATTCATCATTATCTAGTATTTTTGCGATTTGATCTGGGTAGGGGTGGAGATGTGAAAATTGGGGTTTGTTGATACCAATAACAGAAAGGGGTATATACCACTTCTCATCCGGCCTGAAAAAACTTATGACTTCAGTTGAGTTGTCATATAACCATGCCTGCTTTGTGAGGAAGAATGACGCAGGTGAATGGATTGAAATTTGATCCCATTGTCCACCTTGTTTGGATAATATGACCCTACGCCATCCAGGATATCCATATTCCCAAACGGAAACGGAGTTGAGAATCAGATTGGATAGTGACATCCGCTTTTGTGACTCAAATAACCGATATTGCTCAAGTCCGGGAATAGCATAAATCCCCCCAAACTTATATTGAAATGAACCCTCAAATTTGGGCTTGTAGTTACTGGCGACTTCCTGTGAATATTCTTCCCAGAGTTCTTCCGAACAGCCATCCGGTGGGTTGCTTGGGATATGTATTGAGCTCTGCCAACCCGAGATTGTGAAGAGATTGTTCCAACTTTCATCATTAATCTCTACAAGGGGTAATCCATTCATTACTCCAGCTCGGTTTAGTAGTTCACGATACTTTTCACCATTATTACCCCAGAGGGCATGATCTGGAGGTAGTAGAAACCTTTTTATTGCCTGATTTGCGGATGGTGTTTCAGTACTCTCAAGGTATTCCTCAGCACTCGATCCGAATGATCGTGTCCAACCTTTACCATACCAGGTCGTAGAGAGGGGAAACCACCCTCCTCGACAGGGTGCTGGAAGTCGTTTCAAATGCGGAATACTCGTTTCAAGACTTCTTGATCGAGATAGTAAGCCCAATCCCCATAGGAGAATATCTCTACACATCTTTGATCGAGGGTCAGATAGGCTAAGTGGTAGTTCTTCTGGAACAAGTTGTACAATTTTTCTTAGGATTGGCTCAACGCTAAATTGTTCAATGAAATCACGTTCCAGGAATTTATACAGATTTGTTTTTCTCTTACGTCCGTCTGCCTCAATGGAAGTTGTGGTGATTGATTCATCGAGAAAAGCAATATGAGGGCTGAGTGATTTTGGTATGTTCTTGACATCTACGGTGATATCAGATTCATCTACCGATACCATTGCGAGAGGAGTGAAGAAAATAGAGCAAGTGTCGCTTACCGCATGAAGCGTCCCATCCAATCCAAGAACAACCTTGCTATTGATCAACGGTTCAGTTCGATGGGAGAATAATATATCCACATCCTGCCAGAAACGATTCCAGTCTGGTTTTGAATTGGCTGAGTGGATCGAATGGGCAAAGGTTTCCAGTGTGGTTGCGAGTTCCTCTTCAGTTGGATTGACCCGTAGGTCTAATCGGTCTGCCAATTCAATTATTTGATCAATACGAGGTGACAAACCCTTAGAAGGGACAGGTGATTTCGAGAATGACCGAAATTGCTTGTCGGTGAAAAATTCCAATCCAAACTTATAGGGATACATCCGTATCTGATCTAGGGGGACCCAACCATCATCTGTGTGTATATTTGCAATTTTGTGCAGGGTAGTGCCAAGCTTTTCTGCAGTCGTCTGTAATTGACTCCACCATCTATCCCCAGCCTCTCCTAGGGAGGGTGCAATTAAGTCAATAATGGCAGAACAGTCCTGATTAGTACCATTAAACAAATAACGTGTTACAATTTCAATCGTCGTTTCAGCTAATATAGCCAGAAGGAGTTGATTGTAAGGTTTGGACTCTGAGAAGTTTACATCTGTTCTGCTCATATCGCCATAAAAAGGTGCACTAAAATGGCTATTACACCCGGTAGCAATCAATGTTGGGAGGAAGATATTTAATACTCCAGGTGCTGGATTATCTGAAATAGGTGTGGCAACTGAGATTGTTACTTCTTTGAGTTTTGGCCATTTACCAGGAAGTTTCTTCACCGATTGAGAAAGTAGTTTATGCTCCTGCGGTTTTGTATCCCCGCCAAAATGCTTTTCCCAGAAATAATAGTTTGCGCTGGATGCTTCATCTTCTATCCCCTGACTATCGTACTCTTTCAAGGAGACTTTTGATCCATGCATCCCATTTCTCGGTAGATTCTTTGCAGAGCGACTAAATGTTTTTAACTGGTCATTTATCCTAAGTCTGAATTCTCCGATTTTGCTCAAGAATAAAAAGGTATTCAGGTCTATTTGCTTGAATTTATTTTTCACTAACTCGCTTACCTCGCTTGAAACAAGAGGTAACCTGACGACTGTCGAGAATCCCTGGGATTCAAAGTTCATCACATTTTCAGGTCTTTCTTCAATCGAGAAAGGCATTGAGTAAGGAGAGAGGTAACTCAGTTCATCGATTAATTTAGACCTATCCCAACCCGAATATCTCCCTTGGAAAATTTTTCTTTCTGCATCGCCCCAGAGTGTTAGCGGTTCATCCCTCCCGATCGGATATAGAACCTCTTTGTTTGAGCTGATCAAGCTCAGGATTGGATCAACAAATTGCTCGAGGAGTCCAGCATTAAATGTGAAGCAATATCCATCATAACTATTGCTGCTAAGAGTTGACTTCGAATAGATTTCAGGTGATTTACATATTTCAAGTACACTTCTAAATCCAATACCTTTGTTGCCAATGGACTTCTCAGGGTCTTTGTCACTTAGACCTAAATCAGAAAGTGCATTGAAATTTGAATCTGTAAACGGGTTACCGTCATTGGCTACATAGAGTACACCATAGTCACACTCATTTTCATCAAGTAAGAACTCTATTCTATTGATAATCCCATTTCCAGTTTCCTGTAGTGCATCATGACCATTTTGAAGCAACTCTATTAGAAACCGCCCAGCATATTGATGTTCAATCTGTTCGGTTAGATTGTGTAGGCTTCGATAGCTTTTATTGTCATTGACCAACGAAGCTAAGAACGTCCGAACTGTACCTTTTGTTTTTGCTGTTATAATGTTGCCGTAATTCACTTATTCCCCCAAACTGTATGGAATTTGTTGGTAGAGATTAATCATAGGTAACTTATGACATTTTCTTTTGCAAGTTGTTTAAATACTTTTAAGTAGTTTTGCCTTCTAGGGAAAGAAGGTGCTTTTCTCTATCTTCATTTCCTTGGAATGCACACACAACCCATTTCTATTGCCAGTATCCTACACGAGGCTTCGAAATGAGGAGTTTACTGCGGACTTTCCCAAGACCTATATCCGTTATCCCGTAATCCTTTGCGATTTGTGTAGCAGGTTTAGACCAAATTAATTCGTAAAGCTCATCCCTACCGATGGTATTATTTTTCATATAATATCCTAACCTTCTGAGTATCCCTGAAATTATGGATCAATCTGGCGAACAATAGGAATATGTCTTCGAATGCACTGATATTCAAAAGTTTGTGAAAGTAGAATACTTATAAGAAGAATACACTTACTTAGGGGTCTTGAATTCAACTCGTAAGTGCAACTCAAAAGATATTGCAAAAGGGATAAGCTGTCATAGTCTATCCTCTAGACCGCAAAATCATATGAGGAGCAC
>Ga0233428_1004586_pt1 | contig 10644 bp, 8 predicted proteins | sample SI_118_April2016_4_FD_179890 | JGI IMG/M metagenome (GOLD analysis project Ga0233428, IMG submission 179890) | Seawater microbial communities from Saanich Inlet, British Columbia, Canada - SI_118_April2016_120_MG | ecosystem: Environmental > Aquatic > Marine > Inlet | place: Canada: British... | reverse complement strand
AAAGAGCAGCTACGCTGGGCCGTAGCCCAGCTCACCCCCTCGACCACGGAGAGCCCCCGGCTTGATGCCGAACTTCTCCTTTGCCACCTGCTCGGCAAGAGCCGCAGCTGGCTCCATACCTGGCCGGATCAACCGCTGACGGCTGCTCTGGAGCCTCTCTTTCGACAACTGGTCGAACGCCGCAGGAGTGGTGAACCCATCGCTCATCTGCTCGGCTCCCAATCGTTCTGGTCACTCGATCTCAAAGTCACCGCAGATACCCTGATACCACGCCCCGATACCGAGCGGCTCATTGAGCAGGCACTGCTATTCATTCCGGAGCATCAACCCTGGCAGGTGGCTGACCTCGGCACCGGCACTGGCGCCATCGCCATCGCCATCGCCACGGAGCGCCCCGACTGTTCAATCATCGCCACCGACCAATCACTGGCGGCACTGAACGTGGCCCGGGAGAATAGCCAACGCTACCCATCTGCCAACCTCAGTTTCAGATCTGGCAGCTGGTTTGAACCACTCCAGGGAGAGCATTTCGAGCTCATCCTCTCCAACCCCCCCTACATTGCCGAAGAGGATCCCCATCTTACCCAGGGAGACCTCCGCTTTGAACCCGGTAACGCCCTTGTCTCCGGAGTGCGGGGGATGGATGATCTACAGCAGATCATCTCCACCGCCCCTGACCACCTGCACCCCAACGGGATCTTGCTGGTTGAGCATGGATATGATCAGGGAAAAGAGGTACGCTCCCTGTTTACTGAGAACGACTACCACACCATCAAGACCCGGCGCGATCTGGGGGGAGAGGAACGAATCACCTATGGCACCCAATCATCCCAGGATCATGGACTCCAGAATAACGCTTGAATCCGACAGTCAACTCCTCCGCTACAGTCGCCAGATCATGCTACCCCAGGTGGGGGCAGAGGGGCAGGAGCGGCTACTGAATGGCCATGTCCTGATTATCGGGCTGGGGGGGCTGGGAGCACCGGCCGCAATCTATCTTGCGGCGGCCGGGGTTGGGCACCTCACTCTGGTTGATTTTGATGAGGTGGATCTCTCCAATCTACAACGACAGATTGTCCACACCACCGCGGATATTGGTCGCCCCAAGGTAACCTCCGCCCGGGAGAGCCTGCTCCGCCTCAATCCCGAAATTGAGATCACCACCATTGATCGAAAACTCACCGAGGAGGAGGCGAGTCATCAGATCCGGCAGGTCGACCTGGTTCTTGACTGTAGTGATAATTTCACCACCCGCTTTGCCATCAACCGCATCTGTGTGGAGCAGCGGGTACCGCTGGTCTCCGGGGCCGCCATTCGGATGGAGGGGCAGATTTCGGTCTTCCGCCCCGATCTCGAGCAGAGTCCCTGCTACCGCTGCCTCTATCAGGGGGGGGATGAGCTGGATGAGAGCTGTACCCAGAGCGGGGTTCTGGCTCCTCTGGTCGGCATTATCGGCAGTATGCAGGCACTGGAGGCGATGAAGCTCATTATCGGTATCGGCGAGACCCTTCATGGTAAGCTGATGCTTCTGGATGCCCTCTCGATGGAGTGGCGAACATTGAGACTACCCAAAGACCCCGCCTGTCCGGTATGTGGAGAGAACCATGAGTGAACATCTGCCCAGAACCCTTGCGCTCCAGTTACTGACTGAGGCACAGAAGAGCCCACAGCGAGAGGTGTGCGGTATGATCAGTGGTCAGGGCACACTCCCTAAGCGGCTGATCCCAATCCAGAATATCGCAACCACACCAGAGACCCTATTTGAGATGGAGCCACAGCAGCAGATTCATGCCCTGCGAGAGATTCGGGAGCAGGGGGAGCAGCTTTGGGCAATCTACCACTCTCACCCTCAGGCCCCGGCTACCCCCTCCCCCAGAGACCTGGCAGAGGCGGCCTACCCCGATGCCCTCTATCTGGTGATCTCTCTCAATACCGAGGGGGTATTGGAGATACGGGGGTTCCGTCTGGGCGAGACGCAGTTTGATGAGGTGGCACTGGAGGTCACCGACTATTAACCTAGTGCTCTTGATATCAGCGCCTCTCTATTCTGAGGTGATAGAATAGCCCACCATTCACAACCCCTCATACTGAAGCAAGTCACATGGAAAAGCGATACGACCCCCACGCCATTGAGCAGCACTGGTACCAAACATGGGAACAGCAAGGACATTTTGCCCCCAGCCATCAAGGTGCCCCCTACTGCATCATGATCCCACCCCCCAATGTGACCGGTACGCTCCACATGGGACACGCCTTCCAGGATACCCTGATGGATACCCTCACCCGCTACCACCGGATGAAGGGAGACAATACCCTCTGGCAGGCCGGTACCGACCATGCCGGTATCGCCACCCAGATGGTGGTGGAGCGCCAGCTCAATGCGGAGAATAAGACCCGCCATGATCTGGGGCGTGATGCCTTCATCGACAAGGTATGGGAGTGGAAGGCACACTCCGGTGGCCACATTACCCGTCAATTGCGCCGCATGGGGGCCTCCCTCGACTGGTCGCGGGAGCGCTTCACCATGGATGAGGGGCTCTCTGATGCGGTACATGAGGTTTTTGTCCGTCTCTATGATGAGGGGCTGATCTACCGGGGCAAGCGGCTAGTGAACTGGGACCCCGTACTCCACACTGCGGTCTCCGACCTGGAGGTGGTTTCCGAAGAGGAGAGTGGTCACCTCTGGCATATGCGCTATCCACTGGCCGATGGCTCTGGTTATCTGGTCGTCGCCACCACCCGTCCCGAGACTATGCTGGGGGATAGTGCAGTTGCGGTTCACCCGGAGGATGAGCGCTACAGCGCGATGGTTGGACAGCAGGTGACCCTACCCCTGACCGGTCGCACCATCCCGATCATTGCCGATGACTATGTCGATCCCGAGTTTGGAACCGGCTGCGTCAAGATCACCCCCGCCCATGACTTCAATGACTATGAGATGGGCAAACGCCACGACCTGCCACTGATCAACGTGATGACTGTCGATGCCAGCATCAATGAGGAGATGCCCGAGCCATATCGGGGCATGGACCGTTATGTTGCACGCAAGCAGATCATTGCCGATATGGAGGCCGCCGATCTGATGGAGAAGATTGAGCCTCATCAGCTGATGGTGCCTCGTGGTGATCGCTCCCACACGGTGATCGAGCCCTATCTTACCGACCAGTGGTATGTAAAAGTCGGACCACTGGCCGAACCCGCAATAGATGTCGTCAAGCAGGGCAAGATCAAATTTGTGCCACAGAACTGGGAGAAGACCTATTTTGAGTGGATGAACAACATTGAGGATTGGTGTATCAGCCGTCAGATCTGGTGGGGGCACCGCATCCCCGCCTGGTACGATGAGTCCGGCAAGATCTATGTCGCCGGGAGTGAGGCAGAGGTGCGGGAGAAGTACAAGCTCAGTGCCGATCTGCCTCTGCGCCAGGATGAGGATGTCCTCGACACCTGGTTCTCCTCTGCACTCTGGCCCTTTTCTACCCTGGGCTGGCCCCAAAAAACCCCTGAACTGGCAGCCTTCTACCCCACCAGTGTACTGATCACCGGCTTCGATATCATCTTCTTCTGGGTTGCCCGGATGATCATGATGGGGCTGAAATTCATGGATGATGTCCCTTTCCGTGAGATCTATATCCACGGTCTGGTGCGTGACTCCCACGGCCAAAAGATGTCCAAATCAAAAGGCAACGTGCTCGACCCGATTGACCTGATCGACGGCATCGAGCTGGAGGCACTGGTCGCCAAGCGGGCCAGTGGGCTGATGCAACCGCAGATGCGCAAAAAGATCGAGAAAGCGACCCGCAAGGATTTTCCCGACGGTATCCCCTCCTATGGCACGGATGCACTGCGCTTCACTTTTGCCGCACTCGCCTCCACCGGACGTGACATCAACTTTGATCTGGGGCGCACCGAGGGGTATCGCAACTTCTGTAACAAAATCTGGAATGCCGCCCGTTATGTGCTGATGAATACGGAGGGAGAGGATTGTGGACAATCCGGTGGAGCGGTTGAGCTCTCGACTGCGGACCACTGGATCATCAGCCGCCTGCAGGAGAGCGAGGAGGCGGTTGAGCGGGGCTTTAACCAGTACCGTCTGGATCGCTCCGCCAATGCCCTCTACGAGTTCACCTGGAACGAATACTGTGACTGGTATCTGGAGCTTTCCAAGCCGGTACTCTACAACGAGAAGAGCAGCGAGGCCGCACTCCGTGGCACCCGCCGCACCCTGGTTCGGGTACTGGAGACTCTGCTACGCCTGGCCCATCCGATCATGCCGTTCCTCACCGAGGAGATCTGGCAACGGGTCGCCCCACTGGCTGGAAAAACGGTAATTGAGGGCAAATCCACACTGATGCTGGAGCCCTACCCGGTAGCCGACAAGAGCAAGATCAACCCTGCTGCCACGGAAGAGATGGAGTGGATCAAGGCCTTTGTCCTCGGCATCCGCAGCATTCGTGGTGAGATGGATATCGCCCCCGGAAAACCACTGGCCATCCTGATCCAGGAGAGTTCAGCGGAGGATCAGCGCCTTCTCGGGGAACATCGCGCCATCCTCAATAGCCTCGCACGGCTGGAGTCGATTCAGGTGCTGCCGCGTGAGAGCGAGGCTCCGGAGTCTGCCACCGCCCTGGTCGGCGCGATGAAGATTCTGATCCCGATGGCGGGACTGATCGACAAGGATGCTGAAATCCAGCGACTGGAGAAGGAGATCAACAAGGTAGGCGGTGAGATTGCCCGCCTGGAGGGGAAACTCAGTAACCCCAATTTTGTCGAGCGGGCACCCGAGGCGGTGGTTGCCAAAGAGCGCGAGAAGCTGCTGGAGGTTCACAACCGTCAACAGCAGCTAAGCGCACAGAAAGAGAAAATTGAGGCACTGTGAGTCGACTCAAAACCCTCCTGCTCCATAGCCTGCTGTTGCTGCTGACCCCCACACTGGTCACTGCAGCAGAGCGCTATATCTCCGGTATCCCAATCCCACTGCGGGCAGAACCAGACCCTGCCAATCGCCAGATTCTGCAACTGCTGCCGGTTGGCTCAAAGGTGGTGACCGACAATAAGCAGAAAAATAGCTTCAGCAAGATCACCACGGACTCCGGTATTCATGGCTGGATTCCCACACGCTACCTTACAGAGAACGCCCCAACCACCTCTGCGGGCAGTGGTACCGAGCAGAAGCAGGTGAAATATGAGTTGGAGATCAACCGTCTGAAGGGAACCATCAGCAGTATCCAGCAGGAGAGACAGATTATCGAGGCCGAGGTTCAGAAGCTGAAAGAGCATATCCGCCGCGCCAACCTGGAGGTGACGACTATCCGGGGTGTCAGCTCTAATGCACTGGAGCTGGAGAAGGAGAATACACGATTACGGGGAGAACGGAGGACGGAGCAGCGCAAGCTGGAGGTGTTGCAGCAGGAGAATGTCGCGCTACAAGACCGGAAAGAGCGGAACTGGTTCCTGATGGGGGCACTGGTTGTTCTCTTCTCACTGCTCAGCGGCTTCTTTCTCTCCCGGTTGCGCGGTGGTGGAAAGAGAAACCACTCCAGAATCTGAATCCCCCTCACTTTGCGGAAGTTTGAGCGAGAGCAGGGACGCAATTAGCACGAAGAGAGAGGAGCACCAGAGCGCCCCCTCAAGCCCAACGGTCTGGTAGAGCCAACCAGAAAGCAGTGTCCCGGTCAGGCGACCCCCGGCATTGGCCATGTAGTAGAAACCCACACTCATCGCCACCCGATCATGGTCTGAATAGGCAAGAATAAGATAGGAGTGAAGCGCAGAATTGATCGCAAACACCACGCCAAACAGGATCAGCCCGACAACCAATACAGGCTCGGTGGGCCACCCTAGCTGGAGCGCCCCAGCGATTCCAGCGGGAAAGAGTGCCAACACAAAAACCCAACCACGAGCAGCCCCCACCCTACCACTCGAACCATGGTAGCTGCTGCGTATCAGTTTGGGAGCCATCGCCTGCACCACGCCATAACCGATGACCCACAGCGCCATAAAGCTCCCCACCTCGGTCAATGACCAACCCAGCACCTCAACAAGGAATACCGGCAGCCCCACCACAAACCAGATGTCTCGTGAGCCAAACAGAAAGAAACGGGCCGCCGACAGCCAGTTAATCGCCGGGATATTAGAGAAGATCTGGGTGAATGCCGGCTTGTATGACATTTTTCCCACCCCTGAGGGCAACAGCAGTATGGTAACCAACAACACCACAAACAGCATCCCCGCTAACAGCCTCAGTGCCCCTTCGAATCCGACCCACTCCAGCAACGCACCACCGATAAAGAACCCCGCCCCTTTCAACGCATTCTTGGAGCCCGTCAACAGGGCTACCCAGGTAAACAGTTTGGAGTTCTGATCACTGCCGACTATGCTCTTGACGGATGCCTTGGCCGACATTTTATTGAGATCTTTGGCGATACCAGAGAGGGCCTGTGCGGCCATTACATAGGGGACCGAAAGCCACTCACTCGACACGGTTAGCGCCATTAGCGCGATGATCTGCAATCCCATCCCCAGGTGCATGGTGCGATTAAGACCGATGCGTGCCCCTAGCCAGCCCCCAACAAGATTGGTGACCATGCCAAAGAGTTCGTAGAAGAGAAACAGCATCGCCACCTCTAGCGGCGAATAGCCGAGCAGATGGAAGTAGAGCACCACCAACATACGGATTGCACCATCGGTAATGGTAAAGGCCCAGTAGCCTCCGGTGATGGTCAGGTAGTGACGTAGCAGATGCGGCATACTTTATCAGCCACCACTCTCCAGCTGTATAAAGGTCTGTTGGATATTCTTTCGGTGCCATCCATCAAAATAGAGCAGGTGTGAGTATTGAGGAGCCTGACTCAGCCACTCAATGGTCTCTTCCAGCTCCATCCAACCCGTTTGTGCTTTTTTTACCTCATGCACCAACCAGTCCAGATAGTTTCCACTCTCCCGCTTGGCCTGCTCCCAATCTCCCGGATAACCATGTCCGGGAATAACATATTTGGGATTCAGCTCGGCAAGCTTATGAAACGTTCTCTGCCATTGAGTAACCGGCGTGGTCGGATGAACACCAAGCATTCGATCATGAAATACAAAGTCTCCGGTAAAAAGTGTCTCACTCTCCGGAAGCCAGAGCACCGCATCCCCTACGAAGTGGCCATCGCCCTGCCAAAGCAGTTCAAAGCGGATACCACCAAAGCGGAACTGTTGCCGATCTGCATCCACAACATCCGTTGCATAGCGCGGTGATACCGTATGAACCTCATCACCCACCTGCTGCTGTAACCGGCCGAGATGATGGTTGAGTTGCTGTTGCTGACTTTCAGTTGTCCGCTTCAACGCCTTGATGGGGATCCCTTTCGCAGCAAAGTAGCTGTTACCCAGCCAGTGGTGATCTTGCACTCCCACATTCACCACCAGTTGAATCGGCTGCTCGGTCACCTGCGCCACGGCCTCTTCAATCAGCTGAGCCCCAGCCGGGGTCGCACCGGAACCAATCAGCACCACGCCACTCCTGGTCACCACAAACCCCAACGTATTATTCAGCCCATGATTCTCTGCTCTGCGCGGTCCAATTTCACCAACGATCGCATAGACCTGGTCGGTCACAGGCGCTACCACCAACTCAAATGGCGCTGAAAATGCCGCATTCGATAGCAGCAGGAGAAGCAGAAAACCTCCCATAACTCTCCGTCGTTTAGGTGGCTGTCCAAGAATAGAAGTCGTAGCGAGGGAAAGCTGATTTGAGACAGATTTTGTCATCGTTTGAGGCGAATAGCACCGCTATTTAACAAAAAGGATGGTGAAATATAGCCAAATTCAGCTTTTCCGCAGTAGACTCTTCTATTCTCGGACAGCCACCTAGGCACAACAGATCCCCCCGGGTCGATTAGGCATCTCGGCAAGTGCAAGCGCATCACTGGAAAATGGCTCCTCCTGAGCAACACCGTTCACGGTGCTCTGTAAAACCTCACTCACCCATCCGGGCAGATCCGGATGGATACGGTAGTAGATCCACAAACCCTCCTTATGATCAGCGACCAACCTGGCCTTGCGCAGTGCGCCCAGATGATGGGAGATCTTGGGTTGCGGTAGTGCAATCGCATGGGTCAACTCACAGACACAAAGTTCTCCCTGTTGAAGCAACAGAGAGAGGCAGCGTAGCCGAGTGGGGTCAGAGAGCGCCTTGAAAAATTGGGGGACATCCATATCTACAAACCTCTATATCTAAATTCATAGATATAGTACCTCAAACAGTATCCACGGTTCAACCGTGGCAGTCTGAATGGCTACATTCTGTCATAATAGAGACTATTACTATTTATCAGGGGAGAGACTATGCCGCGGAAGAGGTCTGAGGAGTTGGTTACAGTTAATGGTGAGATGGCTGAATATTGGTTTAAATTTTTACAGTTAAGCCCTGATTATGAGCGCTATTGCAAATATCGCCGAACGGATGTGGCAACAGCTGAGGAATATAGTGACCCTCTGATGCTTACTCGAATGGAGCTGTTATATAAAGATTTTGGGGATCTGTATACAACCTCTTTCGATGATTGGTTTAATGCCCCATTAGGGAAATCATCAGCGGAGTATTTCACAGACAGAGTTACCATGACACGCGGCTGGTATCTATTCGGACACCCGAAGGATAGTGTTAGCAGTATGCCATTTTCGGCATTTGGTGACATCAAGAAGCTGAAGCGCGCTGTCACAGGGGATAAAGCGGCCGACAAAGAGATTCGTCGTTTTAATAAAGATGAGTTTCATTTTCACAAAAGCGAGAACATTCGCTACCTAAAGATTGATACCAGTGTACATCCGGAAAACCTGCTCGCCCAGTTCGGTTTATATTTAGAAACGGTGAAGGAGGAGCGGGAAAAGGCTCTTCGTAAGCGAGAAGATTTCCCTAATTATGCGATCCGCTATGCCTACAGAGGGAACTGGAACCAGAGAACAGCCCACACGTTTGACAAAATCATCGCACTCCATAGACAGCAAAACAGTGGTATCAAGATTTCACAGATGACAGAAAAGCATTTTAGAGCGCTTAAGATGTTTGGTAACCTGGCAGCATTGAGAGTGTCCGCTCAAAAACTATATACAGAAGGGCAAAACATCATCAATGGCGTATTAGATGGTGCTTTTCCCATCCGTGAATAACCACGTTAAGGAGCATTGAAAGCACTCTGTTTCAGCGCTTTGATCCAGCAGTAATAAAATTATTCAGAACCCGCCGCAGTTGCGGCTTATCAATGGGCTTTTCAAGGAAACCATCGCACCCCGCTTCATTAAAGGCATCACGATGTTCCTGCATTACATTCGCGGTCAGCGCAATGATTGGTGTGGTCAGCCCCTGCTTACGCAGCGTGCGGGTAGCCTCTATCCCATCCATCACCGGCATCTGCATATCCATCAGAATGAGATCAAAACTCTCCCTAGTTGCCTGCTCAACGGCCTCCCTCCCATTATTTGCCACAGAGACGGTCAACCCCAGAGCTTGTAAAATTCTGCGCTCTAGTAGCTGAAGCTCAGGGGTATCTTCGACCACAAGCACCTTACCCGTGAATTTTTCATCCAGAACGGATTGCCTCTCTGAATCCCCTTCCCCCTGCTGCAGACAGACCTCACTGGGCCGGTAGGGTAAAACCAGCTCAAAAATAGACCCCTTCCCCTCTATACTGGAAAGATCAATATATCCCGCCATCAAATCAGCCAGATTTTCAGAAATATAGAGCCCGAGGCCACTCCCACCAAAGCGGCGTGAAATGGAGTTATCTCCCTGTTGGAAACGTTGAAACAGGCCATCCATGGTCTCCGGAGACATGCCAATACCGCTATCTTTTACCTGGAAGATCAAATTGTCATCCTCCACCCACGTGGTCAGTTTCACCTCGCCCTCTTCGGTAAATTTAATCGCGTTACCGAGCAGGTTGATCAGAATCTGTCCAATGCGCTGACCATCACCCAACAAAAGATGCTCTTCATGGTTCTTTTGAACCATTTGAAACTCCAGCCCAGCATCTTTTACCCGAGTCGAAAGCATATATTCAATATCGTGAAGAAGGAGAGAGAGGTCATAGGGGCTCTCTTCAATAGTAAACCTGCCAGACTCAATCTTTGACATATCCAGAATATCATTGACCAGAGCCAGTTGTGAACGGCCCGCCATCTCAATGGCGTAGATCAACTCCTTCTTCGCTGTATCCCCCTCCTGCTCAGCAAGAAACTCACTGTTGCCAATAATTGAGGTAAGTGGCGTGCGCAGCTCATGACTCATACTGGCAAGGAATTCCGATTTAGCCTGATTAGAGGCTTCTGCCTCTTTAGCAATCATCTCCTGTTGATGGCTGCGACTCACCGCAGCCTCTACGGCACGTCGCTCACTAATATCTCGCATAATCGCAGTAACAAAACGTTCCCCTTCAACCTCCCACCCAGAGAGGGAGAGCTCAATGGGAAACTCTCTCCCCTTTTGATCAACCGCCTCTACCTCAAACCCCATCTTCAGAGAGGCATTTTGTTGATCCGTATCCATATGGTCATCAAAAGCACTGTGGTGAGGTTGATGATAGCGTGCTGGCATCAGCCGGGTTAACTGCTCGCCAACCATCTCATCGGCACTATAACCGAACATATTCACAGCACCAT
>Ga0233428_1004578_pt1 | contig 10650 bp, 7 predicted proteins | sample SI_118_April2016_4_FD_179890 | JGI IMG/M metagenome (GOLD analysis project Ga0233428, IMG submission 179890) | Seawater microbial communities from Saanich Inlet, British Columbia, Canada - SI_118_April2016_120_MG | ecosystem: Environmental > Aquatic > Marine > Inlet | place: Canada: British... | reverse complement strand
AGGCCTCGGAGGCGGACATGACGAACGGGAACAAACTTTGAACCAAATATTAAGCGAAATGGATGGATTTGAAACAGGAACCAACGTAATAGTCATGGCGGCAACCAATCGCCCGGACGTTCTGGATCCAGCCCTACTCCGCCCAGGAAGATTCGATCGCAGAGTGATCGTTGACATTCCGGACATGAAAGCCCGCGAAGCAATCCTTAAAGTTCACGCACGCAACAAACCACTATCTACCGCAGTAAATTTAGAAAGAATCGCAAAACAAACTCCTGGATTTACAGGGGCAGACCTGGAAAACCTATTAAACGAAGCCGCAATCCTAGCGGCAAAACAAGATAAGAAAAAAATAGGAATGCACGACATTGAAATCTCAATAGAAAAAGTCTTAATGGGACCAGAACGCAAATCAAAAGTCCTTTCAAAAGAGGAAAAAACTATAACTGCATACCACGAAGTGGGACACGCAATCGTTGGACACTTACTGTCCGGCTGTGACAACGTCCGCAAAATATCAATAGTAGCTCGCGGCATGTCTCTCGGCTCAACTTGGTTCATGCCAGGCGAAGACAAACACCTCCACTCAAAGCAAAAATTCGAGGACGAATTATGTTCTCTACTAGGAGGATATGTATCTGAAAAACTACAATTCGGCCAAGTAACAACTGGCGCATCAAACGACTTGGAAAGAGCAACCACCATTGCACGAAAAATGGTAACAGAGTATGGAATGAGTGACCTTGGACCAGTCATTTTCGGGGAGAAAAACAAAGAAGTTTTCCTCGGCAGAGACTTCGGCCATGTAAGAAATTACTCTGAAAACGTAGCCTCAGAAATCGACAAACAAATCAAAAAATTCATCGACAAAGCCTACGTTAAAACCGAAACACTCCTCAAAAAACAAAAGAAATTGATAGACGAAGTAGCAGAAGACCTGATAAAGAAAGAAACCATCCTAGACACCGAATTCAAAAAATACTTCAAAGACATCAAAGTCCCGTCAAAAACATCTGTCTAAACAAGACTAAATGGACGAAATCGGCCAATTATCATTAGATATCATCCAGACAAAGACTGAAATCGTAATTCTAGCCCCAATAGCTGGAACATCTCTTAAAAACATCAATATAACCGTCACAGACGACGTTTTGACTATAACAGGAGACCGACTCTCCCCCGTAGAAGCAGATGAAAGAGATTACCTCACAAAAGAATGTTTCTGGGGCAAATTCTCCCGATCAATCGTCCTTCCAAAAAATGTAAACTCCAAAGAGATAGCCGCCACATCAAAAAACAACATATTAGAAATCCACATTCCAAAAAGCTCAGAAGAAAAAACTAAAGTAGTCAAAATCAATGTCGATAAGTAAAGCTGTCCTACCAATAGCAGGACTGGGCACGAGATTCCTGCCCTTCACAAAAGTCATCCCAAAAGAAATGCTTCCTATCAAAGGAAAGCCTATTCTCCAACACTTAATAGAGGAAGCTTTCGACGCCGGCATCCGAGAAATAGTCCTGGTTATAAGCAAAGAAAAGGAAGAGATCATCCGTTCTTACCTCTCCCCAGACACAGCGACAACCAAGAAAATCGCAGAAAAAGGCAAAGATAAAGCCCTCGACGCTCTCAATAAATTGATATCAGAAATTAAATTCCATTATGTATTCCAAGAAGAACAACTCGGAGACGGCCACGCAATCTTGCAAGCAGAATCCATTCTAAAAAACGAACCATTCGCAGTTTTGTTCGGTGACGACATAATAGTTACACCAGACGACGAACCATCAGCACTCAAACAAATGATCAAAGCACACGAAAAAACTTCATCATCAATCATCGCACTAGAAGAAGTTCCCAAAGAAAAAGTCTCGAGTTACGGCATCGTAAGCCTCAAAAAAGACACAGAATATGAGCTCAGCGGCATGGTCGAAAAACCTGATCCTGACTCAGCACCATCCAATCTCGGCATCATCGGAAAGTACATCGTAACCCCAAAAATCTTCGAAAACCTACGAAATGCAAAAAAAAGCGTCGGAAACGAAATCCGTCTAATCGACGGGTTCCTCTCATTAATAAAAACTCAAAAAATATACGGATTCAAAACAAGCGGAATCCGCTACGACACGGGCACTCTCGCCGGCTACAAACAAGCTGTTCTAGAGATAAATTAGTGCCGAATTAAAAAACCTCCAGGAAATCCAGCAACCTCTTCTCCATAGCCAAAACTTGCATGCTCTTGATTTTAGTCGTGTTTTTTAGTAAGATAATCTGATTTCGTAAGAAATTCAAAAAACAAAAATAAAAATTAAAACAAAAACATCATGTTCGAAACACACCCCCTCATAGAGGAAGCAGACGGATTAAAAAATGATGGCAAGCACTCGGAAGCTATCAAAGTCTGCGAAAAGGTTCTCACCGAAAACCTGAAATGCACAGAAGCATACGAAGAGATTGGTGACAACTACCTAAGTCTTCGCGAATACGAAAAAGCGTCAAAAGCTTTAAGCCAAGCAATCAAGCTTAGCCCACAAAGCGCAAACGCACATTATCTACTTGGATTCGTACATTCATGTACAGGAGAATTTTCTGCTTCAGTTACTCTATTAGAAGTAGCAGACGAACTCTATCCAAATCACCCGGAAATTCTACGGTGTCTTGGATGGTCTATGTACCACGAGGGACAAAAACCTAGAGGTGTTGTTCTCCTAGAAAGAGCTCTTTTCTTGGCTCCACATGATCCTCTAATCCTAAATGACTTAGGAGTATGCCACCTAAACGAAAAGAATTTCGATAGAGCAGGTGAACTCTTCAAAAAAACACTAACTATCGAACCAAATAATGAAAAAGCAAAAGAATGCCTAAACGCAGTTGGCTTTTTCAAAAGAGAATATGATAAACTCAAGAGGCGAAGATCAAAATAACCTCTTCCTCATGAAAAAATCAATCTCTTTACTCCTATTTGTTTCAACAACTCTATTGTTCACGGGATGCTTTTGGCAAAACGACAAAACTCCTGAAGAACTTGCACAAGAAGAAAAAGAAAACTTCATCGCCGCCAACGCAGAAATGACCTGCGAAATCCTAAAAAACCCTGAACTCGCAGTAAACATTGAAGCCAGTAAAGAATTAGCAAAAGAAGTTTTTGAAAAATACGACTTCCCTATCGATGACAACGAAGCAATGGTCTTAATCCTCGACAAATACGAGACCGACGCGGAAGCCGTAGAGGCAGTTCAGGCAAAACTCGAAGCTGAATGCGAATTAGAGGAAGAACCCTCAGAATAGGTTGCAACACACCCCTCTTTACCAGTATAATCCCTTCTGCTCTTTGACTAAGTTGGAAGTGATCGCCTGTTTTTGTATCTCGATACAAAAATGGGAGGAAAGTCCGGACACCACGGGAAATGGTACCCGTTCATGCGCGGGCGCACATATCTAATTCATAAGTTATGTGCAGGGAAAGTGCCACAGAGACTATACTACCTGCTTCGGCAGGGAAAGGTGAAAAGTCTTGAGAGGTCGCAAGGCCACCCAAGAGAGATCTGTTGCAAGACAGGTCAGCTGGTAAACCCTACCTGGTGCAAGGCAAGATGGAAAGATTTTTGAGATCCCCAAATTGCTCATAAATTTTCTTGCCGCGAGAGCCTGATAAATTCAGCTTCATGGCAGAATAAAAGGCCCAGAAAGATGATCACACCTGCCCTCGGGCAGGCACAGAATCCGGCTTACCAAACTTACGTCAAAGAGCACATTCTCTTCCACAACCTGCGCAAACCCGCTAAAATATCCGCGATGAAACGTTCAGAAATACTTTTCGGTTTACTTAAAATCCCTACGGATTTCGTAATGGCAGTATTGGCCTTTCTTGCCGCATACAAACTCAGGCTATTAACAGAACCCATCCCCGGAGTAGCAAAACCAATCGACTACAGCGTTCTCCCCACAATAAAAGAATACCTCGACTTCAGTATATACACAGCAATAGCTCTCCTCGCAGTATTCGCAATCGGGAAAATGTATTCACTCAAATCAACCGTCCTCTTCAGCAAAGAAATCCGAAAAGCATTCCTCCTCGGAATTATATGGGTAATGCTCATGGTCACATATTTCTTTTTTACCAGAACATTCCCCTTCTCCCGCCTCGCAATGATATACAGCTGGGGAATCGCAATTTTATTCATAATTTTGGGCCGCGCAATAATAAGAATCCTCCAAAAAATCGCACTCAGCTCAGGTATCGGACGTCGTCGCGTATTATTCATAGGAAACAATGCAATAGCACACGAACTCATAGAAAAATTTAAAAAAAATAAAAGCTATAAAATCATAGGAATAGTCGGAACAGAACAAAAAGAATCTCCTAAAGGAATCAAACTACTCGGAAATATCACCCAATTGGAAAAACTGGCAAAACGCCACGAAATCAACGAAATCATACAAACACACTCCGACCTTTCAGAAACCCGATCAAAAGACATCCTCGAATTCTGTGAAGAACATCACATAGAATACAGCTTTGTCCCCGACCAAATGGAAGTTCAGCGCACAAACGTAGTAGTCCAAACAATAGGAGCCATCCCTCTTATAACCCTCCGCAAAACCCCACTAGATGGCTGGGGAAAAGTCACAAAACGAATAATGGATATCGTAGGGGCAATCCTAGGGCTCATCCTTCTTTCTCCACTCCTTTTAGCAACCGCAATTGCAATCAAATTCGATTCACAAGGCCCGGTTCTTTTCACAAAACTAGATGACGGAACACCGGTAAAGAGAGTTGGACAACACGGCAAACTTTTTCGATTCTACAAATTCCGCTCAATGCATCCAAAAACTCACAATCTTAGATACACAGAACTCTCATCAAAAAATTACCGAAAAGATTCTCCATTAGTAAAAATTAAAGATGACCCTCGCATCACCCGCGTCGGCCGGTTCATCCGCAAATACTCGATAGATGAACTCCCCCAACTTTGGAATGTAATCCTGGGAAACGTAAGTCTTGTGGGACCTCGCCCGCATCTTCCAGAAGAAGTAGCTCGATACAAACGTCACCACAAATTCGTCCTAACGATCAAACCGGGACTCACCGGCCTCCCCCAAACCTCCGGTCGATCTGACCTCGACTTCGAAACCGAAATCAGACTGGACCGCTACTACATCGAAAACTGGTCTATGTGGCTCGACACCAAACTGGTATTCAAAACAATCGGAATTCTTTTGAAAGGATACAAGGAATAACCCTTCCCCTCCCCCATAAACAATGTTAAAATCCAGCGCGTAAATTAAACGTACCTATGCTTCAAAAAGCAATCGCTAAACTTCTCGGCGACAAAAACGAGAAAGTTCTCAAAAAACTTTACCCGATTGTTGAACAAATCAACGAAATCGAAGAGAAATATCAACAAGAGATCAAAACTGACGAAGACATCCTCAAAAAAACAGAAGAATTCCGCCGCCGCATCGCCGATGGCGAATCGGTCGACGACCTCCTTCCGGAAGCATTCGCATTGGTAAAAACAGCCTGCCGCCATCTTATGGGTCGCAAATGGGAAGTTCGCGGAGACGAAATAGAATGGGACATGATCCCCTACGACGTCCAGCTACTCGGCGGCATCGTCCTCCATCAAGGAAACATCTCTGAAATGAAAACAGGTGAAGGAAAAACTCTCGTCTGCACAATGCCAATGTACCTCAACGCACTTGAAGGAAAAGGAGCATATCTCGTAACAGTTAATGACTATCTTTCCCAACGTGATTCCGAATGGATGGGTGGACTTTACAAATTTCTTGGCCTAACAGTCGGAAACGTCCATCACGGCCAAAACAAAGAAGAAAAAAAGGAAGCATATGCTTGCGACATCATATACGGAACTAACAACGAATTCGGATTCGACTACTTGCGCGACAACATGGTCACTGATCCGGAAGAAATAGTCCAAAAAGAACTTCATTACTGCATAGTCGACGAAGTCGACTCAATCTTAATCGATGAAGCACGTACTCCACTCATAATTTCCGCTCCGGCAGAAGAATCAACCGCAAAATATAAACAATACTCCAGGCTCGTAACACAACTCAAAGAAGGCCCCCATTACGAAATCGATGAAAAAATGAAAGCCGCAACACTAACTGAAGACGGAATCAAAAAAATGGAACAACTTCTCGGCCTCGAAAACATATACACAGAAGCAGGGTTCGCCGAAGTCCATCATTTGGAACAAGCGCTTCGCGCAATGGCCTGTTACAAAAAAGACTCCGACTACCTCATAAAAGAAGATGAAATCTTAATCATCGACGAATTCACAGGCCGCCTAATGCCCGGACGAAGATATTCACATGGACTCCACCAAGCCATCGAAGCAAAAGAGAACGTAGAAGTAAAACGCGAATCAACAACACTAGCAACAATAACATTCCAAAACTATTTCAGAACATTCAACAAACTCGCAGGAATGACCGGTACAGCAAAAACTGAAGAAGAAGAATTCTATCAAATATATGGACTGGAAGTAATAATTATACCCACAAACAAACCAATCCGTCGAGCCGACCAACCGGACACAATCTACAAAAATCAACAAGGAAAATATTTGGCCGCAGCAAGAAAAATAAAAGAACTCCACGAAAAAGGTCAGCCGGTCCTAGTCGGTACAATCTCAGTAGAAAAATCAGAAATAATGAACAAACTCCTACAAAAACTTGGAGTTCCACATAACGTACTCAACGCCAAAAACCACGAAAAAGAAGCAGACATAGTGAAAAACGCAGGTCAAAAAGGAGCAGTCACAATCGCAACCAATATGGCCGGTCGCGGAACCGACATAAAACTCGAAAACGGAGTAACCGACCTCGGAGGACTGTTTGTACTCGGAACCGAACGACACGAATCACGACGCATCGACAACCAGCTCCGCGGACGATCCGGTCGTCAAGGAGACTCAGGAGAAAGCCAATTCTTTGTATCGATGGAAGATGACCTCATGCGCCTATTCGGCGGAGAAAAGATCAGGCGAATGATGGAAATGTTCAAGATGCCGGAAGACATGCCGATCGAAAACAAAATGCTCTCAAACTCAATCGAAAGCGCACAAAAAAAAGTTGAAGGCCACCATTTCGACGTCAGAAAACACGTGCTCCAATACGACGATGTCATGAACGTCCACAGAGAAATAATATACAAACGTCGCCGCAAATTTCTCGAGAACGAAGACGTGAAAGAAGACATTATAAAAATGATGGATGAAGAAGCAGAAGTCATCGTTTTGAACTACACAGCCGGCCGTGACGCAAAAGAATGGAATTACGAAAAAATAGCAGAGCTTCTCAACGCAATACCAAAAGAACCACAAGCTTCATTATCAAAAGAATCCTTAGCAGAAATCAAAGATGAGAACGCACTCATCGAACTAGCTCAAAAATTCTTGCACGACGAGTACGAAACCCTCGAGAAATCACTCCCGGAACCAGAAACAATGCGAAAAGTTGAGAAAAGCGTGTTTTTGAGAGCAAACGACGTTTTGTGGATGGAACACATAGACGAAATGCAATCTCTCCGCGAAAGCGTCTCAATGCGCGGATACGGCCAAAGAGACCCTGTCACAGAATATAAAGCAGAAGGATATCAAAAATTCGAAGAAATGATCGCAATGATCCGTTCAAATACAATCAACACACTCTTCAAAATCGATATAGAAAACGCCGCACCTCGCCAGATGCTCGCACGTGCAAAAGTCGAGAACATACAAACAAACGAAGATGAGGTAGAAAACCCAGCAATGATGAAACCAGTAACTCCAGTCACACACACCGCCGTGACCCCCGAGCCAGAACCAAAAAAAGAACCAGCGCCAAAAGAAGCTCCCACAGTAATAAAAGTTTCAGCCGACGATCCAGAACCAGAACAAGCCTCAACCGAACAATCATCAGAACCAATCAAATCTGAAAAAGTAGGTCGCAACGAACCATGCCCATGTGGAAGCGGCAAAAAATACAAAAAATGTTGCGGCAAATAACCCCCCTCTAACCACATTCCAATGTTCAAAAAACTCACTTCCATCCTAACAATCACAGTAATCCTCTTGGGAACACTCTCACTAACAGGATGCCTAGGTGCAGGAGATCCCCCGGGAACATATAGAAACGATGCCGGAAACTTCTCAGTAGTATTTCCAGAAAACTGGGACTATAAAGAAAATTTCATGAATTTACCGGTAATGGCATTCACCCCACTCGAAAGCGAAACCGATCAATTCCAAGAAAACATAAGCATTTCATACGAAACAGTCGGAGAAGAAATGACACTGGATGACTACTACGACTTCAGCATGGAAAGCATAAAAGACATGAGTAGCTTCTTTTTAAATTTCAAGGAAATAGAAAATAGCGACATGATTTTAGATGAAGTCCCTTCTAAATACTCGACATACACATATACAATGCAAGAAGTCGAAATAAAAGTAATGTTCTATCTACTCATAAAAAACGGCCGAGCATACGCAATAACAGGGACAACGACAACCGAAACATTCGACCAGTACAAAACCGAACTCGAAAAAATAGCACAGTCGTTTAGAGCGAAATAAGTTCTAGATTAACGCAACAATAAAAAAAAATTAGCCTGGAAATTTCTAATCCAGATGCTACTATCTAATCCATGCCACACTCCTCACACAACGCGCATCGCATAGAGATAAAAACAAAGGTCAACGACATGCGTTCTTTGGTACAACTGGAAAAAATCAAAGGATTAGGCTTCGCAGACAAAGTATCCGCCTGCAAACTAATTGAGGTTTACACAATCGAAAAACACCTGACTCAACACGAACTCGAATCCATAGCAAATGCCCTAAGCAACCCAATCTCTCAAAGCTACAAAATCGACGGACACGAAACCACAGAAACCTTCGATTGGGCGATAGAAATAGGCTTTCTTCCAGGAGTAACCGACAATGTCGGAACAACAACACGAGAAACTCTTGAAGATCTCCTAAAGACCAAGTTTGATCTAGACAAAGAAGGTGTATTTACATCAGTGCTTCTTTTAATAAAAGGAAAACTCACCGAAGAAGAAACCAGTCAAATCACAAACGCACTACACAATCCACTAATTGAACGTGCCCACATAAAATCACACGAAAAATTCGCTGGAGACAACGGAATGGACACCATCGTCCCACGAGTCCACCTTCAAACAAAACAAAAAGCCGATAAAATCGATATCGAATCAATGTCAGAAGAGGAACTTCTCGCACTCGGGAAAAAAGGAATCAAAGACCCGGACGGCTCATATCGCGGACCACTCGCACTAGAAAAAGAAGCTCTCGACACAATCCGCAACTACTTCAAAAAAGAAAATCGCCACCCAACAGACATCGAACTTGAGTCCCTCGCTCAAACCTGGTCAGAACACTGCAAACATACAATTTTCGCCGCATCTCTAGACAACGACTTGCCCGACGGCCTATACAAAGGCCTCATCCAACGCGCAACCAATGAAATCCGCAAAACCAAAGGAGACAAAGACTTCTGCGTCTCAGTATTCAAAGATAATTCCGGTGGAATAATATTCGACGACAACTGGGTTGTCACAGACAAAGCGGAAACACACAACAGCCCCTCAGCTCTCGACCCATTCGGCGGCGCAATAACAGGTATAGTCGGTGTAAACCGTGACACAATAGGCTTCGGACTGGGCGCAAAACCGATCGTAAACAAATATGGATACTGCTTCGCAGACCCAGACGATAAAGAACCAATATACAAAGATTCAAAACTAAAAACAAAAATGCTATCTCCACGCCGCATCTCAGACGGAGTTGTCGCCGGGGTAAACACAGGCGGAAATTGCTCAGGAATTCCAACAACCCAAGGATGGCAATATTTCGACGATAGATACAAAGGAAAACCACTCGTATACGTAGGAACAGTCGGATTAATTCCACAAAAGATCAATACAAAACCAAGCTGGGAAAAACAAGCTCAACCAGGAGATAAGATTGTAGTACTAGGCGGACGCGTCGGCCAAGACGGAATCCACGGCGCAACATTTTCATCAGAAGCCCTCGATGAAGGCAGCCCGGCCGGAGCAGTCCAAATCGGAGACCCCATCACCCAAAAGAAAATGTCCGACGCTATAGTAAAAGAAGCCCGCGATCTCGAGCTATATAGCTCAATAACAGATAACGGCGCCGGTGGACTTTCTTGCTCGGCGGCAGAAATGGCAAAAGAATGCGGAGGATGCATCGTCGAACTGGATAAAGTCCCAACAAAATACCCAAACCTAGAACCTTGGAAAATATGGATCTCAGAATCACAAGAAAGAATGACAATGGCAGTCCCCGCAGAAAAACTCGATGAACTCATGAGCCTCATGGCTCGCCGCGGAGTCGAAACAACAGTAATCGGCGAATTCACAGATACAGAAAGATGCATCGTTAAACTCCACGGCAAAACAATCATGGACCTAGATATGGACTTCCTCCACGATGGACTACCAAAAAAACACCTAAAAACAACATACACAAAACCAAACAATCCAGAACCCGACTTCCCAGAACCAAAAGACCTAAGCGCCACCCTCCTAGACCTGCTCAAACGCAAAAACATCTGCGGATACAGCTACATATCATACCAATATGACCACATGGTCC
>Ga0233428_1004576_pt1 | contig 10652 bp, 10 predicted proteins | sample SI_118_April2016_4_FD_179890 | JGI IMG/M metagenome (GOLD analysis project Ga0233428, IMG submission 179890) | Seawater microbial communities from Saanich Inlet, British Columbia, Canada - SI_118_April2016_120_MG | ecosystem: Environmental > Aquatic > Marine > Inlet | place: Canada: British... | reverse complement strand
GATTCACGGTGCTTCTCGAAGCCTTTTGGGGTTTTCTTGATTCTTTGAAAACCGATTTGTTCGTAATATTGTGACAACTCTTCTTTGCAGTTTATGTAGATTCTTTTTGCCTTCGATTTATTTATTGCGTAGAGAATGAGTCTCTGCCCAAGTTTGTTCCCTCTTTCTTTTGGATCAATCTGTAGTGACGTGAGTAGATGGTTTCCGTTTGAGATTTTTTCTTCGATAGTTCCTATGACTTTGTCTTTTTTCTTAATTGCGTATGCTGACTTTTTTGGGATTTTCTTGATTTTGTAGTCGTCTTTTATTTCTGCGAATTTGGAAAATCTTCTTGTCAACACTTCTCCCAATGCGGCGTAGTCGTCAGATTCTTTGGCTGATTTTATTTTGAACCGTCTATAATCTGATGTGCTTGGTCTTCCGTTTTCGAACACTATCATTGCTCCCGTTGTGTATGCTCCTGCGAGATGTGAAATGTCATAGCATTCTATGCGCTTTGGGGTGTCTTTTAATTTGAGGATGGATTTAAGTTCTTTTAGCACTTCTGGTTTTTCGTCTTCCCAGCTTGTTTTGTTTCGTTCAGCGAATACTTTTGCGTTTTTGAGACTTAGCCCCAGAAGTTTGTTTTTCTTCCCTCTTTGGGGGACGAGTAGGTGTACTTTTTGTCCTTTTTCTTCTGCGATGAATTTCTCGAATTGTTTTTTATTCGATGGGTCGTGAGGGATTAGGATTTCTTTAGGGATGTTTGTTGTCTTTTCGTAGTATTGAGTGAGGAATGATTCGAGTAGTTCCTTGAGTGCGTTTTCGTCTTTTTCGTCGACTGATTTTGCCTGGAGTTTGAAATTTTCTTGGTTGATCAGTTTTCCGTCGCGGACTTGGAATAAGTTAAAGAATGCTTTTTCCCCTTCCAGTACGTAATTAAAAATGTCTTTATCTGTTTGATTTGGGTCTGAAAGACTTTGGCGTTCTATGATTTCTTCTACGTTCTTGATGCGGTCTCTTAGTTTTGCCGCTTTTTCGAAGTCCTTACTCTTGGCGAGTTCAGCCATTTTTTTGTGTAGGTTTTTGATTATTTCTTCGTGATGTCCTTCAAGAAATCTTTTAACATTGTTGATTACTTCTGCATATTCTTCCTTTGTGCATCCTGATATACAAGGGGCCGCACAGCGTTTTATGTAGTGGTCCAGGCATGGGTATTTTATTGTTTTTCTTGTGACTTTTGTCTCGGTGGGGCTAACTGCTTCTATGTCGAGGGAGCAGTGCCTGAATGGCAGGACTTTCTTGAGGGTCTTGAATGTTTTTTCAACTTTGTGTTTAGCAGTTTTAGGACCGAAGTACGTCGCTTTTTTGTCGTCGATTTTGCGGACTATTTGGACTCTTGGAAAATCTTCGTTGGTTATTTTTATATAGACATAGTTTTTATCGTCCTTAAGGAGGATGTTATATTTTGGATGAAGTTCTTTTATCAGATTTAGTTCAAGAATTAAGGCTTCGAGCTCGGTATCCACTACTGTGTATCGTATGTCTGTTATATTTTCTATAAGCTTTTGAGTTCGAGTTGAAACCGTTTTGCTTTTCTGAAAATATTGATTGACGCGTTTTTTGAGGTTTTTGGCTTTCCCTATATATATTACTCTCCCCTCTTTATCGATCATTTTGTATATGCCTGGGTTGTCTGGCAGGGAGGCAAGGAGTTTTGTTAATTTTGCGTTTGGTTTTTTCATTGCCTTTAGTATATTCAATTTGATGGATAAAATCGAAGAGAAATTGTGGGATCGGGTTAATAAGTATAGATGGGTTTTGCAGTCCGTTCCTTTTGTGAAGATGATTTGTGTTTGTAATAACCTTTCTTTTGGTGTTGTTGATGACGAAAGTGACATAGATCTTTTTGTCGTAGCCAAGAAGGGGCGGCTTTTTCTTGCGAGATGTTTTATTACGTTTTTTCTTAATGTATTAGGGGTGAGAAGGACTGGAGATAAAGTAGCAGGGATGTTTTGTTTGAGTTTTTTTGTTGATGACAGTTACTTGGGGCTTTCTAGGCTTGCAATCAAAAATGATATCTATCTTGCGTATTGGATTTCAAGGCTAACTCCTGTTGTGGGAAGAGGAGGGATTGATAAGTTTGAGCGTAAAAATCGGTGGATTTTGCCTGTTCTTGGTGTTGAAGATTTTAGGTTGGATGAGGAGAAATTGAAGAAATCGGGAGTGTTTTCTTTCCTTGTTAGGAAAGGGATTGAGATTTCGTTTTTTGGACCTATTGGGAATTTAGCTGAAAAGATTGCAAGAAGATGGCAGATGAAAAGGGCGAGGATAAAAGCTGGAAATCTCCCGAGTAGGGCTGGGACTGTTATTGCTCGTAATATGCTGAAGTTTCATGACGATGATCGACGACTGGAATGTAGAAATGCTTACTTTCGTAAGTTTGGGAGGGAGTTTAACGAGGAGAAGTTCGTTTCTCTTTTGAAGTAGTTTCTCTGAAGCTTATTGAGATCGGAGTTCCATCGAACCCGAATTCTTTGCGGAGTTCGTTTTCTATATATCTTTTATACGAGAAATGGAGTTTTTTTGCGTTTTTGAAAAAGATGATGAATTTGGGAGGGTTTACTCCAGCTTGGTTTCCGTAGAATAGTTTTGATTTGAGTCTTCCGGTGCTTGTGGGGAGATGTTTTAATATTGTTCTTTGTAAAAAGTTGTTTAGTTTTGAAGTAGATATTTCTTTGGTGCGGTTTTCTTTAATTTCTAGAGCTATGTCCAGGAGGTTGAATATGTTTTTTTTGTTTTTTGCTGAGATGAAAATGGTTGATGCCCAAGGCAGGAAGTCGCACTTGTGCTTCAGTTTTCTTAGGATGCTCTCTTTTTCGTCGCCGTCCAAGAGGTCTGATTTGTTGACTGCTATTATGATTCCGTTTTTTTCTTTGAGGGCAAATTCTATAACGTGAAGGTCTTGTGCTGTCACTGGTTCTTCTGCGTCAAGGACTATGATCGATATGTCCGATCTTTCCATTGCGTCCTTGCATCTTATGATACTAAAACGCTCGATTCCCTTCTGGACTTTGCCTCTTCGGCGGATCCCCGCTGTGTCTATGAGCTTGATTCTAGTGTTCTTGTATTCTATTTCTGTGTCAGTTGTGTCTCTGGTTGTTCCAGGGATGTCGGAAACTATCACTCTTTCTTTGCCGAGAAGGCTATTTAGGAGTGATGACTTCCCTGCGTTTGGGCGTCCCAGTATGGAGATGTTAAGAGTTTCTTGAGTTTGGGCGGATTTCTTAGATCTTTTTTTCTTAATCTTTAGTTCTTTGAAGTTGGCTACTATCTCCCCTGTTAAGTTGTCTATGCCTATCTTGTGGATTGCTGAAATCTGTATAGGTTCTCCAAAACCCAATTCGTATATGTTATATACTTTTTCGTCGATGTTTGGGTGGTCGCACTTGTTTGCGACTAGGATTATGTTTTTTTCCGATCTCCTCAGTATGTCTGCAATTGCGAAATCATCCGATGTCAGGGATTCTATAGTGTCGACTATAAATAAAATTACGTCTGCTTCTTCGATTGCTATTTGTGCTTGTTTTTCTACATCTGCTTCAATGTCTTTTTTCTTCCCGATTTGAAGTCCACCTGTGTCTATAAGCTCCGTTTCGTATCCGTTTATGTCAAAGGTTTGCTGAACTCTGTCGCGTGTTGTTCCAGCTTCTTTTGCTGTAACGGCAAGGCGTTTACCAATTAGCCGGTTGAATAATGTTGATTTTCCTACATTGGGCCTACCTACTATTGCTATCTTTGCGTTGGTGGCCGAGGAAGGGTCAGGATCCATTTTTTATTAGTTGTTGGTTGGTGCGGTTGCCCGCAAGGACTATTAATAGTCTAAAAAACGTTTTTTTGCAAGCTTATATATGGTAGGATTTTGAATGATTTAAATTATTCCTATTTGTTCCTATGAAAAAGTTTGTTTCTATTTTGTTTATTGGATTGTATTTGTTTGCGAATTTTGGAGGGGTTGTGCTTGCGAAGGATATCAATCCAGGAGGAGGTAATGATGGAGGGGGTAGTGGGCCGATTGAATGTCCTCAAGGGTATGATGTTGACGTTGAAACAGGTACCTGTGTTGAGGCTGAACAACCTGCTGCGTACGCTGAGCAGGATTGCGAGTTAGATGGGAAGGTTTGGGTTGATGGGGGTTGCGAAGAATGGGAGACTTATTGTGAAGGGCAAAAACCCAAGCTTAAATATGATCCGGGAATAAAGAATTGCTATAACCCTGAAGTTCAACAAGGAACAATTCTTCCTGATGCTCAGTATACTGAGGGTGAATGTGAACTTCTTTTTAATTATGGCTCTACCCATTTAAATGAGTTGAAAGAAATTGTTAAAAAAGGGGAAAAGAAGCCTATAACTTTTGGGCAAGATGAGGGCAAAAATGATGAAGAAAAATTGAATAAGCCGATAGTCTCTCCTCTCGATATCCTCGGTTGTGCTATAAAGACTGGGCGGGTGAGTCTTTGGATGATTCCGTTTTATATTAAGTATCTTATCCAGTTTGCGTTAAGTATTGCTGGGCTTGTTGCGATAGGCTCAATTATTATTGGTGGGTACTTCTACCTGTTTAGTGGCCTGATGGATGATAAAGATAAAGGAAAAAGGGCCATAATTTATGGAATAGTTGGGTTTGTAGTTGCAATATTGTCGTGGACGATCGTGAATATAGTAATTTCTGTTCTTACCACTTAGGACCTTTTATTTGGTGTTTCGGATTTCCCACTTTGATTGGAGGTATTTTGTCAGGGTTCTTTCGAAGTTTTCTTCGTCGAAAGACTGGGCGTGTTCCCTGATGTTTTTTGGATTGAATTTTTGTTTTTCTTTGAGGAATTTTTCTACTGCCGCTTTGAGATGTAGTTCGTCTTGTTTCTTAAAGAATACTCCGGTCTCCCCTTCTACGATTGTCTCCAGTGCTCCTCCGTCCTTATATGCTATAACTGGTCTTCCGCTTGCCATTGCTTCGAGGGGGATTATGCCGAAGTCCTCGAGTTGCGGGAATATAAGGGCTTCACATTCGCTGTACAGTTGTTTCAGGTGTTCGTCTGAGACGAAGCCCAAGAATTCTATGTTTGGATTTGCAATTTTCTTAAGAGATTCTTCCATTATTCCTGTTCCTGCGATTTTTAGCGGTAGGCCAAGATTATTGAAGGTTTCTACTATAAGGTCGAATTTCTTGTATGGGATTAGGCGTCCGACTGCCAGGAAGTAGCCTTTTGTTTTGTTTGCTGGTTCATATTGGTTTATGTCGATCATTGGGTTTATAACCGTTGATGGGCGGCGGTAGTATTTTTCTATTCGTTTTTGGGTTGTTTTTGAATTTGCTATGAAATAATCGACTCTGTCTGCCGAGAGTTTGTCCCACATCCTTATTTTGTGCAGTTTTCTTTTTGCAATTTTCTTGAGGATTGATTTCATTTTGTATTCCTTGACGTATGTATGCCAATTATCCCAGGCGTACCTCATCGGTGTGTGGCAATAGCAGACGTGAAGTGTTTCTGGCTTTGTAATAACTCCTTTCGCGCATGCGTGGGAACTCGAGATTACTATGTCGAATTGGCTTAAATCGAAAAGTTCATATGCATGTGGCATTAAACTCAAGTACCATTGATGCTTGTCTTTTGCGAAAGGCATATTCTGGAGAAAGGAAGTTCTTATGTCTGCGTGCTCAAATCCTTCCATCTTGTTTTCGTTGTATACCGAAGTAAAGATTGGCGCTTTTGGGAACATCTTGTGCAGTTTGAGGTTTACCTTCTCTGCTCCTCCCATGTTGGTCATCCAGTCGAAGACTAGGGCAACTTTGACTTTGCTGTTTAACATGCCCTTAATATATTGTTTTTTGTTTCGGAAGTAAATCTAAGATTTTTTCTTTTCTTCCAGGTATTTCGTGAGGATGTTTTTATCTTTTTTTGTAATGTCTTCTTTACTCTTGAAGACTGAGTTGAGTACTTTTTTGTATGCGTTTTTATCGTCAATATTGTCTAGTGCCTTGGCTTTGAAGAGTTTTACTACGTTGTTGTCCGGATCTCTTTCGAGAAGTCTTTCGCACACGTGAATTACGTCGACATATCTTTTGTTTTGGAACCATATCCCCATGAGTTCAAGGACAACTTCTTCGTCTTTCTTTGCGAGTAATGATTTTTGCTTTTCTGAAATATCTGTCAGTAAAACCAGGTGTCCCACTTTCCTTTTTAACAAATACCTAAGGAAGAAATATCCCAGTGCGATAAGTCCTACTACAGGGATGATGAAGCCGAATTGTAATAGGAAATTGAATATGGCGTGGAATCCCATAGCAAGGAAGAGTCCTTTTAATATTGTTTTTTCTCTGTGTGCTTCGGGGATTGGTAGATGGAATAGTCTTGATACTGCTTTTGTTGTGGAGCTTGCTTCTCCTATTAATTTTTTCTGTTTTGTTATGTCTATTGAAAATTTCGATATTCCAAAGTAGTAACCGAATATTCCTGAGAAAACCATGTGTGCACACATAGTTACTATGGAACGGAAGATGTAGACGCCGATCAATGATCCCACAGAAAGCGCTGACCAAAGTTCGTATAAGTAATAAATATTTTCTGCAAATGAAAATCCAAGTGCGGACAGGATGCTGAGTCGCAACGCGTCGTTTACGGTTTTTATTGCGACTGATTTTTTGTCGATTATGCGAACTGCGAAGTGTTTTATGATTTCTTCCATTACTCCGAAGAGTATAAAAAGGAGCATGTACATTAAGCTTACTCTGACAACGGATGTTTCTATAAGGGTTGCGATGTCGAATTCCGGATAAATTTGCCAAAGGTACTGAATCCCTAAGAGAGCTGGGGCTGTTAAGGTTCCCAGGAAAAACAAAAACGCTAGGATCTTTTTTGAGATTCCAGCTTGTCTAAAAAATAGTGTTACCCAAATTGCAACAGGGATTGCTGCTATTAAGGCTGATATCGAGAGTATAACAATTTTGTTTTCAAACATTGTGGTAACACTGTAACTATTCGCTTAATTTGTATGTGTCCTGTGCGGGTTCTACTGCTGGTTTGGCAGGTGCTTCAGGGTTTTCTGGTGACATAGGAGCTACTGGCGTTGCAGTGGCTTCTTCTGGTCCGGGTGTAGCTGGTGCCGGAGTCGGTTCAACAGGTTTCTCCACTGGTTCGGCTGGTACTTCTGGCTCAGTCGGTTCAACGGGTTCGGCTGGCGCTTCTGTCGGGTTAGGAGTTTCTACTGGGGCCGCTGGTGTTTTGACCTCTTCAGCGGGTTCAGCTGTGGGTTGTTCTTCCTTTGGTGCTTCTTCTACGACTGGTACTTCTGGTTCAGTAGGTTCTACTGGTTCAGCTGTGGGTTCTTCTGCGACAGGGGTTTCTACGACTGGTATTTCTGGTTCAGCTGTGGGTTCTTCTTCCTTTGGCACTTCTTCCACGGCTGGTGCTTCGGGCTCAGCTGGCACTTCGGGGTTTTGTGTTGGCGCGACTTCTGGTTCAGTAGGTTCTTGGGGAGCCTCTGGCTTGGCTGGCACCTCAGGTTCTGGTGTTGGTGCGACTTCTGGTTCAGTAGGTTCCTTGGGAGCCTCAGGTTCTGGTGTAGCTTCTGCTGTTGCGGGTGTTCCTCCAGTTGCTACCGCAGTTTTTGCTTCGTCCAACGAAGCGCTCAACGGCATCAATTGTGTTAGTCCTACTACTTCTAGAATATCTTTGATATTTGGTTTCGCTTGTGCAATTGCTACTTTTCCTCCTCTTTCTGTGATTTTCCCGTACCAATCAGTTAAATATCCAATCGATTTGCTGTTCATGTAATCCAGTCCTGCGAAATCGAAAACCAAATTGAGTTTCCCCGGATTTTCTTCGAGAACTTTGTATACTTCTTTGGCTTTTTCGTCGATGTTGCTTTCGTCCAACTGTCCGGAAACAGCTATGAGTTTCGTCTTAACGTTAGGATCATTGGATGGTACATCCTCTGTTAGAAATGTTGCTTCTGCCATAATTTATTTTGTTATTTTATACTTTTAGGACCATGTGAGTTGGGGTAGATTCCGGGAGCCCTGATCTATACCTCTTGTCTTTAATGTATTTTCTTGTACGAATCTGTAATCCTCCTCCTGGTCTGTCTTTGAATTCTAATTCGTCAGTCCATTCTGCTACTATTTTTGCCAATCCCCTGCCTCTTATCCCTGTGAATTTATGGTCCTTTCCTCTCCTTTTTTCTATCATTTTGTCCATTTCTGCCGCAGGGACTTTCTTTTCTCCGGTTCCGGTGTCTTCTACTGTTATTTCTATATATTCATCTTTTTTATATGCGAAAATAACCCTGATTTCGGCATCGTCTGATGAACCAAATTCGATTGCGTTGTTGCATAGTTCATCTACCACTGACTGCATTCGATACGCCCATTTTTCGGCAAAACTTGTGGTGTTTTTGATTAAAGATAACGTAAAATCTCTGATTCCCGACACGAAATACGCATTGGTGGGAAGAGTTATCGTTATCTTCGTTAAATCCTGTTTTTTATTTGTATTTTTTTTCATTTCCATTATGTTATTATATCAGAAATACACCCTGGAGTCAAAGACTTTAAGATTGAATTTCTTTGGATATTTTTATCATTTCTTTGAAGACTTTTTTGATAAACGGGCTTTTGATTTTGGATAGAATTTCTCTTTCTCTCTTTTTGTTTTCTACAGGGAGGGAGGTGTTCTTCTTTATGACTTTTATCTTTTTTATTAGCTTTTCCCGTTTCCCAAGCTGTTTTTTTAGTTTTTTGTCTATTTTGTCTATCTGTTTCCTGATTTTTTTGAGATCTTTAGTCATTTTGACTTGATATTTATGTTCTTTTCTAATAGATTACCTAGGCAAATTATTTATTTCAAGTTTATTCCATATGGAAAAAGATTCTCACAAGACTATGGTGGCTAATGCAGTTCACTTTGGTCATAGAACTCACAAATGGGACCCTAGAATGAAAAAGTATCTCTATGGAGAGAAGAATGGTATACATATTTTTAATCTAGAGAAAACGGAAAAGATGCTGGCGAAAGCCTTGGCGTTTGTCGGAAAGGTTGTTGCGGAGGGAAAAATAGTTTTGTTTGTAAGTACAAAACCTCAGGCTATTAGTTTAGTAGAGAAGGCTGCCAAGGAATGCGGTATGCCATATGTTGTTTCTAGATGGATCCCCGGTTTTGTTACAAATTTTTCTACAATCAAGAAGAGAATTAAATATCTTAAAGATTTAAAGGAACAAGAGGCTTCGGGTGAATTTGAAAAATATACTAAAAAAGAGGCTTCTAAGTTGAAAAAGACAATAGATAAGTTGGAGATTTCACTTGGTGGGGTTCAGGAGTTGACTAAGAAACCTGATGCGATATTTGTTGTAGATGTTGTTAAGGATAAGATTGTTGTTGAAGAAGCAAATAAATCTGGTATCCCCGTAGTTGGGATCGTTGACTCTAATTCAAATCCCAATCCGGTGGACTATCCTGTTCCTGGAAATGACGATGCCGTTAAATCTATATCTTTCTTTGTTGGACAAGTTAAAGAGACCGTTGAAAGATCCAGGAAAGCGAAAAAATAAACCTTTTATTTAAAATTTTAATTTAAAAAACTATGTCAGTTACATTGGATCAAATTAAGGAACTTAGAGAAATGACGGGAGTTTCTATGATGGCTTGCAAAAAGGCTTTGGAAGAAACTGATGGAGATATAGAGAAGGCTGTTGATCTTCTTCGCAAGAAAGGTGAAGCGAAAGCGGTAGATAGAGCGGCGCGTGCAACTAGCCAGGGGATTGTTGCTATTAAGATTGAAGGAGGAAAGGCGGGTATGGCTAAACTTCTTTGTGAAACAGATTTTGTTGCGCGAGGAGATGATTTTATTGCTTTGTCTGATGCTCTGGCGGAAAAGGCCTTAAAAGGAGAGATTAAGGATGGTGACGAAGTTCCTGAAGTTAAAGATGCTGTTTTGAAAATGGGTGAAAACATCCAGCTAGGTGAAGTGAAACTTGTTGAAGGAGATGTTCTTGGTTCTTATGTTCATTCGAATAAGAAAATTGGTGTCGTGGTTGCTTTGAAGGGTGGCGCCGAAGATCTTGCGAAGGATATTGCGATGCATGCGGCGGCAACGGCTCCTCAATGCATTTCTCCTGATGAGGTCTCTCAAGAATTAGTGGATAAGGAGAAGGAAATTTGGAAAGATCAATTGGCTCAGGAGGGGAAGCCAGAAGAAATTATAGGGAAGATAATGATGGGGAAGGAGAAAAAATTCAGAGAGGCAAGTGCTCTTTTGAAACAACCTTTTGTTAAAGATCCGGAAAAAACCATTGAACAGCTTTTAGCGGATGCTGGGGCTGAGGTGGAATCTTTCACCAGAATTGCTATTTAGTGTAGACTTATCTCCGCTATGTTTGATGACATTAAAAAAGCGGTGAATGACATTCGTGCCGGTAAAATGGTCGTTGTTGTTGATGATGAAGATCGTGAGAACGAGGGGGATTTAGTGATGGCTGCTGAGAAAGTGACTGCTGCTGCTGTGAATTTTATGGCAAAAGAGGGGCGTGGGCTTGTTTGTGTTCCGTTGTCTTCTGAGAGGGCTCATGAGCTTGGGTTTTGTCCGATGGTTAAGCAAAGTGAAGAAAGCCAAGGATG
>Ga0233428_1004569_pt1 | contig 10668 bp, 9 predicted proteins | sample SI_118_April2016_4_FD_179890 | JGI IMG/M metagenome (GOLD analysis project Ga0233428, IMG submission 179890) | Seawater microbial communities from Saanich Inlet, British Columbia, Canada - SI_118_April2016_120_MG | ecosystem: Environmental > Aquatic > Marine > Inlet | place: Canada: British... | reverse complement strand
TGAATTGAGTTATTTAACGCAGTTAGTGAAGCCTCAAATTGCACTAATTACGAATGCGTCGTTTAGCCATCTCGAAGACATTGGTTCTGTTGCGGATGTGGCCAAGGCCAAGGCGGAAATTTTTGAAGGCTTGGCCGATGATGGTATAGCCGTGCTGAATGCTGACGATGCTTTTTTTGACTACTGGAAAAGCGGTTTAAAAAATAAGACAGTATTGTCATTTGGCATTCAAAATAAAGCTGACGTTTATGCAACAGATATTGTGGCAACACGACAGGGTATTCAGTTCCTGTTGCATACACCTACAGATAAAATCAAGGTACAGTCTGTTTTATTAGGCGAGCACAATGTGATGAATGCACTTGCTGCCGCATCATTGGCTTATGCTTTAAATATAACGCCTGCGATCATTGCAGAAGGCTTGGCAAAAGTACAGGCAGAGCCACGCCGCTTAAACCTTAAAAAAACGAAAGCCGACGCTATTCTCATTGATGATTCCTATAATGCCAACCCCGCGTCGATGAAAAAAGCCATTGATGTTTTGGTGCAGTTTCAGGGCGAGAAAATTTTAGTGCTTAGCGATATGAAAGCCTTGGGCAAAGATGAGCGCTTATTGCATCGCGAGATCGGAGAATATGCGAAAGCACGCGGTGTTAATGCGGTGTATGCTGTGGGTGATTTAATGGCGGAGCTAGTGAGGGCTTTCGGCGATAACGCACAACACTTTTGTGATAAGCAGGCATTGCGAACGGCGCTTAAAGCGGCGGATGCGCCTGGCAAAGTCTTTTTAATTAAAGGTTCAAATTCACAGAAAATGAATGAAGAGGTCAGTTTGATGCAGGGTACACAGGCATGAACCATCATTTAAAATCCGGCGACAAGATTGCGATCATCGCGCCTAGTAACGCCTGGGGCAGTGAAGCAGATGTTAAAAAAGCACAGGCCTGGCTCAAAAGCAATTACGATATTGAAGCCGTTTATGGCGAGGAAGTTTACACAGCATCGTCCGCGTCACAACGCGCACAAGCGATGCAATCTTATCTCAATGACCCTGGTATTAAAGCGCTTTGGTCATTTAGAGGCGGCGAGGGTGCAGCAGATGTCATTCCTTTTTTGCATGAAGCGCGTGAACAGATTAAAAAAATCGCTCCCAAGTTATTAATAGGTTTCAGTGATTTCACCGTCATGCTGAATTATTTCAACGAAGTGCATGCCTGGCCCGTGGTGCATGGCATGGGTTTGTTGCAGGCTGCCAGGGGCAGGGTGGATCGAGCTTCTATTGACAAGACGATGACCCTGTTAATGCAGCCTCAAACAACGTTAAAACTTACCGATCTACAGCCGATCAATGCTTCTGCAAAAACAGAACATCAAATGAAAGCAGGTATAGCAGGCGGAACGTTAAGCCTATTAAACATTAGTGTGCGAGATCTCTGGGAGCCCACGATAAAAAACAAAATCATTATCATCGAAGATGTGAACGAAAAACCCCACGCCATTTCACGAACCCTGAAATACCTAGCACGCATCCATTTCTTCAAAGACGCCGCCGCCATCATTTTCGGCGACTTTTGCACAGCACCGCAAAGTCCGAAGGAATCCCAGCAAGCCACGCTAAAAGCACTTCGGTTGTTTGCAGCGCAAATGGACTGCCCCGTATTGCTGAGCCAAAGCTTTGGCCACGGTGTGGCGAATCATCCTTTTGCGTTTTATGGTGAAGCGCGTTTGTCGTTGGGTGGGGCGCCTAGGCTGTGTCAGTATGGCGGTTAATTTACGCCAATAAATCACGCAAATTGGAAAGCAGGTATAATGGACAGCTCAATAATCCATTGTCTAGCTTTAGATTTTTAGGCGAGCAGCGTATCATCAGGTTTGGGTGGTATTTCGCCGCATAAATTTGTAGGCTTTTTTTCTTGTTCGACATGCCTGCTTTGATTTCCAGAGGGTAAACCTTGTCGTCTTCTTGGATGATAAAATCCAATTCAGCCTGGTTTTGGTTGCTCCAATAATACAGTTCATATTGATTGCGAGCGAGCTCTTGGGCTGTATAGTTTTCTGTGAAGGTGCCTTTGAATTCTTGCAATAATTCATTGCCATGAATAATGGCTTTGGGTGATAAATTGGCCTTCGCCCCAAGCAAGCCAACGTCGACCAAATAAACTTTAAAAAAATCAAAATTCACATAGCCTGAAAGCGGCAGCTTGGGCGCAGTTAAATGATAAGTCTTATGAATAAGCCCGGCCTCTACCAGCCATTGTATCGCTGTTTCGAATTCTTTCGCGCGGGCACCTTTGCGAATGACGGAGTAAATGAATTTTTTATTTTCTTTGGCAAGCTGGCTGGCGATACTCTCCCAAACCTGATTGATTTTCATGATTTGATGGGGTGGTGCATGTTTAGCAAAGTCTAAGCTGTAGGCATTGAGAATCTCTTTTTGAACCGTTCGTACCGCGTTAAAGTCATCTGTTTTTACATGAGTCTTCACGGCTTCCGGCATGCCGCCTACGAAAAGATACGTTTTAAATGATCGGTTTAATTTTTCATGCAAATTCTCTGGAAGCGGCTCGATGACGTGAATATTGATTAGGAATTCAGCGAGCTGATTTTGCTCGTGAGCGAGTAAGAACTCATAAAAACTGAGAGGGTACAATTTTAAGAAATTCACTTTCCCGACAGGAAAGCCCTTGGTGTGTGCTAATTTCACGCCCAGCAATGAACCTGCGGCGCAAACATGGTATTCGCTCGCAGCCTCACAAAAATATTTGAGACTGTTTAATGCGTCGGGGCATTCTTGTATTTCATCAAAAATGATTAAGGTTTCCCCGGGTGTGATTGACATCTCAAATTCGATGGACAAGGCTTTAAGGATGGTTTTTGGCTCCAGCGACTGTTGGAAGAGCGCCTTGATTGTTGGCATGTCTTCAAAATTGACATAACAATGGTTGCTATAGGCTTTGCCAGCAAAAGATCGCAAAATATAGGTTTTCCCAACTTGCCGAGCCCCCATTAAAATCAATGGCTTACGAGATGGGCTTTGCTTCCAGTCCTCTAATTGCTTGATGATGGTTCGTTTCATAGGGCGCCTCTCGGTGTGTCTGATAGGCTTAGTATAGTGGAAAGTGTGATATTTTACATTTTTTCGTACGAATAAATGTAAAATATTGCACTTTTTCGTACGAACAAGTGTGGATCATCCCATTTTTTTTGTTTTTCTGTCTATGCCAGATTAGAGTCCCGCGATCACCGCGCGGGGTTGGGTCTTTATAGAGACGAGGTTATGGTTGGATTGCTCTTTAATGTAGTGTTGCCTTGTATGAGCTGGGTTATTATGGGATAAGCGGACAAAAAATGCGAGGTATGAGAAATGCGGAAATTCGTACGGAAAGGCAAATCGGTGGGGAGGGTTGCTCTTTTAAAAGAGGTTGGTCTTGGCGCCCGGTATAGAGCAACAGAAGGCTTGGGTCGCAGGATCAAGCCAAATCGATGATCATAAGCCCTTCGCGCTCTTGAGTCTTTGTTTTTATTCTCCATGAGGTGGCGTTTCTTTGCTGTTTGCCAAAGGGAGTGTTCTGCTTTGAGGCTTGAGAAGAGTGAGGATCGAGGAGCGTTTGTTATTTTTAGGTTTCTGGTTTGGTTGCTGTATAGGGTGATGCTTATTAGCAGTGTGAGCGCAATATTATACTGTATGCGGTAGGGCGTATTGTGCTGTATCGCTGGGGTTAGTAGTATGGAGGGGGGGATGAGAAGCACGTGTGCGAAAGTAGCTCGGAGCCCGCTTTGTCTTTTGGCATTTTGTCTTTTGGCTTTGATGTGATTCCATTCGTCACCTAGTAGAGAGTTGTGGGGTAGATATCGCATATTCTTCTCCTAAATTTAAATTACTATTCTGCGCGCATTCTAGCCATGCAAGCGCAAGCTGTCAATAAATCAACAAAAGCCGATCAAAAATAGTTCCAAAACCCATTGCACAGCACCCAATAACCCGCTAGACTTGAAAAGTTTGCGCCTAAGGCCATGAAAAATAAAGGATTTTTTTAAAGTGGGAAACTTCAGATTACTTTGTGCCAAGCGTTGTGTCAAGAACTTTTTAAACATCAGGATCCGTTAATGCAAGATAATGAAAATTTAAACCCCGCATCGACATTACCCTCACGCTCGACGCTTAAGGCGTGGGTCGTTTGCCTCACGGCGTCGTTGTTCTTCTTTTATGAATTTGTACAGATGATGATGTTTAACGCCATCAACCCGAGCTTGATGCGTGCGTTTCATATTACCGCGATGCATGTGGGGATGATTTCTTCGTCGTATTTCCTCGCGAACATTATCTTTATGTTTCCAGCCGGCATCATGCTGGATCGTTTCTCTACGCGGAAAATCATCTTGGTGGCGATGGTGTTGTGTGTGGCGGGGACGTTGTTGTTTTCTGTGTCGGGTGATATTTATACGGCATCGTTTGCGCGGTTTTTAACGGGTGTGGGCGGGTCTTTTCCTTTCTTGTGTTGTTTGCGGTTGTGTTCCCGCTGGTTTCCGGCGCGCCGTTGGGCGCTGGTGACAGGTGTTGTGGTCACGGTGGCGTTTGCCGGTGGTGCGGCAGGGCAAACACCGATGACGGTGTTGGTGCAGCATTTTGGTTGGCGGGATGCTTTGCGTATCGATGCGTTTCTGGGGGTCTTTTTCATTGGGTTGATTTATTTTAAAGTTGAAGATTGTCCGAAAGCGTTTCGAGCGGCGGTGTTTGCCAAAGCAAAGGCCATTAAACTATGGCCGACGATCAAAGCGGCTGTGGCGAACATGCAAACGTGGTTTTACGGTTTATACACCTCGATGTTGAACCTTTCTGTTATGGTGTTAGGCGCGATTTATGGCAGCTTGTACCTGGTGCAAGTGCGACATCTTTCGGTGACAGATGCGTCATTCGTGACAAGCATGATATTCTTTGGAACGATGCTGGGCTCGCCCTTGTTGGGTTGGCTCTCTGATAAAATAGCTTTAAGAAAGGCGCCGATGCTCTTTTTTGCTGTGTTGTCCGTGATATTGTTGCTGCTCATTATGTATTTGCCTCATTTGTCCATACATTCATTATTATGGCTCTTTTTCTTACTGGGCTTTTTAACGAGCTCGCAAGTCATCAGCTATCCCGCCATTGCTGAAAGCAATGAACACGATATTGCAGGCTCTGCGCTGGGTTGGGCGTCGGTATTGATTATGGGTGCGCCGGCGTTGTTTCAGCCGTTTTTTGGTTGGTTGCTGGATCTGCACTGGAGTGGGGCGATGGTTAACCATGTGCCGCAGTATACGCTCTCTGATTTTCGGTTGGCGTTTTGGATGCTGCCTATTACCGGGTTAGTGGCATTGGTGATGGGGCTTTTGGCGAAAGAGACGTTTGCGCGATCTATGGTTAAGCGGCAGAGTAATGGGTGATTTGGGTGTATGGATCCCGTGGTCAAGCCACGGGATGACAGTAACTTACTTGGCACGGAATGGCAGTAACTTGACAGGGAATGACAGGAACTTAGCTACAGAGGTAACGATATGGTGGGGATAAGTAGGGTAATAAGCGCAGCCGACGAAAACATTCAGTTGGATTATCCTTTGCAACCCTGGGTTGTGGTGTTGTCTGCCGCACTCTTTTTCTTTTTTGAATTTATTCAGATGAATATGTTCAACGCGATTAATCCCAGTTTGATTGCTGCTTTTAAAGTAACAGCAACGCAACTGGGTAACCTTTCTGCGATGTATTTTTACGGTAACGTTTCTTTTCTCTTCGTCGCGGGTTTGTTGCTAGATCGATTTTCAACTCGTCGATTATTGTTAACAGCGGTATCCATTTGTGTGATAGGCACTTATTTATTCGCAATGTCCACACATTTATGGCAGGCGGAGGCTTGCCGTTTTGTGACAGGCATCGCGAGTACTTTTTGCATGCTAACAGCCGTGCGTTTGGCGTCGCGTTGGTTTCCACCGCGTCGGATTGCTTTGGTGATAGGCTTAGTGTTAACCATGGCGATGGCGGGTGGTATGTTGGCGCAAACCCCTTTAACGTATTTAACGCGCTTATTAGGCTGGCGCCATGCGGTGATGCTTAATGCAAGCCTGGGTATTTTTGTCACGGCGGCGATTTTTTTATGGGTAAAAGATTTTCCACGAGGTGCAGAAAAAACAAGGGCGCGTGAAAAAGCCCACTTAAAAGCACTGGGGTTTGTTCGCAGTATCACATTGGCATTGCGCAACAAACAAAACTGGCTTGCCGGGTTTTATGCAAACTTTCTAAGCTTCCCTGTCGTTATTTTAGGCGCCTCTTGGGGGAGCTTGTATTTAATGCATGTCCGTCATTTAACGCACTTACAAACCTCGTACGTGACCTCCATGATATTCTTTGGCATGATTTTTGGCGCGCCCATGCTGGGCTGGTTGTCTGATACGATCGCTTATCGTAAAATGCCTATGATTGTCGGCGCGTTTCTAACGTTTATTTTGATCATGCTGATTATGTATTTGCCGGGTTTGCACATTCCCTCATTAATGGCTTTATTCTTTGTGCTGGGCTTTTTAGCAGGCATTCAAGTGCTTGCTTATCCTGTCGTCGTAGAAAGTAACTCTCGCACGATCACCAATACAGCAGAAGGCTTGGCGTGCACCATCATTATGTCCGCAGGCTTGTTTCAATTTGTTTACGGTTTATTGCTGGACGCGAATTGGAATGGTGTGATGTCTCATGGCCTCAGAGTTTATTCTGCCTCGGATTACCAATGGGCAGCGATTATTTTCCCAGTAAGCTTTCTTGTTGCAGGTGTATTAGCCTTCTTTTTGAAAGAAACACGCGGGCAGTTGATTTCAGCAAGTGAGATCAAACAGAATCCATAAACGTCAACACGGCTTCGTCTATGCGAGGAAGTTTCATTGTAGACGTATCATCCTTGATAACGGCCAACGCTTTATAGGTTTGGGCATAGGCGCGCTCAAAGTCAATAATGGTACCCATCTTTGAATCTTCTTGAAAAATTTCTTCGTTAAGTGTGAGCGGCGTTTTAGATTCGATACTAATAAGGCGCATCCGTTTTTTCAAAGTACCACGATACTCCATGCGAGCAACAATCTCTTGCCCTGTGTAGCAGCCCTTGTTAAAGCTTACCGCATTAAGTTCTTGTAAATTGAGATCGTGCGGTGTGAATTTATCGATAGTTTCAGGGTAAAGCAAAGGAACGCCCGCTTCGATACTAAAACGGTGCCAGGCTTTTGGATCGCCTTTTTCCCGGTCAGCGATTAAATCAGCGTAGTTAGTGCGGAGCTTATCTGTCAGCACATAAATTTCATAACGCGACACGCCGCCCGGGATTTTTGTAATAGTAATGCCATTATCAGTAAAGCAGCCATCGACTTCGTGCGGCAATTCTATTTGGTTAAATTCTTCCAAGGTATCATCACGCAGCGCAATCATTTTGACTTGTTCGGTGACGTCTTCAAACAGCACATCAGAGAAGATGGCGAAGGTTTTAATGCGTTCCAACGTGTCATTCACAATGGTTTTTGGAACACGTAGATGCAAAATGTCATTGATCATAAAGGCTCGAAACAAGCTGATGACTTTGCCCTTTGGTGAGCACATGGCGCCTAGGCGAGTTGAGTAGGAGGTGACTTCTTCCATGTCGCAGGTCACTTGGCCTTGTAGGTAGGTGATTCTGTCTTTGCCGGTGACTTGAATAAACGCGTAGTCTTCGATTTCGTAGATCATGTGAGGTTCCTTCCTGTTCGCTGTCTCGGCTATTTTTCGCTATAGCATCTAATTAGTCAACAGCTTTTAAAAACTCATTGACGCAGACGGCATATATTCTTACAATCGGCCTCTTAATATGACAGTCTGCCAGCTCGACAACAGGAAATACCAACATGTTAGACGTCCAAGAACTAGGCTGGGACCCAAAAACCCTCGGTGAGCTTGATCATCAGATCCTTAAAGCGCCCTATGTGCGCCTGTCATCCTGTACAAAAGGTAAACATGGTGACGTTGTCTACTTCTATGACCTCCGCGCAACACAACCGAACAAAGATTACATGTCAACGCGTCTATTACACTCGTTTGAACACTTACTATTAGCCGGCTTTAGAAAACACATGGAAAAGCAGTTTATTTGCGTCGCCCCCATGGGTTGCCAAACAGGCTTCTATCTTATCTTGTTGAACGAAGGCAATGCAGGAACCGTCCATGCTGTTTATGAAACCATCCTTAAGGAAATCCTCGCGTTGGAAGCAGTACCGTATGCTTCCGTTGATTGCTGTGGCCAAGCAGATCATCATGATCTCGCAGCCTCTCAACAACTTGCTAGTCAGTTGTTAGAGCAAAAAGCAACGTGGCGAGAAATCGTGTGAATTACGCCTTTAAACGCTGGCAGGTCTTAACCAGCCGACCGATTCAATATGATGTAGTTTGTTGCAGTGGGATTTTTGACGTCCATAACGAATTGCTCTTGTCCGTCGGGCGCCGAGTGAATGCGCGTCGCTTTGTTGTCGTGGACAGCAATGTGTTGATACATTATGGCGACAAAATTGCACGTTATTTTCGAGATAATCAGGTGAAAGCCAAAATTGTCGCTTTCGATGCGGGCGAAACTAATAAATCGATCGACACCTATCTGTCTGTTTTACATGAGCTAGACAACTTCCCGTTGGATCGTCGTAGCGAGCCTGTGATTGCGATTGGTGGCGGTGTTCTGAGTGATGTAGTAGGTTTCGTTGCGGGTTCATATCGACGTGGTTTGCCTCATGTGAAGGTGCCCACAACGTTGATGGGCTATGTTGATGCCTCGATCGGTATTAAAACGGGCATCAATTTCAACGGCAACAAAAACAGGGTCGGTGCGTTTGTGCCACCAGAAAAAGTGATCTTAGATAGCAGCTTTTTTCAAACCTTGTCTAAGCGTCATATCCTAAACGGTGTTGGCGAAATAATTAAACTCGCCGTGATCAAAGACGCCGCGCTTTTTGACACGTTGGAAGCCGATGGCTTGTCGTGTGTGAAATCAAAATTTCAAGACCCTATGGGGCAGTTTATCTTAGAGCGCTCGATTGAGGGCATGCTCGAAGAATTAGAGCCTAATTTATTTGAAAGCGTGTTGGCACGTAGCGTGGATTTTGGGCATACCTTTAGTATTCCCTTTGAGGCAGAGACCGCGCTAGATATTCTGCACGGCGAAGCTGTCGTGATTGACGTTGTGTTATCCTCCGTATTGGCACATGTACGTGGCTTGTTGCCGCGCGAGCATTTAGACCGTATTCTGGCGCTAGTCAAACGTATGGAATTATTACCACCTCATGTCATGTTAGATCCCGCCGTGCTTTGGGAGGCGCTTGTCGAGCGCACGCATCATCGCGATGGCCATCAAAGATTGCCGTTACCTCACGCCATCGGACAGTGTACTTTTGTTAACAATATTCAATCTCAAGATCTCGTCAAGGCGTGTGATTTTGTGAAAACCTGGAGCGAAAATTATGTCAAAGTCTGCTAACGTTGATTCAGCGGAGCTTACTAAATTTAATCGGCTGGCCAAGCTATGGTGGGACACCGAGGGTGCCATGGGCGCGCTGCATACGATTAATCCTTTGCGAATGCAGTTTATCACCAAGAAGCGGCAAGTTGCTGATTTAAAAGTATTAGATATTGGTTGCGGTGGCGGCATCCTAACAGAAGCGCTCGCCAAAGCCGGTGCCGAAGCTTCGGGCATTGATCTCGCAGAAACACCACTAGAAATTGCCAAACAGCACGCTGAAAAAACTGATCTGACCATTGATTACCGTTTGCAAAGCGCAGAAGCGATGGCAGAGCAACACCCCGGTGAGTTTGATGTCGTGGTTTGCATGGAAATGCTAGAGCACGTCCCAGACCCTTCAAAAATCGTCCAAGCATGCGCCACGCTAGTAAAGCCAGGCGGCCAGGTTTTTTTCTCAACGATCAATCGCACCCTAAAAGCCTACCTCTTCGCCATCATCGGCGCTGAGTACGTATTAAAGCTTTTACCCAAAGGTACGCATACCTACAGCAAGCTAATCCGCCCTGCGGAGCTAGTGACCTGGGCTGCAAAAAGCGATCTCCAGCTAGAGCGAACGGCCGGATTTGCCTATCAACCTTTCACGAAAAAATTCAGCCTGCGTCGCACAGCGAATGTTAACTACATCACGGCATTTGTGAAGCAAGCTTAAATTCAAAACTGAGTCATCCCGCGATCAAGTCGCGGTATGACAGAGACCTTAGGCTCCCCCAAGATCCCATTCTAACGCCAATCCACCCCGAAAATCCCCCATGCTTCACGAAGTTATGCACTCATTTTTGGCGCAAAAATAAAACCCCTTATCTGTTCACAAAAGAAGCAAAGCCGAATCATTGGCTTTTGCCTACAAAGAGAACGGAATATCTAACTCATTGTTTTATAAAGATAAAAAATATATGCGCAATATTTTTCCAAACAGTTTGCGGTATGTTTTCTTGCGCCTATCCGCTAGAAATCCAAAGCTCATCCACAGAGTTATCCACAGAAATTGTTAGTAAGTGTAGGTGGCGCGAAATTAACCAAACAAAAAATAATCAACCGAAAAATCGCCTAATCGTATCGCCCATTTTTTTGGACAAATTTATCTCGCATAGGCTGTTTAGAGCGTTTTTTGCTCTAATATCAC
>Ga0233428_1004567_pt1 | contig 10671 bp, 10 predicted proteins | sample SI_118_April2016_4_FD_179890 | JGI IMG/M metagenome (GOLD analysis project Ga0233428, IMG submission 179890) | Seawater microbial communities from Saanich Inlet, British Columbia, Canada - SI_118_April2016_120_MG | ecosystem: Environmental > Aquatic > Marine > Inlet | place: Canada: British... | reverse complement strand
GCACCGTGCACATTGACGTCCGCGCCCATGCGCGACAATTCAGGCACATGCATGTAGCGGTTTTCAAAAATGGTTTCGGTCATCATTGACGCCCCCTGGGCGACCGACATCAAAACCATCAACTGGGCCTGCATATCGGTGGGAAAGCCCGGATAGGGTTCGGTCATCACATCGACGCCCTTAAGCCCCCCTGCCCCCCTGCGCACCCGAATGCCGTCATCAACTTCGCTGATTTCAACACCGGCCTGCCTGAGAATATCGGCGACCGCGTCGATCAGGTCCAGTCGGGTGCCTTTCAGGGTCAGGTCGCCATCGGTGACCGCCGCCGCGACGGCGTAACTGCCGGTCTCAATGCGGTCCGGGACGACGGTGTAATCGGCACCGTGCAGTTCTTTTTTACCGATAATGCGCAAGGTGTCGCTGCCGATACCGTCAATTTCGGCACCCATGGCGACAAGGCAGTGGGCCAGATCCGTGACTTCCGGTTCGCGCGCCGCATTGGCAAGGGTGGTTTCACCGTCTGCCAGCGCCGCCGCCATGAGTAAATTTTCGGTGCCGCCGACAGTGACCATGGGAAAGACGATATGGGCCCCTTTCAGTCCGTCCGGGGCGGCGGCTTCAATATAGCCTTCATTAAGTTCTATTTCCGCGCCCATTTGGGCAAGCGCCTTCAAGTGCAGGTCGACCGGTCGGGTGCCGATGGCGCAACCGCCGGGCAAGGACACCCTGGCCTTGCCAAATCTGGCCAGCAGGGGACCAAGCACCAGCACCGAGGCGCGCATTTTGCGAACCAGATCATAAGGGGCCGTGGTTTTGCTGACATCGGCGGCATTAAGTTCAAACACCCGGCCATGATTGCCGCCGCCACCACTGGTGCCGTTCATGGAGATTTTGACGCCAAAATCAGCCAGCAAGTGGGCCATGGTCGAGACATCGGCCAGATGGGGCAGGTTGGACAGGGTCAGCGTCTTCTCTGACAGCAAACAGGCAGCCAGTAGTGGCAAGGCTGCATTTTTAGCGCCGCCGATGTGGATCGTGCCGGTTAATCGCCTGGCGCCGCGAATCAGTATTCGGTCCATGGGGGTCCAACATGCCAAAAATCAAAAAAAACAATCACTTCGCAAGGGATTTTTACTCTATGGCGTGGTCCTGAACAAGCACCGAAACCATCATCGTGCCGGGATTCTACTGATCCTTGTCAGCCGGTGTTCGCTGTTGACGGACCTGAACTTTGCGCCTTTTCAGATTTGCGCGCAGGGCTTCGGCCTGCCGCTCGCGGCGTTCTTCCACCCTTTTATGGTGCCGCCCGGCAGGTTCGCCCGCATTGCGCACTGGCTTTTCGGTCTTGTTTTCCGACATCGTTTGTATTTCCGAATTCACTATATCGTTGCCCATGGTGGAGCCTGAAAAAATCTTCGTCAAGGGACGCTTGCAAGGAAACAAGCGCTATGGCATTGTGCGCGCCTTCACGCCTGAGGAACGCCCACAGGCGCGGTCGAATAATCATTCGGCACCCCAATTTAAGCCGCCGTAGCTCAGGGGTAGAGCGCGCCATTGGTAATGGCGAGGTCGACAGTTCAATTCTGTCCGGCGGCACCATTTATCCCCTTTGAAAATAAAGACTTTTTCAGGGTTTCGGGCATTATATGATGTTTGGGTTTATGGCAACATACACCGAACAAAAGCGTTTTTTATCATTTAAACCCGTGCAAAACCCGTGCAGTTGTTCGCGGAGGGTTCCGGCTTTACGCCTTTTCTATTATTAGGTAAATCCTCTTTTTTAGAAGGCTTATAACTCACCCAGAGGCTAGTCCAACTTGGAAAAGAAACATCTATATATCTTCTTCCAAAGTGGAAAGCCTGCCGAATCCTGTTCTTCTTTCAACCTCCATATATTACGCTCCCTCCAATTTGCCGGAAAACCCATTGACCCTAACGGAATATTTGGATGCTCATCAAATAACTCAGCTAACCGTAAGGCCCAATGATTCTCTGGCGCAATCCTCTCAAGAAGGATTTGCATCACAAATAACTGGGCGTAAATTTTATCATTTGGTTTGAGGTCAGCTCTATAGGCTTTTGCAGCATATGGCTTGATCGTAAATTTACGGTTCCATAATCGCGAATGATGGGCACATAAATTTCGAACATATGAGATGCTGTGAACCCAGGAGCTCAGGGCGTCATGCCGCAATCCAAAATCATCACAAATTCTTTTATGTTCAGAATACGCCAAAAACTTAAACGTTCTCGAGATAACGCCAAAAGAAACAGACTCAAAAATCATCCATGATGGAGGCATTTCAGGGTTATCATATTCATCGTAATAGTGCTTGATAAACACATCCGAGTTTTGACCACGACGCCGATGGTCAATCTGCTTTTTAATTTCGGTAATGTAACTGCCATGAAGAAACAAAGCGTTACCGTTATCATCAACAGAATCACAATTGAACAAATCTGGGTCTAAATACCAGTGAGGGCCATGACGCGTAGCAATGGAGTTAGACAAGGCTGATCTAATTGCAATCTCAACCCGCTCCACTGCATCCATTACATGAAGGCGAAGTTTTCTATCAAAGATGTACCGATCAAGAACTTCTTCAAAGGTTGTCCCGTCCTTAAAATCATTTTTGTCGGGTCCAACCCCACCTGTTTTAAAGGGATGTGTATAACCAGAGAGACGATAATAGCCTATATGCTCAAGGTAAAACTCTGCCTCCTTAGCATCCGCCACACCCATACCACGTGAGATCATAACCTTAAGCTGATCTTCTACAGTCAGTCCGGGTTTGGTAAACGGTTTACGAGCCAGAGCTAATTCCTAGGATTAGGCAAAGAAAACCCGCCCATATGCGCTTCCATGGAGAGGCGGGGCGGGGGTTATTAACTATCTTATAACGCCAGATTCATTAAAATCGCAATAAAATATATTGTACTACTGCAACGATGTGATAACAACAACGAATTTCGTTGTTGTTATCACATCGTTGAACTACTGTCAATGTAAATAAACGCTTGAAAATAAATCAGTTTTTATTATAACAAGTTTATTATTCGTTGCAAAAAAGTGAAACGCAACAAGCATGGAAAAAACAAATTTTATAGCTGCGGAAACAGCTCTCCTCAAACAACTTGAAGAGATAGGGTATCAAATTACCGACTTAACCGCAGAGAAACTCGCGATACAACGATTACTGCAACGAATACGGCACGACAATCTATCCACTCGGGAAGTTACCCGAAAAAACAGTTTCGACCGCATCTTGATTGAAAATAAAATTCTTAAAATTTTGAAAGAATATGGCAAGCCTGTTTCCTCAAAAGAACTATACGACCAATGTTGTACCATAAATCATAACCTAAAACAGAATACGTTTCGATCTCACCTACATCGCATGAAACGAGACATGCAAATACAGCCCGTTAAACACAGGCGTGGCTGGTGGGAATATCCTGATACTGAATAGGCAATAGCGTGGCCCTTCAACCACGGCACGCCCTATTTGCCACATTCAATTCCCAAATCGCCTTGGCACAATCCCATACAGGCAGATCAGCGGGTGATCGGGACTTTGGCTTCCTGACGTTCCCGCCAGGCGACGAAGCCGCCTGATCCTGCGATCAGGATCATGCCGATGACCATCAAACCATCGGGCACATCACCCCAGATCACGATCCCCCAAAAAGTCGCAAACACCAGGTATGAATAATCAAAGGGAGCCAGCCAGCTGGCCTCAGCAGTTTGATAGGCTTTGGCCAGACTGACGTTGGCCGATACATTGAGCGCCGAACAGATCGCGATAATCCCGTAAACCCACAGATCGATGCTGTGCCAACCCGTAAAAAGATAAGGCCATGCCTGGGCCATTTCGGCAAACGGCTGATTGCTGAATGAAAGCAGGCCGAGGAAACCCAAAATCAGAAAGGCGATGGCGACGCCAAACGCCAGGGTAACGGGTGACTCATCGCGGCAAAGCTTGCGCGTCGTAAGAATTGTGCAGGCATAGAACATGGCGGCGAAAACAGGCATCAGGGAGAAAGGCGTAAAACTGTCTGTACCGGGCTTGAGAATAAGCAGGGTGCCGCTAAAGCCGATCAAAATCGCGATCACCCTGCGGGGGCCAACTTTTTCGCCAAGCACCAGCCCCGACAGTACGGCAATAAACAGGGGGAACACATACAAACCGGCGGCGATATCAGCCAGGCTTAAAAACGGTATGCCCGAGAAAAAGCAAACCATCGCCCCGCACAGCAAAAAACTGCGCAGCGCCACTGCCCAAAAGCGCTTTGGTGTCGGCGGCAATCCACGCAGAAAAATCAACAACAGCGACATATTGAAGAACGCCCGGAAGAACTGAAAATGCCATAAAGAAAGGTCAGAGCTGGTAAATTTGATCAAGACGTCCTGTAAACCAAGCAGGAACAAGGAGCCAACCAGAAGTGCCGCCGCCAGTGGCGGATTGTCTTCTGTCGTACCGGTTAAAAAATTTCCGCCTGCTCGCGAACCGCTGCCTACCATTACCCCCTCCTTGTTGACGGTTCAGCGAACTGTCACATCTTCGAGACGATTATCGATAAGCCTTTACAAAATCCACAAATTCTTCTGCAGGCATGGGCTTTGCGATATAAAACCCCTGCACCTCATCACAACCAAGGGCGACAAGCAATTTAATATGCTCTTCCTCTTCGGCCCCCTCTGCAATGACTTCCAGTCCAAGTGAGTGGGCCAGATTGACAATCGAGACAATGATTTCCTGATCGGTCTTGTTGGTCGGCGCGCCATTGACAAACGATTGATCAATTTTCAAACGGTCGATGGGGAAATTTTTCAAATACGCAAGTGACGCCTGTCCGGTGCCAAAGTCGTCGATGGCGATAGAGGCGCCCATGTCACGTATCTTGCGCAGGTTCCGGGTCGCCATAACCACGTCTTTCATCAGGGCCGTTTCGGTTATTTCGATTTCAAGCAGCTCGGCGGGTAACCCGGATACCTGAATAAAGTTGGTCACGTAACGAAGGAATTCCGGGGAAGCAAGCTCTTCGGCCGAAATGTTGACGCCTACTCTGATCTTCAAATCCTGTTCTGAAAGCCAGGACGCAGCTGTCATGCAGGCATTATCAACGGTCCAGGTGGTTATTTCCTCGATCAGGCCGGATCTTTCGGCAATCGGAATGAATTCTCCCGGGGAAATCCATTCCTGTGAACTCTGCGGCCAGCGAATAAGCGCCTCGCAACCGACGATGGTGTTTGTCTTGAGGTTGAACTGAGGCTGAAAAAATAGTTTGAATTCGCTGTTTTCAATAGCTGATCGCAACCATGCAACGATCTGGGTGCTTCTTACGAGCTGCTTTTTGATAGAGTCTTCAAAAAAGACAATGCTGCTTGTTATCGAGTTTTTCGCTTCATGAAGGGCGATTTCGACATCTGTCAGCAATAATTTTGCCGTTGATTCTTCACGGTCGATGAGGCTGATGCCCATGGATACATGAACAAACACGCTTGATCCCATCAAATCAAAACTATCAGAAGCGACCTGGTAAAACCGTTCGGCAATGGCAGCCAAATGGGCAATTTCATTTTCATCATCAGATATGTAGAGAACCTTGAACAGACGCTCTCCCGTCCTGGCAACGACAGATAAAGGATTCATCTGTTCATTAAGACGCTTACCGGTCTCGTAAATGATCAATTCAGATGCTTCCAGGCCGAACGTACCAACAATGTCACCCATGCCCGAAAGTTCAATCGAGGCGACAAAACCCTGACAGTTCTGATCGATATTTTCATTCAGCCGTTCTAGGAAAAACGCTTCATTGGGCATACCAGTGAAGTAATCCGTATAGGCGAGTTGATTGATTTTCTTTTCAGATTGTTTGCGCACCGTTATGTCATTGATGATAGCGCTAAAATATTTTCGCTGGCCAACTTCCCAAGCCCCCAGGGACAAGGACACGGGCACCTCGTGTCCGTCCTTGTGCAAACCTGATAATTCAACGGTCTTGCCGATAATCTTGTAAGCACCGGTTTCAACGACACGGCTTAACCCTTTTGAATGGGCGCCCTTATAACGGTCGGGGATGATCCGTGTCGTGGGTTGGCCGAGGATTTCTTTTTCGTTGTACCCGAACACCTTTTCAGCACCTGGATTCCAACTTACAATATTTCCCTCATCATCACTGGAGATTATCGCCGTCGTGCCGCTCGATTGGAAAATTGCACGTAATTTCGTTTCACTATCCAGCATGGCCTCTCTGGCCTGTTCCATAGCGGCAGTCCGGGTGTCCAGAGCATCGGCCATTTGATCGAAGGTTTGTCCCAAGCGACCCAGTTCACCCATATCGGCAGAAACATCGGAACGAGCCTTCAGGTTTCCCTTGGCCAGGGCCTCTGATAAAACCACGAGCCGGTTAATGGGATTAATAAGCAAAGCCCTGGCGCCTCCCCAGGCCAGAATCAACGATAGTGTTGTGAGAAACCCGACGATCATCAAACGCTGGTACAGATCCATCAGGAACACGCTTTCCAGGCTATCCAATGATGTGAAGGAAACGACATTCGCCCCCTTGGGAATATGCGGAATGACCGCAACCACCCCTATCATTTCCTCGCCACTTTCAAGCTTGAACGTACCCGTACCCTTTTTTACATCACGGGCAAGGTGGGGAATACCGACCTCGCTAATGGTAATGCCTACAGGAAAAGAGCCATTGGGATAAGACGCAAGAACCACGCCCCCATCATCAAACATCACCATCTGCTCACCTTTGTGCTTGAACACTGATGAGAAATATCCCGCAACCCAGGTAAGATTAAGTCCTGTGTTAACCGTTCCGACAACTTTGTTTTGATCTAAAAGGGGCTCGGAAAAAACCAAAATCGGTTTGCCGGATAGAACCCCGAATTTAAAAGGACTGACGGCGAATTTTCCTGTCGCGAAGGCCTGGTTTATATTTGGGGAATGAGCCACAAGGACAGGCTTGGGCAGGGGGCCGGAACTGCAGACGATGTATTTATCTTCATTGACCACAGAAAAATTACTGTATTTGGTATAACGGGCGCCCACTTCTTGTAGCAGGTTTGTGCAGGCCTCAATGTTACCGCTTGATATTTCTTTCACCCCGGCAAGGGTAGTCAGCAGTTCGTGGGATGTCTCAATCAGGTCGTGCACTTTACCAACCACAGCGTCGGATGAGCGGGTCAGGTCTTCGGTGGCCTTGATGATGTTTTCCTGTTTTGCCTGAGTCTCTTTATACACGTCAAAAATCGCGATGGGCAAAGCGACCAACACGATCAAAAACATAATTCGATATCTTAAACTTTGCCCAAAAAATTTCATCTTGTAACCATTTCTCGCGATACCTTTTTGGGCTTGTAGCTCCCCAAATTCTGGCACTCGAAAAGACCATGCTCCTTTCAATACATGCTGTTATGGAATCAGTTTAAATCTAACGTGCAACTTCCAAATTTGAAGACACTTCCTATATACATAGTTCGGCCCCTTATGGGGGGAAAACATAGATTTATACAATTAATACCCAACCAGTCTGCTGCCGGTTTCTTGGGTTGACGCTCTGCCTGCTATAGGATTGATCAATGATTAAATTTACTGTCCTCGCAATATTATTTTCTCTTCTCGCTCCGCCTGGCCTTAAGGCCGACCAGAATGACGCCATGCTGGATGCCCTCTTCGCACGCCTGCAGCAAACCGCGGATAGCGATGAAGCGGCAGATATCGAGCAATCCATCTGGACGGCCTGGATACACCACGACGATGGGCAAATCAGTAAGCGGATGTCCATTGGCATCAACGCCATGAATCGCGGTGCATTTAAGCTTTCGATACTAGCGTTCGGCGAAATCGTTGAAATTGATCCAGGTTATGCCGAAGGATGGAACAAACGCGCCACTGCCTACTACCTTCTGGGAAACTATGAAGCGTCGGTTTTTGATATTCAAAATACACTGGCCCTTGAGCCCCGCCACTTTGGTGCGTTGTCGGGGCTGGGCCTGATCTATTCGGCCATCGGCAAAGATCGGGCGGCGCTTAAGGCATGGGAAAAAGCATTGACCATTAATCCGCAAATGCCAGGGATCAAAGCCAAGATCAAAGACCTTCGTCAGATACTCGAAGGGCAACAAACCTGAGATGTCTTCATAAATATAATTTAATTAAAATTTGAAATAAATTTAAGTAAATAGATTCTTCTTCTATTTGCTAACTATTAATTTATACTTATGATTAATGGAGACACCAACCCATTACTTCCAAATGACCCCGCCCATAAGCCCTTTGACCAGTGGAGATTATCATGGGCACGTCAAAACGTATTCCCCCAGGCGGGGTTGTCATCCTTGTTGTTATGTTACTTTTACCAGGCTGCATTCCCTGGCCCGTCAGCATGGCCTTGTCGGGAATCAGTTATGCAGCATCGGGGAAATCCATCGGCGATCATTTCCTGTCAAGTTTCGCCCAGAAGGACTGTTCCGTTGGGCGGGCTGTTCTCGATCAAAGTGATATTTGCCAGGACCCTGATAATCTGGCGATCATCGTTAAAGACATAGACGATAACAAAGGCCTTGAAATAGCACCGGCCTCGGGTGATGCGCCAGGCGGCGGCTGACACTGGCCTTAAGGATATTATTCGTCGCTTAAGAAGACATTCCGGCAACGGGTTTCACGCACCAGAAGCGCCATCACAACGGCGACAACACCGCCGATAACAAGACTGAAGAGCGCCACCTTGTAGGCATCCACAGAATAAATCCGGCTTCCGGCGATCAGCGTGCCATCCCAGTTCATATCTAGCAGCCAGCCAATGAAAGGCTGGAAGAACGCCCCCGAAGCCATCACCATCATGTTGACAAAACCGAGGGTCACCCCACCATGTCCGGGTTTGTTGTTTTCACGACTGATGACAAAGCAAATGACCATGCCGCCATTAAAAAACCCGTGCAGAAAAAGCAATGCCTGCACCCCTTCAAGGGGCAGGTTCGGAACGTAGATAAGAATGATAAATATGATCAAAACAATGATCGAGCTGATCAGCATCGGCAAGCGACGTAATCCGATATGATCGGAGACCCAGCCAGTCAATGGAGCGCCGATTCCCCAACCGATGAGCATCAACGACGTTGAGGCAGCGGCTTCCGTCCGCTCCAGGCCATATGCCTGCATCATATAAGGCACACCCCAAAGACCGGCAAACGCCAGAACGGGGGCCGTCATGGTGCCGCCATAAACAGCCGCGTACCAACTTTGAGGGTTTTTCAGAGTGACCTTCAGACCATGCAACAGACCTGCCGTTTGCTCGCCGATATCAGGGCCAAGGGTATCATCGGCACGGTCGCGGACAATCAGCCAGATCAACGCCGCCAGGGCAATGGCGACGAAGGCGGCGACGCTCAACGTATCGCGCCAGCCGAATACCGCAACAGCAGCAGCCAACGGCGCCTGACCGGCAACAGCGCCGATCATCCCCAGCATCAGGGTCATTCCCGAAACCATGGCGAAGCGTTTGGGCGGCAGCCACTGTGCCGTTAGCTTCAATGTTCCAACCCAGGTGAAACCAGCCCCCGCCCCGATCAGCAAGCGCCCTGCGTAAGCCATGGTCAGGCTATCGGCCTTGGCGAACAGCAGGCTTCCGGCCCCACACAACAAGGCCGCTCCGACCAGCATCCGCTTGGCCCCCCAATGATCAATCATGATGCCGATGGGAAGTTGCAAACTGGCGTAGGCATAAAAATAAAATGCCGAAAGATTTCCCAAAACCGCCGCACTGACGCTGAATTCGGACATCAGTTCGCCGACCATGACGCTGGGCGCGACGCGCTGGAAAAAGCCATAGCAATAAAAGCTCGCCGCTAATCCCCAAACCAGCCACGGATAAAAACCTGTTCTGTCACCACGGGTCATGCTGGCCCTCCCTGAAGGTTGCCACGGCGGGCAACGATGACGCCACCGATGACAATACAGGCGCCAACAATCTGCCAGCCACCGGGAACTTCTGACAGGATAATCCAGGCCAGGAACACTGCCGCCACCCCTTCAAGCAGCATGGCGACCGCGGTGAAGGCCGATGACAGATGAGCCAGGGCGTAGGCAATCGCACCCTGACCTCCAACATGGGTCAACAACGCCAAAGCAAGCAACACGATCCAGCCGTTAAATGTCTGCGCGATCAAGGCTTCACCGGATATCAATGTTGCTGGCAACAGTATGGCGGCGGTGACAGCGGTGGTCAAAAACATGATGGAGGCCGTCGAGAAATGGGCCCTCAGACGACCGACAGTGAGAATGTAAGAGCCAAAGAACACACCTGTCCCGACGCCTAATAAATCGCCAAAGAGCCTTTCCCTGCTCAATTGAAAACTGTCACCCATCAAGACCGCAGCACCTAAGATGGCAACAACAACACCAAAAAGAAAGAGCCTGGAAAACCGCTCCCTGAACAAGACAAATGATCCGAGCGTCACCCAAATCGGCGCCATGGTGGCCAGCAATGTCGCGTTGGCGACAGTTGTGAATTGCAACGACCAATGCCAGCAAATCAGATCGCCGGCAAAAAAGAAGCCGGCCAGCGCCATGACCTTGTAATCCTTAAGGTCCGGTGTGGGGGTCGCTTTTGGCGATGTTGGTCCGCGACGCTTTTCAAGAGTGCTCCACAACC
>Ga0233428_1004565_pt1 | contig 10675 bp, 14 predicted proteins | sample SI_118_April2016_4_FD_179890 | JGI IMG/M metagenome (GOLD analysis project Ga0233428, IMG submission 179890) | Seawater microbial communities from Saanich Inlet, British Columbia, Canada - SI_118_April2016_120_MG | ecosystem: Environmental > Aquatic > Marine > Inlet | place: Canada: British... | reverse complement strand
GAAAAGATATCCACACTATCATTTTCATTTAATTCAGCCCCATTCCCTGCTAAATCCATAATGGAAGCGCAGGACCTGACTTTTTCCTATAATGGTAACGATTCACCTCTCATAGACCATCTTAACTTTAATATCGAGAGTAATGATAAAATATGCATAATCGGAAAAAATGGTAAAGGCAAGACAACACTGTTGAAACTGCTGGCCGGTATATTGCCTCCCAAGGAAGGAAAGGTTAGAAACCATCCACAGACTAAGATTGGTTACTATGAACAGGCAAATACTGCAACCCTGAATGACAAATTAACAGTTGAAGAAGAGATTGCATCAACGATCCCAGGCATTGAGAGAGGAAGAGTTAGAAGTATCTGCGGTGCAATGATGTTCTCAGGAGATAGCGCTCTAAAAAAGATAAAAGTTCTATCAGGTGGCGAAAAGTGTAGAACACTGCTTGGAAAGCTACTTGTTATGCCAACCAATATCCTCTTGCTTGATGAACCTACCCACCATCTTGACATGCAGTCGTGTGAAGCCATGATGGACGCTATTGACAACTTTAGTGGTGCAGTGCTCATGGTCACACACAATGAACACATACTCCACAGGGTTGCAAATAAGCTGATAGTGTTTCACCACGATAGAATATTCTTCTTCCATGGCACGTATTCTCAATTCCTTGAACAAATTGGATGGGACGACCAGGACAGTATCAAGCCAGGGAAAAAATCTTCTAAACAGGAAGAGACAAAAGGCCTGAACAAAAAAGAAAAAAGGAAACTCCGTGCTGATCTTAATGCCAGACGCTCAAAGGTACTGGCCCCTCTTGAAAAGAAGATCAAAGAAATAGAAAAGGATATCGATAAAGCGGAACAGCAACTTCAAACAGACACAGAGGCCCTGATTAAGGCATCACACGACCAGGATGGAGCCGCGATATCAAGACTGTCTAAATCAAGCAAACAGACACAAAACCATATTGACACCCTATACAAGGATCTTGAGGATGCACATGAAAAATACGATCAGGACAAAATAGAATTTGAAGAAGAACAACAAAAAGCACTTGCGTAATCATTAGCTTTAATAAAAATATTGCATTACCAGCTACAATGATATTTTACATATTACAAATGACAAGATGGAACTCCAATCAGACATCGATAACGCCTTGACATTATTATAACAGTTTGTTACTTTACCGTTTTTATAGGAGAGAAAAAATGCCTTTATATGAATATAAATGTAAAAAGTGTAAAAAAATTTCTGAAATACTTCAAAGGAACAATGAAAAAGTAGTTTGTCCTGAATGCGGTGGTAAATCGTTAGAGAAACAGTTCTCAGTATTTGCTAGTGGTTCACAATCTGACTCGGCAGGTGGAGGAGGCATGCCCCCATCATCACCAGGTTCATGCAGCGGCACAGGTTGTTGTGGATGAAGTAACACTATTTTGACCTTGACTCTGATTTAAGCGGGAATTTAAATCGAAATGAAAGGAGATAATCATGGCTATAATCAGCATGCCCTTCTCCTCCTTTACTCTTAGATACATCTTCCTCAAGACGGCTGATTACACAGGGTATGAGAAACATCAACCGGTCAAAACCTGGGAAGCGGCCGATTCCTTCCCGTGGATCGTCCGGATCATTGGCAATATTTTGATCCGCCTTGCAAAAGAAATCATTCAGTTTATCAAATACATCCCTGGTCCTGGAAATCTCTTCGATAACTTGTTCGTAATTTGTCATGTTATTTTTTTTCATCTGAAATCTTTTTCGGAGCTTTGTTCCAGGGCATTCTGGCTAAAAACATGGCCATCCCACAGGTATCTGTAACCGCCGCAAAAACAAGACCGGCTCCCACTATTCCGGATAATATCAGGAACGCAGAATTTAAAACAAGCGACAAAACAACTCCCAGCAATACCAGTAAACCGGCTACGAATCTTACCTGTCTCTCCAGAGACCATAACTTGTTTTCTCCCTCTTCAATTGGATATCCATCATCAATCCATGCCTTAATCCCTCCCTCTACAACAGATATATTTTCATATCCATCTTCTAGTAATTTCCTTGCAAACTGTTCCGCCCTCTTACCTGCTTGACAAACTATGTATGAATGACGGTTTCTATCAAATATCTTGGAACTTTCTTTAAACCTTGACAATGGTGCTGAAATTGCGCCCTTAATCCTTTTCCCTTCGTACTCAGAGGCTTCTCTCACATCAAATACCTGGACACCATTTCCATCTTTAATCTTTTCGTACAACTCTTTTACGGTCAATAAGCTTACATCGTTAATTTTTTTATTACTCATTTCACCACCTACATTAAACTTATAAAATAAACAATTCTATTGCAATAGTTGACAAAGATAAGGAAAAAATCTAAAAATCAATTTAGCTCAACTTAGTGTAATATAACAGCTTTATGTATTCCCTAAAAAAATCAATCTTAAGCTAATCTATGTGCAATTTCAATTCAAATACTACAACCATTCAAAGAAATCACGAGAAAACATTACGACTTTAATATTGACATTGATTAGCTTTTACGTTGCAATATACGTAAGGGAGGAAGTCTGCTGTTTTGCAAAAGAGCGGATGTCAGTAAATGTTATCGTAATCAGCAAGTAAACAATTAATAGAAAGGAGATTAAAATGAATAAGACCGCAACCTTAATATTAATAATTTCTACCTTTACCGTCCTTTATGCCACCGAGTCCATTGCTCAGCGTGGAATGGGGTGGAGAGGAGGTAGAGGTTGGGGGCCTGGAGGCCCATGCTGCAGGATGTTTGACCGGGAAACAGATGAAACCATCAGTGGTGAAGTAGTCAGTGTAGACGAAATTATTCACAGGAAAGGGATGCCAGCCTACGGCGTTCATTTGACAGTGAAAACTGACAAGGAAACCGTACCTGTTCACTTAGGACCGGGATGGTATATTGAAAATCAAGACATTACGATTGAACCTGATGACAAAGTTGAAATCAAAGGTTCTAGAATCACTTTCAATGGTAAACCGGCAATCATTGCTTATGAAGTAAAAAAGGAAGAAGAAATATTAGTACTTAGAGATGAGAACGGCTTTCCTGCCTGGAGTGGCTGGAGACGACGTGCGGCTGTTCAACCTCCCACTCAACAAAGAATGAGATGGAAAGGGAGTGGAGGCTGGGGACCTAAAGCAAATTACAGAAGGATGTATAACCCTGAAACAGTTGAAACTATCAGTGGTGAGGTGATCAGCGTAGACAAAATTACTCCCAGCAAAGGTATGTCCTACGGCATCCATTTGATAGTAAAAACTGAAAAAGAGATAATTTCAGTTCATTTAGGTCCCGGATGGTACATTGAGAACCAGGGCATTACTATCGAACCCGAAGACAAAATAGAGATCAAGGGTTCAAGAATTACCTTTGATGGAAGACCGGCTATAATTGCTGGTGAAGTTAAAAAAGGAGACGAAATACTGGAGCTCCGTGATGATAACGGTTTTCCTGCCTGGAGTGGCTGGAGACGTCGCTAGTTTAACAAGAGTTCGCCCAGTTTGCGACTAACGTTGTAAACCGTTAGATTTAATGTATAGGAATCAATGTTGATAACACTTCGACTCCGCTCTGTGTGACGTCATTCAGGGTGGAGTCGAAGGATAGTTTTTTGTCGCGATAGCGACTTAACTTGAAAAGAAACCATATCAATTAAATCTATAATTCTTGAAAGGGAGGTTTTAATAAATGAAGCGTTACAGTTTAGCGACTCTCGTTATTTTAGCATTGATTTTATTTGCCACACATACAAATGCTCAAGATGACGAAAAAACTCTGACTGCAGAACAGGCTAAAATAATGCAGAAAGACTTAAAGAAAACCATGTTGGCTTTAAAACGAGAGATTAAGATAGAGGTTAAAGTTGAGAATGGCGGAGCTATTACGGGAACTGTTAAATGTAAAAGAGTTAGATATCCGGAAAATGTAGTTGTTTATATTGAAAAAATAGGTGACAACAAATTTCCTGCGCCAGAGGAACATGGGGTAGTGGATCAATTTAATTTAACTTTTGTTCCTCACGTAATAGCGATACAGATGGGTACTACTATCGATTTCCCAAATAGTGATAGTGTTCGCCATAATGTTCTGTCCCCTCCAGACTGCCCTATTCAGTTTAATCTGGGTACTTATGATGTTGGCGTTGTAAAACACGTAACATTTGATAAACTTGGAGAGATACCCCTTTTGTGTAACGTCCACGCAGAGATGTCGGCTTTTGTGCTCGTGCTGGAAAATCCTTATTTTTCTCTTACTGGAAAGGATGGAGTTTTCAAGATAGAAAATGTGCCGGCAGGTAGTTACAAACTAAGCGCATGGCACGAGAGGCTTAAAACTATAACTAAAGACGTAACGGTAGAAGCTGGAAAGACAGCGAGCGTGGATTTTCAATTAAAGAAACGCAAATAAGTATATAAATTTTCTCTAGCCTTCAATCTAAATTGAGCGATTTGTACCCGCCCGTACCGAACGGTACGTTCGGGCGGGTAGCCGCATCCTTTAGGTTACGTAGTTTACGAGAAATTCTCATACACACATCAAATGGTAAAAAACGCAGGCTAAAGCCGGCGGCTACAATAATATACAATATAAAATCGCTCAATTTAGGTCCAACTATTATTACCTGGACACCAAATTAGGGACCAATCGAAACGCCTTGAAAACTCTATAAAATGAGAAGAATACCTTTTTTGCTTTTAAGCATTTTATTATGCATGACAATATCAGCTGTAATTTATTTATGCCGTAGCAAGATGTATATTGGCGCTGATAATAAGTTCCAACAACTAGTGCACGGTGTAGGCTTGGGAGCTACAACAAAGCCTACGTGGTGTTATATCAATTTTGACCAAAGGATTGACCCAAGGTGTTCATGTTTCGAATGGCCTATCCCCGGTGGTTATAGCTATTGCCCTGATCATACTGGCACTGTCTCCTATATATCAAGTAAAGCTGAAATAGGCATATCAGTTGAAATTGTCAGAAATTAACAACATGAAAAAACATATTAATCTATTTCTTTTAGCAACAGAAAATTTATTAAGACATAAGACAAAGTCTATTGTTGTCTCTCTTTGTATTATTGCCATACTTTTACCATTTATAACTGCCATTGCCATTTCAGAGGGCGTCAGGATGCAATCACTTAGTTCTGTAGAGGAAAGCGCTGATCTATATTTAACATTTGATGAATTTGGCAGGAATGCAGCTATTCCATTGAAATATCTGGATGAGGTAAAGGATGTCTTCGGCGTAAAAAAAGTTGTGCCACGAATTATCGGTAGATGTTATCTGCAAGATAAGCTTGCTGTTATTGTAGGTATCGACAAAGAGTACCTGCCGGAATCAACCTCCTGTGTTTCAGGCAGGATTTTTGAAAATGCGAGTGAGGTGGTAGTTGGTCACGAATTGGCGGAAAATTTTAATTTAACCATTGGTGATCAACTCAGTATGCGAGGGCAAAATCGAAAGCTGTTCACCGTCGTGGGATTTTTCTCTTCTGCTTCGAACATATGGAGTGCATCTACGCTGTTTATGTCTTTACAGGATGCCGGTGATTTATTCGGTAAACAGGGATTTGCCACTGACATACAGATATACAGCGTTCCGGGACACAACGCGGAGATTGCTACTGAATTGTACTATATATTTGAGAATGAACCATACAGATTGCAAGATAAAGATATGATAGAATTGTATGTAAAAAAAGGATTTATGCTTAAAGAGGGAATTTTCACCGCTTTATATACCGTTGCATTTGCTTTAGGTATTCCCGCTATCCTGGTGGCCTCGGGGTTTGGACTATCAGAACGTAGAAAAGAGATCGGTATCATGAAGGCCACTGGATGGCAGACACTGGAGGTTTTGGAACTTATCTCTTTTGAACAGTTATTAATCAGTTTGTTTGGAGCAACCACTGCCATTTTGCTGTCGATTATATGGATGAAGTGCTTCAATGGAGCTTTTATCGCACAATTCTTTATTGGGGAGATAAATTTGTTACCTAAATTTGTTGTTCCTGCAAGATTTTTACCTTTACCATGTCTACTTAGTTTTTTCTTTGCGATAATATTGACCATGGTTGGTAGTATTTATTCTTCATGGAAGGCTTCAACCGAGAACCCGGTTGCATCATTAAAATAATGATACGAACTGAAAAACTCTGTAAATTTTACAGTTTACATTCACGGCACGAAGTACGTGCTATAAGAGACATTAACCTGAATATAGCAAAGAACACATTTGCCGTATTTAAAGGCCCATCCGGTTCTGGGAAGACTACTCTGCTAAATGTTATTGGTGCTCTGGACAGACCGACTGAAGGAAAAGTGTTCATATATGACGAAGAGATTACTTCATTTTCAGACATTGGTCTTTCGAGGTTACGCCGTGAGAAGATAGGTTTTATCTTTCAGAACTTTCACCTCATTCCCAGACTTTCCAGTTGGGAGAATGTATCATATCCACTTATACCATTAGGTATCGGTTTCAAAGAACGTTTTCAAAAGGCAAAATTGCTTTTAGAAAAGGTGGGGCTTGGCGACAGGCTAGATCATACACCTGAAGAACTCAGCGGAGGACAGCAACAGCGGGTGGCTATAGCAAGGGCGCTTATAAATAACCCAGAAATTATTATTGCAGACGAACCAACGTCTAATATTGATGAAGAGACCAGCGTACATTTACTGGAACTCTTAAAGGAACTAAGAAACCACGGAGTAACAATATTGGTAGCTACGCATGATACCAATTTCCAAAAAATTGCTGATAAAATCTATAAAATAAGAAATGGCAGGATAGAATGATTGTAAACATCTTTACCCTTGTTATGTTATTTATTGCCGTTTTGTCTTTTGTCCTGGGCGGATATCTGTTTTATGCTACGTTAAAAATACTCCTCCATTTCAAGAAAGATGTGCCTTTAGAGGCTAAAAGCAAATTTGAAGAGACAGGGTATCTGATATTTTTATTAGCATGTGTAGTACTATCAGTCAGAATGTTCGCCTGGCCGTGGTTTTATTTCATGCTCCAGAGCTTCGTATCTGAAGTACCGGGGGCGATGTGTATTTTTGGAGTTACACGTGTTCTACCGGACACGGTTACCTTTCTACAAATAATTAAGCCAATCTCTTTTTTTATAATGGGAGGCTGGTTGTTATGCTATTACGTTGATAAATCTATCCAGACATCACCCCTGGCAAGAAAGAATTTGTATTTCTTCTCCCGATTTGTGGTGTGCTTTTAGCTGATAGTATAGTAGATATATATTATGTTATTCGTATGAAACCATTGATATCAGTCTCTTGCTGTGCAACCTTCTTTGATACTCCATTAAGACCTTCCGCAATGATCCCACAAGCCCTCTTCGGAATAAATTTCCAACAGACTCTCTTTATTGTTTTCTACGCGACAAACATAATTCTTATTATTTTATTATTTACGAGTCTATCCAGAAAATGGCAATCATTAGCATCATTGCCCAGAAATGTTATGCTTTATAGCCAGGCGGTATTAGCGGTAGTTAACATTCCTATCGTAATTATTTCGTTTTTTGAGAACATTGGTCCCACGCTGATGCAACTTCCTCTTCACCACTGCATATACTGTTTTATGGGGAAGGGTATAGTACCGGACGCGCCGGTCATACTTGGATTATTTGCCATTGGTACATTTTCAATTGGTTGGATGGTTATCCTGCACTTCATTTGCAGGAATGGAGAAACACAGCTTGTAACAGGAAAGCTTCTAAGGAAGGTTAATGGTTTAAGTGTGTTTTGCCTATTGGCCTTCATTATGATGGTAACCATACATTTGATTCTAATTTAATAAAATGACAAAAACATTCTGGATAGGGATAATTATTGTTTTGATAGTTTCAGTAATGGGGGTATGCTACCAGAAGTATCTAAGCAGTAATCATTGTGCTTTTGATGGTTGTGCTGTCACTGCAATTTACGAGGTTGATATTGTTCTAAAGGACGGCTCGGTTAAAAAGTTCTGTTCTATATATTGTGCAACGCAATGGTTCAAAAAAAACATACAAGTTGTTGACCATGTAATAGTAACTGATGAGATCAGGGGAAATAAGATCGATTCCTATATGGCGTATTTTGTGGAAAGTGACTTAATTACCAATAAGACGAATAACAATCGTATTCATGCTTTTCAACAAAGACAACATGCACAAACCCATGCAAAGAAGTTTAATGGATCGGCTATAGATGACCCATTTGAAATTGATGAGTAGATGTGATTCATATCTTAATCAAGAGTAAAATTACAAGATAATTGTAACAATGGTGAAAACGTCAAAATTTATTATTATTTTATTCATTGGTGTCTTTCTATTATCAAATTCTTTAGATAGCAATGAATGCAAAGCAAAGTCCACGGTTAAAGAAGAAATTAACCATGATTCACAATTGCCATCTATCGAATGCCCTCTTCGAAAGCGAGGAATTAACCATCACGATCTAAAACCATTCAAGGAAGTACAGAAGTATATTGAATTTCTTGAGAGGAAAGACCGGGAACTCTGGCAGAAACCTGATGCCGTGATCAAGGAACTGTCACTTAAAGGTACGGAGAAGATAGCGGATGTTGGCGCCGGTTCCGGGTATTTCACATTTCGACTCTCTAAGGAGTTGCCTAAAGGAAAGGTTTACGCAATTGATATTGAACCAGAGATGATACGTCATATACATCATAAAGCTGTTTCAAACAATATCCAGAATATTGAGGCGGTCTTTTCAACTCCTGACAACCCACATATCCCTGAAGATGCCGATTTAGTGTTTATCTGCGATGTTCTCCTCCATGTAAAAAACAAAGAAGATTGGCTGAAATCTGTTTTTTCTCAGATGAAAAATGACTCAAAGCTGGTTCTAATAGAATTCAAGGAAGGCAAGTTACCGGAAGGACCACCAGAAGATATGAAGATACCCTTAGAAAAGATGGTTTCGATAACAACAAATGCTGGATTTATAAATTTAAAGCAAACAGATAAGTTACTTCCGTATCAATACTATCTTGAGTTTAAAAAGTAATTATGAATGAAATAAAGTATACGCCAATTGGAATTATCCATTCTCAATTAAACGAACCCAAGGGAACGCCGATACAACCTTCAGTTGCCAAAGGGATCAGTGGAACAGTTGAAGTTTTCACGGAATATACACTGAACGAAGAGCATGTATCCAGAATGGCGATATGTCATTTTTCTGAGTTATGACACAGGCCGATAGCTGGTTGTTTACCGTATTATTTTCAAAACTTGAAAAATTTTTGAAATCATGTGTTGTATTATGTTAATAGCGAATTATATAATAATAAGGTCTTTACAAACTAAATACTTTGGTCAAAATTTGACTTCAATTTAAACCAGTTTTGAATTTATAACTTGGGAGCACTCTTAACATAACGTTAGAAAGGAGGTGTATTATGGCATTATTACCATCAAAGAAAAGAGATCCTTGGGATATAATGTTAGGGCTTCAAGATGAGATTAACAAATTATTTAAATCTTCTATTTTTCAATTCGCTATGTTAAAAGAAGGAGAAGATATGGATACATTAAGAGGAAGTTTTGGTAAAGCATTGTGTTTGGGGATATTTGTATGCATGGTTGCTTTTACAAGCAGTCAATTTAACGTTGCCAGGGCTGAGAATGGCGGGCCATGTCCTAAAAAAGTTAACGAATTGTTGTATTGGTGTACCGTATGTAAAGAGATTTTTACCTGGAATGAGTGTGGCAATCTAAAATACATTTGGGATACTAAGAAGCATAAGGCTGGTGAAGAAGTTACAAAGCATAAGATGGTACCATCTTGGGCATGCATAAGGACAAATTATAGTTGCGTTAATGATAAGTGTGAGAACTATACAGCCTGCTATTCTTTTAATATCGGCTTTTGCGAAATATGCAATGACGACTTGACAGGTACAGCAGTTAGGGCAAAACTTGACTTCAAGTGTACAAAATGTGGTAAAGAGTTTGAAGAACCTGGACCAGGGCATGAGATTGATAAAAAGAAGGAATACGCGGAGCATTTACTTTCATTTGGTAAGTGTGAGGATTGTGGTGAGCCACTTGATTCCTTATGTAGAATGTCTGGAATATGTCCGCATGTACCAGATTTTTAAAATGAATGATAGAAATGAAAAATTATTGAAATCATGTGTGGTATTTTGTTTTAATATACACATTGGTTAAAAAAAGATTACTTATCATCCAATCTCGATATGACATTATTCATTACGGCAAAAGATGTACAATCGGTGCTGACATATCCGCTTTCTCTGAAAACAGTTGAAGCCGCGTTTAAGGCTTTCGGCCAGGGCAAAGCTTACCAACCTCCAAAGTCATACTTGACATTCAAATATGGCGACTTGCGTTCGATGCCGGCTTACATCAACGCTCCAGGTATGAACATTGCCGGAATCAAATCTGTTACTGTTCACCCTGATAATCATAAGAAATTCGATCTCCCAACCGTTATGGCCACTATTCTCCTGACAGACCCAAGGAACGGGTTTAATATTGCTGTATTGGATGGTACTCACATTACTAACATACGCACCGGTGCAGCAGGCGGTGTAGCAACGAAGTACTTGTCGAGAAAGAACAGCAAAG
>Ga0233428_1004557_pt1 | contig 10682 bp, 9 predicted proteins | sample SI_118_April2016_4_FD_179890 | JGI IMG/M metagenome (GOLD analysis project Ga0233428, IMG submission 179890) | Seawater microbial communities from Saanich Inlet, British Columbia, Canada - SI_118_April2016_120_MG | ecosystem: Environmental > Aquatic > Marine > Inlet | place: Canada: British... | reverse complement strand
CGTCTGTGCACGAAGCACGGGCGGTGAGCTTGTTTTTTGATATACTAATCGCATGATTCGGCTGAAAAATGTTACAAAAACCTATAAACCAAAGGTTCACGCGCTAAGAGATGTTAGCCTCCATGTTAAACCGGGGGAATTCATCTCTATTGTTGGACGTAGCGGTTCGGGAAAAACAACGCTTGTCAAAATGCTCTTTGCGGAAGAGTCACCGACACGTGGAAAAGTTGTGATTGGGGATTGGGATATTAGCGGGATTCGCCGGGCAGATATTCCAGGACTACGCCGACAGATCGGGGTCGTCTATCAAGATTTCAAATTACTTCCTCGAAAAACAGTACACGAAAACGTTGCCTTTGCTCTTGAGGTAGCGGGGGAGCGCACAGGACGCATCAAAAAAATCGTTCCTCAAGTTCTTAAGATTGTAGGTCTCGCGAATAAAACGGATCGTTATCCGCGGCAACTCTCCGGCGGAGAGCAACAACGTGTCTCGATTGCGCGGGCACTCGTCCATCGTCCAAAGATCATCATCGCCGACGAGCCTACGGGAAATCTCGACACCATTCACTCCCACGAAATTTTGCAGCTCCTGAAACAAATCAATGAATTCGGCACCACGGTCGTTCTCGTCACGCATGACCGCGACATCGTAAACGCCCTCAAAAAACGCGTGATCACCATTCATGAAGGCGAAATTGTTTCCGACGTTAAACATGGTAAATACGTTCTGTCATGAGTCTTCTTCTCTCCTTTTATCGCATTATAAAATTTACGATCCAAAATTTCTTTAGAAATTTCTGGCTTTCTTTCGTCACCATTACCATTTTCATCCTGACGCTCATCACGATCAATGCCGTCATTTTCATGAATATGGTTGCGGGAGCTGCGCTGCAGTCCGTCGAGGAGAAGGTAGAGGTGTCGGTTTATTTCACACCGGAAGCGTCTGAAGAACTCGTGAAAAGCGCGCAGGGATACCTTCTTGGATTCGACCAGGTTCGAGATGCCGTCTTCGTTTCGGGTGAAGACGCGCTCGAGCTATTTACCGAAAGACATCAAGACGACAGCATTATTCTTGGAGCCCTTGAGGAAGTAGGGGATAATCCATTCGGTCACGCTATCGTGATTGCATCACATTCACCAGATGATTTTGCATTCATTCTAGAGGCTATTGAGACGCCCGAATACGCCCCATTCATTAAGAAAAAAGACTATACCGATCACGAAGCCGTCATCGAAAATATCGAAAGCCTCAATGACCGCATACGCATCGGTGGCATCGTTCTTGCAATCTTCTTCACGATCGTTGCGGTGATGATTATCTTCAATGCGATTCGTGTGGCAATTTATGTGCATCGCGACGAAATCGGCATCATGAAACTTGTAGGCGCGAATGACTGGTTTGTGCGCGGGCCATTCCTCCTTGAGGCAATCCTTTACTCGCTATTCGCTGTGGTGGTCGTTGGCGTGGCCGTCTTCGTTATTCTTGGATTTATTGATCCCTGGATTTCAAGTTATTTTGGAGAAGTTCAAGTAGATGCCAGGGTCTATTTTGTACAGAACGGTCTTCTTATCTTTGGCGCGCAATTCATTATTCTCTCATTTTTAAGTCTGCTTACAACGCTCTTTGCAATGCGCCGTTACTTGCGGGTTTAGGCAATTTCATGTACCTTCAGTCCCTATGAATGAGCGCATTGGTCAATACGGTAAATATAGATTTTGGGAAATTCTCCCAGCAACATTAATTTGGTCGACGCTGATTCTGTCGGTTATCACCTCTTTTCTTGCTCCAACGATCGCCATCATCTTTATAATCGTCTTTGACCTCTACTGGACCCTGCGTGTCATCTACTTCATCATCCATATCATCTTCGCCTATAAGACCTATCGACAAAATCTCAAAGTCGATTGGATGAAGGAGTTGAAGACGATCGAAGGAGCGGATGAAATTGTACATCTTGTAATGTTACCAACGTATAAAGAGGGGGTCACAATTTTACGGGCAGCACTTAAGAGTATCGTGGCGAGCACCTATGCGAATGATAAGTTTATTATCGTTTTAGGAGGTGAAGAGGGAGATGAAAAAAATTTCACATCGCATGCAAAGAAATTGGAGAAAGAATTCGGTGATAAATTCAGAAAATTCATCGTTACTCTGCACCCCAGAGGCCTTCCGGGGGAGATTCCTGGAAAAGGATCAAACCTCTCGTGGATGGCGGGAAAAGTCCGAACGTATATCGACAAAGAAAAAATTCCCTACGATAAAATTATCGTATCCGCTTTTGATATTGATACCTCTCCACACCCACAGTATTTCGCTCTTCTTGCAAAAACCGTTCTTACGGAAGAAGACCCTCTTCGATCTTCCTATCAGCCTGTCGTGGTTTTCTCAAATAATATTTGGAAGGCAAAGGTACCGGTACGCGTAGAATCATTTGGAACAACATTCTGGCTATTCGGTGAGCTTGTACGACCAGAGAGGCTTTGGACATTTTCTTCTCATTCCATGCCATGGCAAATGCTTGTGGATGTGGGGTATTGGGAAAAGGATATGGTGTCGGAAGATTCTCGTATCTTCCTGCAGGGGCTTCTGCATTACGAGGGAGACTATCGTGTCACGCCAATTTTCTTACCTGTTTCGATGGATGCCGTAGAAGGAGATAATTATCTCGATACAATGAAGGCGCTCTACAAACAAAAGCGCAGGTGGGCATGGGGCGTAGAGCATCTACCCTATATGATCGGAGAGTTCCGGAAGCATCCAAAGATGCCAAAGCGTGTGAAGGCACAATTTCTCTTCAATCATATTGAAGGAATGTACACATGGGCGACGGCACCGATTCTCATTTTTGTTCTTGGATATTTACCGTTCTTCATTGCGCACGATGTCCCAACGGCTATTATTGCAAATTCACCGTTTACACTTGAATGGATGATGCGCATTGCGACACTTGGAATTTTTGCGACAGGCTTCCTTGGGCTCACGCTCCTTCCGCCGCGTCCAGGTGAAGTAAAGCCTTGGCACTGGATTGTGATGATCTTCCAATGGGCTCTTCTTCCATTCACTTTCCTCATTTTTGGAGCGATTCCTGCAATAGACGCACAAACTCGCCTCGCGCTTGGCAAATATCTAGGATTCGATGTGACAAAGAAGAAAGGGTAGTTGTTCTCTCCACCTAGGACAGAAGGCATGGAAATTTGTGTTAATATGGCATTATTGTTAGCGTAGCTGAAGAACTCACACATGGAGGTGCGGATGACTCTACTCATCCCAATTTTGTTCATTCTGGGCCTTTCGCCCATCGCTTCAGCTCATCCTGTTCACACGGCGCCGAATATCGGCGCGCATACGCACGCCGAACTGGTATGCATCGAAGGTGGCTATGATGCGCTCGGCAGCCCAATCTGCGCAGTGGCGCAGAGGGCAGTGCCAAGTATGCCACCGAAGGCCGCGAGTGGGCTCACCGTGGCTCTGACGACTACCCCGCGGCAGCCAGCGCGACTCGTGATCGCAACACCGGCCGTGCGCATGAGATTCGGACCCCCGCTCCCTGTGCGTCGTCCGCATGTCGTGCATCATATAGCTACGCCGCCGCGCCGCGGCCCCGCGGTGCCAGCACATCGTCACCTACCGGCTCGTCAACCGAATACACCTGGACACGGGCTACATCGACGCCCCAACGTTCCGTCGCACAATCGCCGTCGCGGCTGAACAGCCGTAGCGCTCGGGCGCCAGATCCCTCTTGGGACTGGCGTCGTCTGTTTTTTTGAGAGCTGGAGTTTGTAGTTCGTAGATTTTAGGATATCGTCGTCCTACCACCTACTCCCTACTGGCTACTACCTCCAGCTATCACTATTGCCCTAACAACCAATCTCATCTAAGATACTAGCACTATGGCGCATGTATACGGACATATCTTGGTGTGGAACGATCGGCATTATTTGCCAGATCTTTTGGAATCGATCGAGGCACAAACGTACGAAGATTTTACGCTTCGTATTCTTGAAAATGGCAGCACAGACGACACCTATGAATACTTAAGCGAGAAAGCTCCTCGCACCGTCGTCGCGCGTAATACAAAAAATGCGGGCTTTGCAGGTGGGCATAACCAGCTCATCAAGTACACACTCGACCACATGCCAGAAACAGATCCGGTGCATACCTATATCCTCATCGCGAATGCGGATATGATTTGGAAGAATAATCTTGTCGCAAATTTAGTCGAGGCCCTCGAACAAAATCCCGATAAAGCTGCCGCGCAACCAAAACTCTATCGTGCCTTCGGGGAGGATCAAGGCATTGAAGATTTTACTGAGACAATAAAATCTGACGTCATCGACACAACAGGGCTGCACATCGGAAAAAACTGGCGTATGTCTGACCGCGGTGCAGGGGAGATGGACGCAGGGCAATACGATATTAAGACGGACGTTTTTGCCGCGTCTGGAACCATGATGTTGATACGACTTTCCGCATTGCGCGAGGTTATGATGGGTGATGATTTCTACGATAGCGATTTTTTTGCCTACCGAGAGGACTGTGATATTGCGATGCGCATGCATGGAGCTGGAATGAAATCTCTCTTCGTTCCCTCTGCGCATGCGTGGCATTATCGCGGGATGTATGGCGCAGAAAACCAAAACTGGGTACAGCGTATAAAGAATAGAAGGGGACAGAGACCTTTTTTTGCGGCCCTATCATCACGAAATCAGCTCCTCTTCCTTATGAAGCACCTTACACCAGGACACCTTTTTCGCTATGGGCTCTGGATTGTCCCAACAGAAGGCTTGCGCACGCTCTATGGAATGTTAATGGAACCAATGACACGTGGACGATTGCTTGAAATACCAAGGATGCTCCCGAAGACGCTCGAGAAACGGAAAGAAATTTATGCGCGGCGCACCGAGTCGCCTTCTAGTTTGAAAAAGTATGTCAGCTAAAATCGACGTAACCATTATCATCGTACACACCTTCGAAAAAAATCTTGTGCGACAAACGCTTCGTGGTCTTCGTCGCGCTGCGCCGCAGGTGAGCCATGAAGTTATTGTGGTAGATAATAATCCAAAAGCAGGAGTGAAAGATGTGCTTCGTGACTTTGAGAATGTGCTTCATCTTCCAATGGAGCGAAACCTTGGGTTCGGTGCGGGGATGAATCGAGGAATTGCACATGCAAAAGGCCGGTACATCCTTATCTTCAATCCAGATATTGTGATTCGCCCAGGGTCTCTCGAGAAAATGACCGAGTTCATGGATCAGAATCCTGATGTTGGAATTTGCGGACCAAAACTCCTCAATCCAGATGGATCTTTGCAATACTCTTGCTACCGCCAGCCGCACATTCTTTTACCGGCCTATAGACGTACACCGATCGGTATGTTCAAATTTGCAAGAGAGTCGGTGCGGCACTATCTGATGATTAATGAGTCACATCATCAAGAGATGGATGTAGATTCCCTTATTGGAGCTGCTCTTTTCACGCGTGTGGAAGACCTGAAGGAAGTTGGGATATTTGATGAGAGGTTCTTCATGTACTACGAAGATAATGATCTCTGCAGACGCTTTTGGAGCGCAGGAAAGCGTGTCGTCTATCAACCGCGGGCAGAAATGGTACACTATCATCGAAGGGCAAGTGCAGATGGTAATTTCTTTACGCAATTATTCTCACGTTTTGTATGGATTCAGATTCATAGCGCACTAAAATATTTTCACAAATATCGAGGCGCAGAAAATCCACGACTTAACTACCAAAACAAAAAAACGCATGCCGCAGGAAGTGAATCTATTGTCTCCGCGTCATGAATCGCATGAGGCAGAAGAGGCACCGGTGAAGAAAAAGAAGAAAACAGGTTGCTATATACTCAGCACCTTGATTCTTCTTTTTGTTGTTGCACATGCATATGGTGTCGTCATGATCGTCGTTGGAGGGGCACAGGTTCGCGGAGCAATTAGGGAAATAAGTTTAGAACAGGCAGTCGATCCCGTTGAATTGCAGGTTATATCGAAAGAAATACGGGAGGGGCTTCATACGGTACAGTCTGGCCTCGGAGTCTTTTTCTGGACACGACCCATTCCTGTCGTTGGGGAGCATTATACGGCACTCTATTTAGGAACAAGGGCGGGGATTGAGTCACTCGGCGCGGTAGAAGAGTTACTGGTAATTCTTGAGGATAGTTTCCGCGCGATTAACGAAGGAAGAGATGCGTCGGGAAGTTTTGATATTACTGCAGAAGATGCCGCGTATCTTGCTGCATCCGATGAGGCGCGTGAAGAATTTTTGCGTAGCCTGAGTCATGCCGCGCCGCAACTAGAAGCTGCGCAAATTCACCTCGCTTCTGCGAGCGAAGATCTTTATAAAATCACGGAACTTAACCTTCTCCCCGAAATACGCAGTGCCGTAGACATTGCATATGACATCATGCAGGACGTATTGCACGGAACGGAGATTCTTATTCCAATCGCAGGATCACTCGATACCATCGCGGGAATCGATGATCCATCGGACTGGCTCATCCTTTTTCTAAACGATACAGAATTGCGCCCAGGGGGCGGCTTTCTCGGCGTTTATGGCCTCACAACAATTAACAATGGCCTCATTATTAGTCTTGATACAAGTGATACCTATTCTGTGGATGTCTTCGTGACGAATGAAGAGGGGTATCACGTGAATCCGCCAGACCCAATCAGGGAGTTCATTGGATCAGATAACTGGTATTTTCGTGATGCAAACTGGTCACCAGATTTTAAGAAGTCCGCACAAGACGCGACACAATTGTTAAGACAGGAAACATCCTATGCGGGTCTACCGGTTCCTGACCCAGATGGCGTCATTGGCTTCTCGACGCAATTCGTTGCAAGTCTTCTGTCGGTAACCGGACCAATCGAGCTAGGTGGAAATATATACACGGACAAAAATCTCGCAGAACTTCTTGAGTTTGAAGTAGAATATGGATTTGTTGATCAGGGTATTGCCTTTGATGCACGTAAAGATATTATCGATGAGCTCGCTCAGATCATGGTGGAAAAACTCTTTTCACTCGATGATCCAAGTCAGTATTCTGAACTATTCAATCGCGTGCTGAGTGGATTCGCCGAAAAGCAAATCGCTCTCTATAGTGCTCATGAAGAGGCGCAACTTATGTATGAAGACGCCGGATGGGCGGGAATCATCGATGCGGATGCGGCAGATGATACGCTCTTTATCGCGGATGCAAATCTCGCAGCACTCAAAACGGATCCAAGCGTGCAGCGGGAGATTACGTATTCCGTGGAGCCCTATGTAGATCCTCAGACGGGTGAAGGGACCTATCTTGCTACGGCGAGCGCGACCTATGTGCATAATGGAAGATTCGACACTTTTACGACGCGATATCGCACCTATACACGATTCTACGCGCCGCATGGTAGTACCTTTGTCGACCTAGAGGGATCGCTGCAGAATGATCCGCTCTTCAACCCAGGTTTGCGCGAAGACGAGGTCACGATACAGGATGAACTGGGACTTACGAGTTTCGGAGCCTTCACGTCAATAGAACCTGGAGAAACACGAACGCTCACGGTTCGGTATATCGTTTCTCCCTCCGTTCGTAACGCGATAGATGCTGGGATCTATGAATTACAGATCTTAAAGCAGATAGGATCACAAAAACATACTTTGACGCTCGATCTCGATTTTGGTAAGAAGGTGAGGTCAGCGAGCCCGTCTGAATCTTCGGAACAATTTGGCGATCAGGCGTATACGATTCACGCGGTGCTCGATGAGAACAAGTCATTCACGGTAGAATTTTAGCGCAAAACGTTAGAATCGGTTGGATAAGAATATGTTTTCAAAAAAAATCGGCATCGATCTTGGCACGACAAGTGTCCTTGTTTATCTCCCGAAACGCGGCATCGTTATTAACGAGCCGTCTGTTGTGGCGATTTCAAAAATTGATAGGAAAGTATTGGCTGTAGGGAAGGAGGCGAAAGATATGCTTGGCCGCACGCCAGACACAATCGTTGCACATCGTCCGCTTAAAGATGGAGTGATTGCCGACTATAAGACGACCGAAGCCATGCTTCGTTATTTTATTAACAAAGCCATGGGGGGAATGAGGATCTTCCGACCCGAGGTAATGATCGCGGTGCCGGGAGGTATTACTTCGACCGAGAGACGTGCCGTCATCGACGCGACACTGTCAGCGGGAGCGAAGGCGGCATATATTATCAAGCAGCCTGTGGTGGCGGCCATTGGAGCCAATATTCCAATCGGAAGTCCCTCGGGGCATATGATTGTAGAGATCGGTGGGGGGACTAGTGAAATGGCTGTGATCTCACTTGGCGGGATCGTCGCATCTGCATCGGTTCGTATCGGCGGGGTCAAATTTGATCAGGCCATCATGGAATATATTCGGCGAACGTATAACCTTGCTATCGGAGAACGGACGGCAGAGGATCTAAAAATTACGGTTGGATCGGCCCTCTACTTAGAAGATCGTCTCACAATGGAAGTGAAGGGGAGAGATATGATCACGGGGCTACCGAAAGTCGTAGAGGTGAACTCAGACGATGTGACGGAAGCGATTCAGCCGCTCCTCGAAGGCATTTTAACGACGCTTAAGGAGGTTCTGCAAGAGACGCCTCCAGAACTTTCCGCGGACGTCATCGACAAGGGAATAGTCATCTCGGGTGGATCAAGCCAGCTTCGTAATTTTGATAGACTCATTTCAGAGGCAACCGGCGTGCCGACCTATCTTGCGGAAGAACCGCAGATGGCCGTTGCGCGAGGAACGGGAATTGCCCTCGAGAATCTTGATGCCTATAAGCGCAGTGTCTTTACGCAATAACTTTGTCTAACTGTCATTTCGACCGAGCGAAGAGAGTGGAGAAAACTCTCGGTATTCGCATGCTAGAACAGATGATGATATCTGAGAGTTTTCTCCGCTTCGTCCCAGCTAACGGGACTTCGGTCGAAATGACAGTGTGAAAGAAAATTATGCTCATCGCCATCGATGCAAACGTTCTGACACGAAAAAACCGTACCGGTACAGAGTGGTACGTTTTTGAGCTTTTGCAAGAGATGATGAAACTGCCGCTCGCCGCAGAGGAGAAAATAATACTCTATACATCTGCTCCGCTAGAAGATGAGGTCTTCAAGAGCCTCCCTGCGGGCTGGAGCATCCAAATCCTTAAATGGAATCTTAAAAAAGGATGGACGCATGGTCGGCTTAGTTGGGAATTGACGCGCCGGTCACCGGATATATTCTTTTCACCAGCACATGAAGTGCCACTCAGGCACGGAGAAGCAAAGATCATCACAACAGTTCATGATATTGCTTTTCGCATTGTGGGAGGCGTCTATAGTAAAAAAGGACAAAAGCGTCATGCTTGGGCAACGGCACGGGCGCTTAAGCTCGCGGACCGCATCCTCACGGTTTCAGAGACGACGAAAAATGATCTCATTCGTGTCTATAAGCATCCCGAGGATAAAATCACTGCGACGCCTCTTGCGGTACGAGCGGGAGAGTTTCACGTCGACGATGAAGTGATCTCTGCCACCCTACATAAATACCGGCTCGCGAAGAAGAGATATATTTTCACGGTCGGGCGCGTGGAGAAGAAGAAAAATATTGCGACACTTATCACGGCATTTGGAGAATATAAAAAAGCTCGCGGAATAGGTGATCCGTTCGAGCTCATCATTGGTGGTTCGCCTGGCTTTGGTATTGAAGAGATTAAATATGCGTATAAAAACTCGGGTGCAACAGATAAAATACGCTTTCTTGGATATGTACCTCAGGAAGATGTTGCCCCGCTTATAGCCGGCGCACGGTTTTACGCCTTTCCAAGTTATTATGAGGGGTTTGGCATCCCAGCGCTCGAAGCAATGGCGGCAGGGACGCCTCTTGCGGCATCTGATATTCCCGCTCTTCGTGAGGTTGCTGGAGAGGCAGCCCTTTTCGCCTCACCAACAAATACAGCTGCATGGACAAAAAATATCACCAGGCTCGCGCGCGATGAAGAGCTTTGTGCTGATCTCGCAGCAAAGGGTCGCGCGCGCATGAAGGAATTCTCATGGACGCGAACGGCGCAGCAGACGCTGGCGGCGATAAGAGCTTTGGACGATGGTCATCCTCTCCCCCTAGAATAGGGGGAGTTAGGAGGGGGTAGAATATCCGATGATTATGATCTAAATACCCCACCCATTGCCTCCCCTATATTAGGGGAGGGGAGCAAGTATATTCCCAACCTCTGCATAACCTCCTCGACAAGCAAGGCGATATTTATTATGCTTTACGGCTTAATAAAAAGCATGTCGCAATTAAAAGAGGGACTCGTACAAATAGGATTTTCTCAAAAAGAAGCACAGATTTATCTTGCAATGCTTCAGCTCGGTAATGCGAGCGTGAATCATATTGCACAAGAAGCGGGAATAAACCGCGTGACGGCCTATTCTATTATTGATGCCCTCTGTGCTCGCAACCTCGTTTCGATTTACCACGGCAGGGGCGAGCGGCGCTATAGTGCAAGCTCACCGAATCATATTGACACGCTCCTTTTTGCGGAACAAAAAAATCTCGACGAAAAACGAGAAGTAGCGCATCGGATTTTACCAGCGTTGAATTTGTATCATGACGACGCGGGGTTCAAACCTCGCATGCGGTATTTTGAGGGGCAAGAAGGACTCGCATTACTTCAGGAGGAATAC
>Ga0233428_1004556_pt1 | contig 10685 bp, 11 predicted proteins | sample SI_118_April2016_4_FD_179890 | JGI IMG/M metagenome (GOLD analysis project Ga0233428, IMG submission 179890) | Seawater microbial communities from Saanich Inlet, British Columbia, Canada - SI_118_April2016_120_MG | ecosystem: Environmental > Aquatic > Marine > Inlet | place: Canada: British... | reverse complement strand
AAGTGCCGACCCAGAGATTTCCTGCGCTATCGGTCAACAGAGATTGGATAGACTTGCTGATTTGGAGTTCATTGTCACTCTCTTCGTTGGAGACCCTCTCAAGGCGACCCGCGTGAGAACCCAAGAAGTGAACGTCGTCGTGGACTGCGAACGAAGCGTATCCAGGCATGTCAGCCTTAGAGATCTTCCTGAGATCAGAGCCTTCCCATGTGAAAGCACCAGTTGACGTCAGCACAGTGAGGACTCCAGTTGACCCAAATCCCAGACGGTTGAAGTGATGGTGAGCACCCTCTTCAATTGGCCACCTGAGCTTGGACAAGCGACCGCTTGATATGTGATACAGATCGTTGGCACACAGGTAAATGCCCCTTTCAGCAGAGCATGCAACACTCTTCACACTATTCCCTGATATCCCCTCAGACCCTTCGGCCTCGATGAGCTCCAGGTCACTGCCATCCCAACGCACTACTCCGGCCGGCCTACCCGGCCGCCGATCGAGTCCGAACCAGAGGTCACCCGACTCGTCCATGCAGCTTCCCCACAGAAAACTGTAGTCGAGGGATACGTCGAGGATCTCGAAAGTGGTACCGTCATACCGCGTGAGTCCGCGATTCGTTGCAAACCAGAGGCTACCACTCTTGTCCTCGGTGATGCTGTAGACACTGTCGCTACTCAAACCATCTTCGGTGCTGTAGCAGACGAATCGTTCGCCATCGAATCTGGCCGCTCCTCCATCGTGCGTGCCTACCCAGATTCCACCATCGCTGTCCTCCGACAAGCACTCGACCTTCATATCCGGCAGTCCATCGAGCACGGTGAAGTGCTCCCAAACTCCTCGCCCCCGTACCCGAGCCCCTGCGACCTCCTGCATGTTCGCTGACTCAGTCATCGACTGCACATCTCCATCGTCAGAAATGGTTTGAAGAATTCATCCAATACCTTGTCACGGTGGACACGGGTCGCGACAGACACAGGTTTGCCTTGCAGGTCAGATTGGGACCGTTCGTCGACGACGACGTGTCCCGCAGTCAGTTCGCCAATGGGTTCGACATCCAGGTTCAGTGTCTCCCAGCCAGCCAGTTCTGGTTGGATGGCGAGCAACGTCGTGAGCGGGTCATGTAGATACATCCGTGCAACGCCGCTCTTCTTCTGACCGATCTCCATCGCCGTCGCCGTCAGTTGTAGACAGACCTCTCGCAGTCGCGGGGTTGCATCTTGAAGCTGAGAAAGCAGCTGCTCCTTCGATAGATGCATCTGCCTCGTCGCATCCAGGGGGACCAGACGTATCTCTGCACTCGACGTGATCACCGTCCGCGCCGCTTGAGGATCAGACACGAAGTTGAATTCTCCCGTGGGGGTCACATTTCCGGGTACACGCAACGCCCCTCCCATGATGACCACTTCTTGTGCCAGACTGAGTATTCCCGGTTCACGTTGCTCTGCAAGGGCAAGATTGGTCAGCGGCCCGACTGCGACGATCTGGAAGTGACCAGGACGAGATCGCAGGAGGGCACACAGAGCAGTTGTGGCGTTCCCTTCGGACGCAGCAAGTTGAGGGTGGGGCAGTTGTGCCGCCCCCAGACCGGTCTCGCCGTGAATGTGCGTTGCCCGAATCGCGTCTCCTACCACGGGTTCGCTGGCACCCCGAAACACAGGCACGTCTGACCGATCCATCAGTTCTGCCAGCTTCAGGGCGTTTGTCGTGGCCAGGTCGACATTCACATTGCCGCTCACCGTTGTCACCGCCTCTACTGCAACGTCAGCAGAGGACAGCGCCCACAGCAGGGCGAGGGCGTCGTCCACGCCGGGATCCATATCCAGAATCATTGAGTGCATGCGCGGGTCATGATCACGGTCTGTCCGGTTCGCAGCAGGCGCGTAGCGTGATGGCGAACAGTACTGAAGCGAACTCAATCGGGTCAAACTGCATTGACGCAGGTGGCATCAAGCAAGCATACTCCCATACCTCTTCAAACCCTCAACTCATACGATCTATGAACGAATCCCGGATATCCCCTGCCGACGTGTGGCGCAATGTTATCGTCGGCCTCGCTGTGAGTTTTGTGGCCCTCAGTCTGGGTGCTGCCTTCGGCATTCTCTCCGGTCGAGGCGCGAGTGCGGGGATGATCTCCGCAGGGCTGATCTCGCTTGTAACAGCCACGATGGGAGGCACGCGGGTACAGTGTTCAGGTCCTACAGCGCCTATGGGTGTGATTACCGCTCTCGTCGTCGCCATGGCCTTCGACAAGCTGCCGGAAGTTGTCCCCGGCGCAGATCCCGATCAATTCATCAACATGGTGATGTTACTTACTGCAGCTCTACTGATCGCGATGGGCATACTCCGACTCGGGCGTTTCATCACCGTCGTCCCCAACGTCGTCGTATCTGGTTTCATGAACGGTATCGCGTTGCTCGTTTGGTCCAGCCAGTTGAGCAAGCTCTTTGGTGGTGCCGCGGCCGGAGCGTTCGAAGGGTCAACCTGGACCAACACACTCGTCGCCGTCGCGACCTTGATCCTGATTTTCCTGTTCCCTCGGGTCGTGGCCCTGCTGCCCCAGCGGGTGCATCTGATGATCCCACCGGCGACCCTGGTCGCCCTGGTGACGATGACGGTGCTAAGCCAGTGGCTGAGATTGCCCATCAGCACAGTCGATGTCAGTGGTGGCTTGAACAGTTGGTCAGGGCTGATTGACCTCGTCTCGCGACAGCTTCCTACGGATTGGTCGACGCCTCTGGTGGCTGCAGCCCTGCCCTTCGCGCTGCAGCTATCCGTGCTCTGCTACCTCGACACACTCTTGACGTCTTTGGTTGTCGATCGGCTGACGGGTGAGCAAACCAGACAGAATCAGGAGCTTGTCGCACAAGGCGCTGCGAATGGCGTCGTCGCTCTCGTGGGTGGAATCCCTGGAGCTCAGGCAACGATCCGCTCCGTCCTCGTCATTAAGGAAGGGGGAACTCTTCGACTCGCTGGCGTGTGTATCGGTCTGTTTGTGCTTGCCGAGATGGTCTTGTTAAGCGATCTGATCGCCATGATTCCACAGGCGGTCTTCGCAGGGATCCTCTTCAAGGTTGGCTATGATGTTTTTGATCTGCCCCCCTTGGCCGCCTTTGTCCGTCAACACCTGAGGAGCGAAGCCTCACAGATGAAGGTGTCTCACCTGGAGGTAATCTTGATCATCGGCACGACGTTGGTCACGTATCTGTGGGATCTCAATGCTGCCGTGATTCTATTCACGGGTCTGTTTTATCTGATCAACAGAGTCCTTCGACCGCAAGATCCACTAGCCGACCTGCAACATGTGGAACATCTGGCGTCTGAGGACTAAGCTGCCCAGTTAGAAGCGGATTGCCCACAGCCACCGCGTCGTGTACCATGCGACGGCAACCTTGGTCCAACCATCCACAGCACCAGCCCGCAGACGAATGGAACCCAATGGACCTGACAACGAGGTTGTTGTCAACCCTGCAAAAACTACATCTGTTCCAGGATCTGTCGCCGACACAGATCAAACGCCTCTTCGCAACCTGCCAGCAGGAGAGCTTTGATCCGGGACAGGAGTTGTGCAAGGTTGGCACGGCGAGCGAAAACATGTTCATCGTGCTGACTGGTGAGGTGAATATCCTCAGCGCCAGGCAGGTGATCCTGGCAACCGAATCTGCCGTGACGACGATTGGTGAGACGGGACTACTCAGCGGTGAGACTCGATCTGCAACGGTTGTCGCCCACAAACACACCACCACCTTTGTCATCGGTCGACGCCCCCTCCTGCAGTTGATGCAGGACGATGCGGCCATGGCCATTCGTCTCTACCGGAATGCGATGGTACTTGTGCGCCAGAAGCTGATCGCCGCCGATACACGCATCGAGGATGCGCTGCAAAGCCTATCTGGCTCTGACTCGACTCAGTAGCTCCTAGGCACTCAGCGCTCGGGCAACGGCCTTGTCTATGCGGCCTTCCGTCGCCGCGCCAAAAGGGCCCGTATACAGTAGTCGGCGGTTGTTATCGACCACTTCGTAGCCACCCTCTGAAATTTGCCGTTGAACTGGCACATACCCCACCATCTCATTCGTGTAGCCCAGAGTCCAGACGGCAGTGTAGTCGGCCCCAAATCTGTACCTGTAGTGCAGCCCATATTCGACACTCATCTCTCCGGCCAGCCCAACAACGGCAAGATCTCTGCCTATACGCAGGGTCTGGACTTCGAAGTCAAACTTGCGCTTGGCGGGCGTGCCCGCTGCCAGCAAGTCAAGGTGATGTTGTGCCCATTCGACGATGTAGGCCTGGGATGAGGCGAGATGTTGCTGAAGTTCATCGTGGGAAGGAAGATCGGTGTCGATTTCCACCATTACCTGTGTCCACTCGAGTTTGCCTTCGACAGGTTTCAGATCATCTGACTCGATGACGCGCAGAACCGCATCGCCTAACTGCTCTCCGCGCTGCTGTACCTCGACCAAATCAAGCTTGCGATAACCGTCATCGTCATCATCCCGGGCATCGACTTTCTGATCTCCCGCACAGCCCTGGAAGAAGCACGCGATCACGCCAGGGCGATGTGCCTCGATGCGATCACTGGCGAAAGTAACGTAGTCCCCGCCGATCTCCAGGATGGCTCCCGCACTGGTTGGATGACATGCATAGTTGTAGAGAACGTGTCTTAGGGTCCCATCAAGCGCCTCAACAACCATGACTTCCACCTGATGGTCGTGTGGCGCATCCATGCTTGGCTTGAAGTGCACACCCCCCTCTGTGTCGGGGCGACGTCGCGATGACGAGATGCCACACCATCCGGTGCCCACCCTCAGACGGGCGGGCTCGCGCGCCGCAAGCGCATCGAGAGCACAGCCTGCCAGGGCATCCAGCGTGCCTTTGATATACTCTTCGTCCAGAGCGCCATGCCGGCGCGTGTCCATGTCGCGACGCAGGACCGGGCCACAATGCGTGTGTGTCCCACTCAACATGATTCGATCTGTCCGCACGCCGGTGCGTGCAGAGATCTTCTCTCGTGCCTCCACCGTGCGATCATAGAATCCGAGCCATTCGATCGATATCAGCAGGGATGGATCACCGCCGTCATCCAAAGCGATGCACACTGCTCGCAACGGATGGTAGACACCTTCTGAGGGTGTATTGCGGGCAGCGTAGCCAGCCAGATGGATTCCGACGGGCGGCGTGATATCAAGGCTCGTGACGCCAACGTTGTGATGATTCATGTTTAGCCTGTTCAAGTGGAGGTAGTAACTACTACCTGCATAGCATAGCAGCGCAGTGCACAGGCGGCGAGTTCGCCCGCAATGGAGAAGTATTGTGACAACCTTATCCCGTCGCCGGCTGGGACGCAGCGAACTGCGACCCAATGCAGTCGGACTCGGTGGTGCCTGGTGGGGTCCGGCTGGTGATGCAGAAACGCTGGCCGCCATCGACAGAGCGCTTGAACTGGGAATGGACTTTCTCGACACCTATCCCGGACAGAACGAAGAGCTTTGGGGGCAAGTCCTCGCAGGACGACGAGAACAGGTATTTCTGCAAGCCAAAACAAGCAGCCATGTACGCAATGAGATGCGCTCAAATCACACAGCGGCAGCGACGCGGCGCAGTGTTGAAAATTCCCTGCGGGCGCTACGCACCGATTACCTCGACTCAGTGCTCATCCATGGCTATGACCAATTGCATTTCCCCGAAGATCCGGAAATGGACATGGTCGATCCCCTTGCACCGGGTCAGGCTCTGGATGAACTGCTGAAAATGAAGGAAGAAGGATCTATCCGGCACATCGGCATCGGCGCTCGGGCAGCAGCCGTTCATCGTCGTGCCATCGAGACAGGTCACATTGAGATAGTGCTGACGTATCTGGAATACAATCTGCTCACACAAGCTGCCGAATTGGAACTATTTCCGCTCTGCCGAGAGCAGGATGTGGGTGTGATTCTCGCCAGTCCTTTGGGGATGGGACTGCTCACAGGACGCCCTGTTGATGCCGAGGATGAGCGCCGTAAGATTCCTTCGATAACAGAGCCAACGGCCGGTCGCATGCTCGCCTGGTGCGCGGAGCAGAATGTCGATATCCGGCATTTGGCGATTCAGTACTGTCTTGCTGCCCCTGTGGACGGTATCGTCCTGCCTGGTCAAGCGAGTCGGGAGGAGGTGGAGGGCACATGGGCCGCTGCAACCTCTGAAATATCTGCAGAGACCTGGCGTCAGTTCGCTGCGGCCTTCGATCTACCAGCAGATCTCTTACCTACAGACTCTTAATCGCCTCAGCAACTCAGGCGAGGCGACTCAGGCGAAGATTCCTGCAAAGTGGCTGAGCGCGACGTAACACCATAAGAACGCACCGGCAACGAAGGTGGCGGGGATGACAAACTCCAGGATGTTCTTGCGACGGGTCATGATCTTCTCTCCAGAAAGATGAGGTCAGGTCTCTGTGCTGCACCAATGAGACACCGCCGCCACCGAGAAGGTTTAGCTGACCACGTAACTTTTTCTGAAAATCAGTGGCCTCCTAGCCCCTGTCCCGCATCCTTGGCTCGAGTCCTGCCGCGTAGTCAGGAGTCGGCGCCCCGGTCTTTCGATCCCATTGCCACCGCTCTACATAGGGAGCTTCCGCGTCGAGTCCGAAGATGAGGCGCTCCTCTCCGGCTCTCTCCAGCACGCCGGCATCGACAACCTCTGCCATCTCGTATTCGCAGCGAGTCCAGTGCCGCCGCCACGGATTCAATACCGCATAACGGGGCTGTGTCGTCTGGTTTTCAGAAGGACCGTGCCACGTATTGACGTTGAATACAATCACCGATCCCCGTGGAGCCTCGGCGATGATCGCTCTCTCGGCTGCATCAGCGGGGATATCCGGTCCAGCATGTTGATGCGATCCAGGCGTCAGCTGCGTGGCACCATTCATTGATGTGAATTCAGAAAGACACCAGATCGTATTGAGCCCCAGTACATGGCTTGTCAGACGCTGCCCTGCATCAGCAGTGGCCATGGAAGTTGGACGGTTGTGGCCTGTGATCACGCCATCTGCGTGCAGGCCGCCTTTGCCTTCTCCTGGTTGAAGCACGGACCCGTGCATGGCGCTCAGCAGCGCGTCAGCGCCGAGAAAGTGCCTGACGATCCGTAGCAGGGGTTCGATTCGGTACAAGCGCTCGAAAACGGTGGCCTTGTTGAAGATCAACTCGAGGCCGCCTCGCTCGCGCAGCAGATAGAGCCGATCAAGCTCCCTGCACGCCTCGTCACATTCGTCGTCGCTCAGCAGAGGCGGCAGGATGGTATATCCCTGTTCCACCAACTCCTGCACATACGCTCTGAAGTCTTTGTCCTGCATTTTTGCGAGAGATCTCCCTGGCTGCGGGCCCGGCAGATCGGTCCCGAGCAGATCGGCTGATTTGAAGGATAGAACGAAAAAGGGGGCTCGCGTTTCCGCAGCCCCCCTTCCGTCTTCATCCAAAACCTATATAACGAACCGGACACTGTCAAGTAATTTCTTCATAACTCGTTGGGGCCGAACATCTTATAGCCATATTTCTATTGACAGCATTCCACCTGGGCCGCTAGTCTGTGAATGTCGTATGGAGGTTCACCTTACCTGGAGGATCGCCCTTGAAAACAGACGCCCAGCCCCTGGTTCCCGCTCTGGAGATCACAGGTGAACAGGTAGCCATTGGCACCTGGAAAGCAGATCTGGCAGAAGTCATCGCCACGAGCCTGGAACTGCGTGATCTGATGCGCCAGGCGCGAACAGAGGAGGCCGTGGAGCTCCTGCAGAGTCGCCAGGTCGAAGAACAGGCAGCCCTTGTCGCCCTCGATGCCCGCCCGGAGGAGATTCTCTCCTTAACAGCGATGAATACCGCTGGTCGCCCCGCCTATGCCCGCGACGTCGTCGACAACCTGCCTCCCGTGGTGCTTTCTGAGCTTGTTGCCCCTGAAGACGCGCGCATGATCCGTTTCAACAGCAGTCTCCTTGCGACGATGTCACCCACCACACTCAATCGCACGATCGAAGAGACCCTTGATCCGGTCCGCTATCACGGCCATCGCGGCCAGGTATCATGGGAGTGGCTGGAGGCAGTTGCATCACTGAATGAGACAAACCGCATCGCCGAGCTTCTCCATGTAATCGACGAGACCGTATTGGAAGAAGCGCTCGTTCCTCATATGGATGGCATGCAGATGAACGAGACCTTCTCCGGGGCTGGTGCATCCGTATCGGCATTCAGGACGCTGAGCGCCGATGGCGCCGGCGTCTTTCTGCCAAGTTGTGGGGACGAAATCATCGACGGCGTCCTGCGGCGTCTCCATGACGCCGCACCGGATCTGATCTCCCGCATCGTCCGCAATGCCTGGGAAACAGCGGGGGCCAGTCAGCGATGACAACACTGCACCTGCCCGATCTCAACGCGCTGAAGAGAGACCAGCAGAGCCTGCTGGCTCGAGCGATCTCCATTGGTGCCGAATTTGAACGCCTGCCACCTCGCTTCGAAGAGACATTTGAGACCTTCCTGCGCGCCCAGGCCCTGGTTTATGCACAGCGTCACAGGACCGGCATCGCCCTGGGGCGTGACGGAATGCGGTTGGGACTGGTCCAGGCCTATGCCTGCGTGGAGCTGCACTTGCAGAATCAGGTCGACGACGACATGAATGCTGCCCTGCACGAGCTGAGCAATTCAACCCTGTCCACTATGCACCAACAAGGATATGCCCTCGCTTTCGAACGATTTCACACGATGCAACAGGAATCTGCCCTTCTGTCGCAGTCGAAAGACCTGGCGATCTGCGTTGATCTGCAGGAAAAGTTTGAAAGGTGGTGTAACCTTGTGCCCGAAACGTGGGTCTTAAGGTTGTCGGACGGAAGATCGGAATCCGTCGATCCGATTCACGACTACAGAATGTTTGTCCAGACCCGGGCGCGCTTACGATTTATTCGATCCTTCCCGATGGCCGTCCGGCAGCAGTTGCGGGAGGCGCGAACCACGACCTATGCGGCTCTACTGCACCAGGTCATCGTCGCCTTCGCCATAGGGCTGGATCATCTCGACCTGGATCGGGCGTCGATCGAAGCATCGCGTCGAGAATTTCAACCACCGTCGGGACCCACCGACAGACGAAAGGAGTTACAAAACCAGATAACCGCACACCTGCACGAACTCTTCCAGGACCAGGAAGATCGTGTGACAGTACATCAGGACGTCAACGATGCGTTGGCGTGCCTTGAACAGGCGTCACCGGACGCCACCACGTTCCTACTCACCGTCAGTGAGGATCTTGTCGCAGACGATCCCGTCGCCGCTGCCCAGGCAGCAGCCGAGGACCGACAACCTTGAGGAGTTCCATGAAGCGCATCTGCAAGGAAGATCTTGAACGTGTTGCTCGCATGTATAAATCCAACAAGGAGGCTTCGCAGGCAATTGGCCTGCACCCACGTTCCTTTTCCCGACTTTGCCGAGAACACGGCATACTCACGCCGTACGTTCGACACCGCCGCGCAATAGAGGAATACCGCTCATGAATGCGCCGCCACGCCAGAACGTATCAGTCGAACTTCGAGGTCAGGCAATACCCTACCTGATCGTCGTCTTCCTCGTCGTCGCCGTCTTTATCGGCCTCGGGCTCCAGGAACTGGCCGGGATACAGTCCACCACCCGCGCCCCCGTTGTAGCCGAACCGCTACCACCCTTCGATCGCGCAGGCCCATGATATCCTGTGTGGATCAACGCCAACTGCACATATAGACAGGGGCCCCTACCGATTGATTCGGTGGGGGCCCCCTTCTTGTCTCGAATCTCTTCGATATAGACTGCACTGGGCGAGTGGATGAATCTTGTCAGTTCGCCGCTTTTGTGGTTGGGGGAGCGCGGCGCAACGTCTCCGGTACCCACAGGCCAAGCGTGCTTGCTCCCCCCAGACCAATGAGGGCGATCAAGAAGGGCGTTCCTGCCAGCCCGAGCAGATCCGCCGCATGACCGACGATGAGCGGTGCAGCCGCATGGCCACTGTCACCGATGAAGCGCCAGATCCCGAGAAACTCACCACGCGCATCTGATGGAGCCAGATCTGCACCAAGAGTCAGCATCGTACCTGAGCTGAGCCCATTTGCCAGACCCATCCCCATCGCCACGACCAGCAACGACGTAAATCCATCTGCCAATGGGACGCATGCCATCGCCGTCGACTGCAGGATGAAACTTGGTACGTATGCCCACTTTCGACCAAAGCGATCCATGATGACGCCGGCAGGCCAGAACATGAGCGTATCCACCGCATAGGACAGGCTGATTATGAGGCCGACGTCGCTGGCATCGAGGCCGAGGTGATCGGCGGCGATCAAAGGAATCACAACATTTCTTGCAGCACGAATGGTCTGCGCCATGAGGGAGCCGCTGCCGGCGGCCAGCAGGATACGTCCCTGTGATCGCAGCACGTGCCACAGCCGCACAAGGGCCGCCTCATTGACCGCACCAGAGTTCAGCTCATCCTGCGGAATCCATATCCACGCTGAGATGAATCCCGTCACAGAGAGCATGGCATAGAGAATGAAGGGGGCCTGCAGACCTGCGCTCTCAGCCATGAATCCGCCGACGACCGGTGCGGCAAAACCTGCAACGCGCCCCAGACCACCGAGCCCGGCATTGGTGCGTCCGCGGATCCCGACGTCAACCATCTGTGTGATGTATGCATGTCGCGCGATGTTCC
>Ga0233428_1004555_pt1 | contig 10685 bp, 9 predicted proteins | sample SI_118_April2016_4_FD_179890 | JGI IMG/M metagenome (GOLD analysis project Ga0233428, IMG submission 179890) | Seawater microbial communities from Saanich Inlet, British Columbia, Canada - SI_118_April2016_120_MG | ecosystem: Environmental > Aquatic > Marine > Inlet | place: Canada: British... | reverse complement strand
CAAACCAATAAGTAATAATTATAAACAAATACACATTGCCATAACGCCATGTTTTAGCTGGTGTTATGCGTGCTGATAATAATTGCCTGGATCTGCACCCATGGCTGTTATTATTTATTATTATTGATTACATACAATAATTCTGTAGAATCTTTCAAGAAACAGATCGTCTTTTGACGTTTATTTTGACTACTTAAAAACGAGTTTGTGCACAAACACACATAGTTACTTTTAACATATACCGGTTTTGTTCTACTAAAAAAGTTTACTAGTACGGCTATAAAGGAGGGGACATGAAAAAGATTACATTACAAATAAACCAGAAAGAGTATGAAGCAAGTGATGGTGAAACCATCCTTGATGTTACCAAGAAAAACAATATCCATGTTCCAACTTTATGTCATTGGGGCTTACTATCTCCATTTGGGCAATGCAGAATGTGTGTTGTTGAGGTAGACGGAAATCTAGGCCCGGTAACAGCCTGTAATGCTCCTGTTTGGGATGGCATGAGTGTTGTGACGGAAAGCGATAACATTGCTGAGCTCCGAAGAAACAACCTTAAGCTGATACTCGGCAACCACCCTAATGACTGTATGACCTGTGAAAAAACGGGTAATTGCAAACTCCAGAACTATGCTTACCAGTTTGATGTGCATGCTGAATGGAGCCAGCAGACAATTCGAAAATTCCCCGAACTTCCAAATAACGGAGTTATAGAGTGGGATAAAGATAAATGTATTATGTGTACCAGGTGCGCACGTACCTGCGGAGAACTCCAGGGATCATATGCACTCGGGTTTAAGGCTCACGGGTTTACGGCGATTGGCACTCCAAGCAAAACCAATATCTCTAAAGAGGGTGATTGCGAACTTTGCGGTCAATGCATTGACGCGTGTCCTGTTGGCGCACTGCAGGAACTGTCCGTAAAAGGCAAAGGACGTCCATGGCAATTTGAAAAAACCAGGACCACCTGTACATATTGCGGAACAGGCTGCAACTACTTTTTGAATGTAAAAGATAATAAGGTCGTCTCTATTTCACCAACCTTTGATGCACCGGTTAATGACAAAGGTAGCCTCTGTGTAAAAGGTAGATTTGGTTACGAGCACATACACCATAAAGACAGAATAACCACACCGCTCATAAGAAAGAATGGCAAACTGGAAGAGGCCAGTTGGGACGAAGCGATTACCCTTATAGCGGAAAAGTTTACAGAGATTAAAAAGAAACATGGTCCGGACAGCCTTGGGTTCCTCTCCTCATCAAGATGTACAAATGAAGAGAACTATATATTCCAGAAGCTGGCACGAATGATGGGCACTAATAATGTTGATAACTGTGCGAGGGTATGCCACAGCGCAAGCGTATCAGGATTGGCCGCATGTTATGGAAGTGGTGCTGCGACAAATTCATTTGATCAGATTCGTGATACGGATCTACTATTAGTGATAGGTGCTAATCCATATGAAGCACACCCTATTGTCGGACTCAAGATAAAGGACGCCATAAAGAACGGAACACAGCTGATTGTAGGTGACCCGAGAAAAACACAACTCGCAGAGAAAGCGGACGTATGGTTGAATCTGATACCGGGTACAAATATAGCTCTATTAAATGGAATAATACACGTAATCCTGAAAGAGGGTCTTGAAGACAAAGAGTTTATAAAGAAACGTACAGAAGGTTTCGAAGCGCTTAAGAAGGGTGTCAAGAAATACACACCGGAATACGTTTCAGGTATAACGGGTGTAGCCAAGGACAGGATTATTGAAGCAGCTAAAATGTATGCGAAAGCAGACAAAGCAATGATTATATACAGCCTTGGAATGACAGAACACACAACAGGCACATACAATGTCATGTCGCTTGGAAACCTTGCTACTGTCACCGGCCACCTTGGAAGATCAAACGTTGGAATCAACCCAACCCGAGGTCAGAATAATGTACAGGGTGCGTGTGACATGGGAGCACTTCCTAATAAATATGTTGGATATCAATCAGTAGATGATGAAAAATCACAGAAGAAATTTGAAAAGGCATGGAAAACAAAACTGGACAATAAGCTAGGATTGACTTGTACAGAGATGGATGTCGAAATGAATAAGGGTAAGTTAAAGGGCTACTATATCTTCGGTGAGGATCCTGCCCATACGAATGCCAATGTCAACTTTGTAAAAGCCGGTTTGAAGAAATTAGACTTCCTCGTGGTGCAGGATATACTGCCAACGGAAACTACAGATCTTGCTCACGTAGTCCTTCCGGGCTCAAGTCACGCTGAGAAGGATGGAACATTCACCAATGGAGAGAGAAGAATTCAGCTGATTCGAAAGGCGATAGAACCGTTGTGCGGCAAAGCGGATTGGGAGACCATATGCATGGTCGCAAAGGCGCTAGGAATAAAGAACATGGAATATGAATCACCATCAGAAATATGGGATGAGCTAGCCAGTGTCGCTCCTATGTTTGCAGGTGTTTCGCATGAAAGATGTAATCCTGACGGAATTCAGTGGCCATGTCCAAGCAAAGATCATCCGGGTACACAGATCATGTACGAAGAGAAGTTCAACAGGCCGAATGGTAAAGCCAAGTTTAACTTCCAGGAGCATATTGCTTCGGCTGAAGTACCTGATGCTAAGTTCCCATTGATCCTTTCAACCGGTCGACGTAGACAGCATTACAACAACGGATCGATGACAACGAGATCAACAACGATAATGGACCAATGGCCGGAAGAGTCACTGGAACTGAATCCGTTTGATGCAAGAATGCTCAACATAAAGGACAGCGAAAAGGTACTCGCCAAATCAAGGAGAGGTGAGATGGAGGTAAAAGTACTCTTAACTGATAGAGTGCAGCCGGGAATAACCTTCCTTGCGTTCCATAATAGAGACGCAATGACAAATCTTCTGACCAACGACAAACTCGATCCGATCTGTAAGATCCCAGAGTATAAGTCGTGTGCGATCAAGATCGAAAAACTAAACGGGCATAAATAAGAATAACCGTTTTTGATAAAATATAACCCATCGTTTTTATCTATAAAAAGATAGAACGATGGGTTTTTTATTGCCTGGTATTATGATTTATAAATTGATACAAAAACGCATAGCCACTGGATAACAACAGGAGAATTTCCTTGAATTATGAGTCGTGGGTAAGTTATAACGCCCTTTATTAGACTGTAATTTAAAGTTATTACTATCTGATAAGTGCACGTTATGCTCCGTTTTATTAGATTTTGGAAAATCTTCAATAATTTATCATATGGATTTTGAATTACAACCATTTCATCGCGACATCCCTGAGAAGGATCTCGTCTCAGATCTTAAGAATGTGGCCAAACTCTTGGGCAAGCCATCTGTCTCGTTTCGTGAATACGAAAAGCATGGGAAGTATAGTGCAGGAACATTACAGCGTCGCTTAGGCTCATGGAATAAAGCTCTGCAGAAGGCCGAGCTGAGTGTAACTCAAGAAATGAACATTCCAGTCGAAGTTCTCTTTGAAAATATTGAAAAGGTATGGATTCAAAAAGGAAGTCAACCAGTTTATAGAGACTTAGGTTGTCCTCCTTCAGAATACAGCGGACAAGCGTACAAAAGCAAGTTTGGCTCCTGGCAAAAGGCTTTGCAGAAATTTGTAATCTACTCAAACGAGGGTTTAAGTAAATTACAGAATGAAGATAAGGAAATTACAACTGGTCAAAAAAGAAGGACAAACCGAGACCCCTCTTTGAGTCTTCGGTATAACGTTCTTAAACGAGATTCATTCAAGTGCACAAAATGTGGCCGTACACCAGCAATCAACCCGAGGTTGTCTTTGGAGATTGACCATATACACCCATGGTCAAAAGGCGGAGAAACGATACTGAGCAATCTACAAACTCTCTGCTACGATTGCAACAGAGGAAAATCAAACAACAACTGAGATTGCCCAACAAAAATATAACCTGACTGTTCATAGTCGCGCAAAGCACGGCTATGAACAGTCAGGTTATGTTAGACGTTATCTCATATCTTAAACAATATCACATCAGAAGATTTTACACCTACAATAACATCATCTCCAATCCTTAAGTTCAAGGACTTCAACTCCTCTGTATCGATTAATGTTTTAAAGAACTGGTCTGCATGCAGAATAGTAACGGATGCCATGATGGAGTCGTGTTCTATTCCCACCACCTTGCCCGTTACCTGTACTCGTGTACTCAGCCTTTTCCCTAGAAAAACCTCTTCCGGAGTTCCCCGCTTAACCTCTTTACCTGATTCCATTACAATTACGTTATTTGCAAGTTTATACACTTCTGATACATCGTGAGTAACGTACATAGTCGTTACGTTAAACTGCTTAATAATGCTTTTAACATCCTCCTGCAGTTGAATACGTGTTTGCCAATCCAGTGCGGAAAAAGGTTCATCAAGGAGCAGGATGTCTGGCTTTCTGGCTATCGCCCTGATCAGGGAGACTCTCTGCTTCTGCCCGCCGGACAGTTGTGCGGGATAGTGTCGTTCGTAACCAGAGAGACCTGCAATGGCAATGAGGTCTTTTATCTCCTTCATTCTCCACTTCTCTTTAATTCCGTATGCCACATTTTTTTCTACCGTCATATGAGGAAACAGGGCGTAGTCCTGGAAGACAAATCCGACTGAACGTTGCTGTGGATGAAGGTTGATCCCCTTTGCCTTATCAAACCATGTCTCGTTGCCATTGGAGATAAAACCGTCTTCAGCCATCTCAAGCCCGGAAATCAGGCGCAATACACTCGATTTCCCAGCGCCGGATGGCCCAAACAACGCGGTTATTTTTCCGCGTGGAATGTCAAACGCCACATCCAACTCGAAATTGTTCCAGATTTTATTCAGGTTAATACTAAGCAAGATTAATCTCTATTTATAAAGTCCGTACAAATCTTCTATTAATAAAATAGACCGCTGCCAATATTATAAATGAAAATGATAGCAAAATAGCCGCATACATATTGGCACTGCCGTAGTTCAGTGCCTGCACCTCATCATAGATAGCCACAGAAGCAACCCTGGTAATACCGGGAACGTTTCCTCCTATCATAAGTATTACCCCGAATTCTCCAAGTGTATGCGCAAACGAAAGTACGCAACCGGTAATAATACCGTGGCGTGATAATGGAAGAATAACCCGGAAGAATGTATATATATTTGATCTTCCCAGTGACCACGATGTCTCCAAGAGTTTCTTATCAACGGAAGAAAAAGCAGTTTGAATGGGTTGCACAGCAAATGGCAGGCTATAAAGAAATGAGCCTAAAACCAATCCTTGAAAAGAGAAGGCGAGTGGTTTGTTGAAAATAGCCTCATACCACTGCCCGATAAAACTGTTTCCCCCAATGACCATGAGAAGGTAAAACCCCAGTACCGTGGGTGGCAGAACAAGTGGAAGTGCAACTACTGATTCAACCAGAAATTTCCATCTAAACCTGGTAAAAACAAGCCAGTAAGCAAAAGGAACACCCAGAACAATTAGTAACAAAGTAGTTACACTCGAAAGTTTCAGGCTTAAGAGAAGTGGTGCCGCAAAATTCATGATCTATTATCTCCGTCACCGGGAATTACAAAACCGTACCTGGAAAGTATGTCACCCCCCTTTTCTCCGTGGATAAAATCCAGAAATTTCCGGATACTATTTTCCCCTTCTCCTTTTTTTAAAACCACATAAATCTGTTCTATATCGCTATGTGATTCATCCGGAATGACCCAGTATCTTCCCTCATCTAACATTTTTGGTGAGATCGCCAGAGAGAGGGCAACAATCCCGGCGTCAGCAGCTCCCGTATGAACGAATTGTGCGGTCTGAGATATATTTTCACCATATATCAATTTCTCTTCTACTTTCTCCCACAGACCATAATAACGGAGCGACTCCTCTGCAGCACGGCCATATGGTGCGTGCCGTGGATTTGCAATTGCCAGTTTCTTTACAGCAGGGAATGTAACGGCCTGCAATCCTGTATCAGGGTCTACTTTAGACTCTTTTGGAACCCAGAGGACGATCTTCCCCACAGCATAAACTTTTTGCGTCTCCTTTGCCGTTAAGCCCTCCTTCTCAAGCAGCTCCGGATATGTTGCATCCGCAGAGAAGAAAATATCAAAAGGCGCCCCCTGACTTATCTGTGCAAAAAAGTTGCCTGAAGAACCATATGACACCTTTGTCTGAATAGAGGAATTCTCCTCCTGAAAATCCTGACAGATCTCATGCATCGCAAATCTCAAATTAGATGCAGCTGCAATCAGAATATTGTCACCTGCCTGAACGGGAAGTGAAAAACCAAATATCAATATGAATACAATGAGTAACCCGTATCCCGTAATTCTTTTCATAACTCAAGTCTCTTTATAGAGTATTAACTCTGTTGATTTAACAATTGCCGTGATCTCATTGCCCTCACGAACATCCATCTCTTTCAATGAGGTATTGGTGATAATGGAATGTAACATCTCATCCTGCGATTCCACAAACACCTTGGACACAACGTCTCCCTCGATAATCTGTTTTACTATTCCGCTGACCCTGTTCCTTGCGCTAATCATACCGGAGAAGGATTTTGCAAGCATAACATCGGTACCCTTGATGAGGACTGTAATAGTGTCACCTTCAGAAAGGTGCATATCCTCACAGGACGCCGTTGTAATAACTACACTCAATGGAATAGACTTCCACAGGATCTGAACATTAGCATGGATATGCCCTTTTACCACCTTTGTAATCGTACCGGAAACCTTACTGGCCATTTTTATAATCCCGAAAAAAATGAATCAAGACTAGTTTCTTTATTTCTGTTTAAATATAAGTTTAAACTCTTTCTCTGCAATCGAGCTCAACTTGTTTACGTATTTATTATATGATGTAACAAGCTCCCTCGCCTCATGGGTCAATTTTGCTCCCCCGCCACCCTTTCCACCGGTAGTAACATCCAAAAGCTTCAGACCCAACGCCTCTTCTGTCGCCTTTATCTTACCCCATGCCGCCCTATACGACATTCCTAGCTCCTTTGCCGCTGCGTTTAAGGAACCTAAACGGTCTACAGCCTCAAGAAGCATCCTTCTCCCTTCGGCGAATGCCACACTTCCATCCTGCTCCATCCATATTTTTAATTTCATTTTCATCAAATCTGAACCATTATATCTGTGCTGACATAACGGTGTCAAATAAAAACTGTCTCTTCTATTAAAAATGAACAAGATTTCAAACATTTTGCTTGCTTGACATAAGTGCTCTTGTTGTATAGAGTAATCGCTTTATTTCCTGTCAGATTTATATCGATACCTGATATTTTCAAAGCTAATTACATTAAAGCATTCTGGAGGAGAAACATTTAACGTTAATGGCAACTTTTGCCATTACTATTCTGCTTTTTTCTTACAAAAATTATATTTTAATATGGAAAGTAAATTTCACAGAAGAAACATCACTTGCATAGCATTTCCCGGTTTAACCATTTCAAACAAAAACATCACAATGTCTGAATATGGTAAAATTACATGTATTGATTAAATTTTTCTTATTTCAAGATTTTTAAGGGGCTTTAACAATCGTAGATAAACAGCTTAATAAAGAGATTCCTGTTCACCAGCACAATGAGAGTCTCCTTCAAAAATATGAATTATTATTTGATAATATTTCTGATCTTGCATACATCTGTGATACAGAAGGAAATGTACTATATTTGAATCAGGTATTTGAGAAATTATCTGGTCATAAACCGGAAGAATTTATAGGCAAATCATTTGCGCCCCTTTTTAATGAAGAGAACCTGAAACTGGCAATGGATTTATATACGAGGACACTGAAAGGTGAAAGCCTTAAGCGAGAAGTGCGCTTCAAAGATACAGGCATATTGTGTGAATATAAGAATAAACCATTACTGGACAAACAAGGAAACATCGTAGGAGTTCTTGGAAGTGCACGCGATATTACTGAACGCAAAACACTAGAGAATGAGCTGACAAATATCAACAAAACTCTGGAGCAAAGAGTGACCAGGCGCACGAAAGAGTGGTCAAAAGCAAACGAAGCACTACAGATAAAAATAGTCCAGCATACAAAGGCTGAGAAGTTATTGCAAAAGAGTAAGGAACAATTACAATCCATCCTGGATAATTCTCCGGCTGTTATTTATCTTAAGGACAAGAATAGCAAATACCTCTTAATAAACTACCAATTTGAAACCCTATTTCACATCAATCGTAATGAGATAATAGGCAAGACAGATCTGGACATCTTCCCTGGAGATATGGCTGGAGCATTACAGGCAAACGACCGCAAGGTACTGAAAGCTGGCGTTCCGTTGGAATGGGAGGAAACTGTCCTTCATGATGATGGACCGCATACTTACATTTCCATGAAATTTCCACTATTTGATTCAAGCGGTGTTCCGGATAGGATATGTGGAATATCAACAAACATCACCAAGCGTAAGCGGGCTGAAGAAGTTTTACGGAAGTCAGAAGCAAAGTATAGCAGGCTGATCGAAAACCTTCAGGAAAATTATTTTTTCTATTCTCACAATGCGGAGGGTGTATTCACGTATCTAAGTCCAACGATTACCAACATACTTGGCTATGCCGCTGAAGAATTTCTCACACACTATTCTGAATACCTGACGGATAATCCAAGTAACGAAAAGGCAATAAAACACACAGACCTTAGTATAAAGGGCGTTAAGCAGCCTTCTTACGAGCTTGAAATATACCACAAGGACGGCTCCAAGCGTACTTTGAAGGTCCAGGAGGTTCCTGTCTTTGACAAAGGCAATAAGGTCATAGCCGTGGAAGGTATTGCAGAAGATATTACGGAAAGCAAACGTGCAGAAGAAAAACTGGTTACCTATCAGACACAACTCAAACACCTTTCCTCCACATTGTCATTAACTGAAGAGCGCGAGCGGCGCCGTATCTCAGAAGACCTGCATGATAGAATAGGGCAGAACCTGACTGTCATAAAAATGAAACTGGAAGAGTTGAGAGAGGCTCAAGTTGGTACAGATAGAGACCATGTTTTGAACCAGACCCGGGAGCTCCTGGATAATGCGATACAGGAGACACGAACACTGACGTTTGAAATAAGCTCACCTCTCCTCTATGAGCTTGGATTTGAACCGGCCGTGGAGTGGCTGATAGAGCAGTTCAGGGAACGTCACAATATCCCAATAGAATATGAGGGTAATGGTGGTGGCAGGAGATTGCACGATGACGTGAGTTTCTTTCTCTTCAAGTCAGTACGCGAGTTACTGTTTAATATTGTCAAACATGCCGGAGCAGACAAGATAAAAGTGTCGACACGAAGAGATAAAGATAGAATCAGGATCAGTATTGAGGATAATGGTATTGGACTTGATTTCTCCAAATTACAATACTCAATAGATAATCTCAGCGGCTTCGGTCTCTTCAGTATACGTGAAAGGATGGAGCATTTCGGTGGGAGTTTCGACATTGAATCTAAACCAGACCAGGGAACCCGTATCACATTGGTATTGAAGCAGCAGGAAGGATATAAAGATGCAAAATAATAAGATAATAAAGGTAGTCATCGCTGATGATCACATGATCTTCAGAGACGGTCTCCGCTCCCTACTAGATAGGCAACTGGATATGGAGGTAGTTGCCGAGGCGGATAATGGAAGAATAGCTATAAAGCATGCAAAGGAGTTATCACCTGATGTTGTCATTATGGATATAGGTATGAGTGAATTGAACGGTATCGATGCTACTCGTCAGATCGTGAAGATGTCACTCGGCGTCAAAGTACTGGCTTTATCGATGTATTCAGACAAGCGATTTGTAAAAGAGATGTTGAAAGCAGGTGCCTCGGGCTACATGTTGAAGGATAGTGCGTTCACGGAACTTATAGATGCAATTCGTGTGATTGTCGGGGGCAAAATCTACATTAGCCCCGGTGTGGCAAGCATAGTCCTGGAAGATTATCTGGGAGATTCAACACAGAGAGAAAGTTCGATTAGATCGCTCTTAACGTCAAGAGAGATCGAGGTGCTTCAACTTCTGGCTGAAGGCAAGTCTACAAAACAGATAGCCTTAAGTCTCAGTTTAAGCATAAAAACCATTGAATCTCGTCGTGCCAGGATTATGCAAAAGATAGGTATTGACAATATAGCTAATCTTACCAAATATGCCATCCGCGAAGGAATAATCTCACTCTAAAAGTGGTTACATTAGCCACATCTATACCATCATTCCATTCGTTTTTGATTCCAAATTAATTCAGGTATTTCGACGTACATATTCAGGTATTCCCCTATTGTGCATTATATAGAAAAGTACTATCATCACGATTGACACCCAATTCTTTTAAAGAGGAGAATAAAAATGAGTAAAAAAATAATGATTGTTGAAGATGACCAATCTTTCCACGACCTTTATACAGAGTTGTTAGAGGATACCGATTACCAGGTGACCTGTACTTATGATGGAGAGGATGCCATGGAAAAACTAGAATACGACAAGCCGGATTTAATTATCCTTGATATGTTATTAGATCTGATGGCTGGCGATACGTTTTTCCGCCTTATAAGAAATATACCGGAATACATTGATATACCAATTATTATAGTCAGCGGCTATCCTGAAAAGGCTTATGTAATCCTTAAGGATATGGATAAAAGCCTTACATTTCTTAACAAAACAGAAGTAAGTGAAAAA
>Ga0233428_1004550_pt1 | contig 10708 bp, 12 predicted proteins | sample SI_118_April2016_4_FD_179890 | JGI IMG/M metagenome (GOLD analysis project Ga0233428, IMG submission 179890) | Seawater microbial communities from Saanich Inlet, British Columbia, Canada - SI_118_April2016_120_MG | ecosystem: Environmental > Aquatic > Marine > Inlet | place: Canada: British... | reverse complement strand
CGACCAGTTTTATTACCTTATGTAGTAGATCGTAATCCAGTCAAGCAAGATAAATTTTTGCCGGGTTGTCGTATTCCTATTTTTGATGAACAACAACTTAAATTATCCCAACCAGATTACGTGATTATTTTACCTTGGAATTTAAAAGTGGAAGTTATAGAGCAGCTTTCATATATTCGTGAGTGGGGTGGCCAATTTGTAACAGCAATTCCTGCTCTGGAGGTACTATGAGCAATACAAAAATTTATTACACGAAACCATCCATTACTGAATTGGAAGTTGGATATGCAACAGATGCTACCCGTAACGGGTGGGGTGATAAGTGTTATGAGTATATTGATAAGTTTGAAGTGAAATTTAAAGAATATACGGGCGCGAAATACGCTATAGCAACATCAAGCTGTACAGGCGCTATTCATATGGGATTAGCTGCACTGGATATCGGTCTTGATGATGAAGTCATCCTTGCCGATACTAATTGGATTGCATCTGCTGCACCGATTACTTATGTAGGAGCAAAACCAGTATTTGTAGATATATTACCTGATACTTGGTGTATCGATCCTGCAAAAGTTGAAGAAGCGATTACATCAAAAACAAAAGCAATTATAGCGGTGCATATTTATGGCAATCTCTGTGAGATGGATAAATTACTAGCAATTGGTAAAAAATACAGTATTCCGATTGTTGAAGATGCAGCCGAAGCTATTGGTTCGCAATGGCATGGTAAGCATGCAGGCACCTTAGGCACATTTGGCACATTTTCATTTCACGGCACGAAAACATTGACTACAGGTGAAGGGGGTATGTTCATTACCAACGATCTTGATTTGTATGAAAAAGTACTTACTCTATCTAATCACGGTAGAGCAAAAGGACAAACTAAACAGTTTTGGCCTGACGACGTTGGATTTAAATATAAAATGTCTAATATTCAAGCTGCAATCGGCTATGGGCAAATGGAACGTATTGATGATTTAGTGCGTCGCAAACGTGAAATTTTTCAATACTATAAAAACCAATTAACAAAAATAACTAACATCGAAATGAACCCAGAAAAGTGTAACACGATTAATGGCTATTGGATGCCCACAGTCATTTTTAATAATTCTACTGGCATTACACGTGAAATGCTACAATACGCATTTGCTGAAGAAAATATTGATGCACGAGTGTTTTTTTACCCTTTATCCAGTTTAGATATGTTCAATAATACATTGTCAAATACTATTGCTTGGGACGTCCCAAATAGAGCCATTAATTTACCCAGTTTTTTTGATATTACACTTGATGAACAAAATCGAGTTGTTAATGTTATTAAAAGTTTCTTGTAAATAGGTTGATAAATATGGTGATCAAGCTTTGTTAAGTGATAATCAGGTTGAAGTATTTAATAGAGATGGATATCTTATCTTGCCGAGCTTTTATGAAGCAAATGAAATAAATGATATTCAAAAAGGTGTATATAAAATTATAGGTATTGTCGCAAATAAATATTGCATCGATATTCGTAGATTACCATTTTCGGCATCAACGTTTGATGATGGTTATATGGAAATTATCAAGATAAACAGAGCCTATGGAGGGATAATTTATGATGCGGTGAAACAAATTCCTGCTTTCATTCGTTTAGTATCGGCAAAAAAACATGAGGATGTATTTAAAAGTCTTAGGCCACAGTCTGATCCTGGTGTGGCAGCAGCAGGATATGGTTTGAGAATTAACAATCCATTTGAAGAAAAATTCAGGGCTAATTGGCATCAAGAATACCCTGCTCAACTTAGAAGTCTTGATGGGTTAGTATTTTGGTCACCTTTAGTTAGAGTAACAACAGAGTTAGGCCCCGTCATGCTTTGCCCAGAGTCACATAAAGAGGGACCAATTGCCGTTTATACAAGTGACCCTAAACACAAAGAAAGAACAGGGGCTTACTCTTTAGTGATCCAAAACGAATCTGCTTTAATTGATAAGTATAATCAAATTGCACCATTATTAAAGCCAACTGACTTAATAGTCATGGACTTTTTGTTACTCCATGCATCAGGATTTAATAAAAGCGATAGAGCTCTATGGTCAATGCAAATTCGATATTTTAACTATTTAGAAAAAACGGGCCTTTCACATGGTTGGAAGGGTGGGTTTGCTTCTGGTGTCGACTTTAGAGATATTCATCCAGAACTATGCATCAATGAGGAAGGTAAATAATGATTAAATGTAATGTATGTAATTCAAACTTAGCAAATAAGGTCTATGACACAGCTGGAGCAACATCAATAACTTCAGTTTGCACTACAGTAGAGTACCCAACAGAAGTTTACTACTGCACGTGTTGTGGGCACATTCAGACTTTAGAAATGCCAGATGAGCTCTCATACTATGATGAAGTTTATAACTTTCTTGCTGAGAGCGAAGAAGAGGACCAAGTATATATCGTTGAAGATGGGGAAATTGTGTATAGAACACAGCATCAAGTAACTACGATGCTGAAAAAATTAGATTTACCAAGCGGCAGTCGTGTGCTTGACTATGGATGTGCTAAAAGCTCAACAATGAGAGAGCTCACTAGACATGGACTTTCTATTACTCCATATCTTTTTGACATAAGTGAAAGGTATACTTCTTTTTGGCAAGAGTTTATCGAGGAGGGGAAGTGGGCCACTTATCAAATCCCTGAGGAATGGAATAATCATTTTGATGTAGTGACCTCTTTTTTCTCATTAGAACATATATCAAAGTTAAGTGAAACGTTGCAGTGTATGAGAAAAGTATTGATTGATGGTGGAAAGCTATATGCAATTATACCCAATACTCAAACCAACCCTGCTGATTTAATTGTTGTGGATCATCCAAATCATTTTACGAAAGCCTCACTAGAAAGACTTTTATTTGATAATGATTTTTCGATTATAGAAATTGATGATACTGCTCATCGTGGTGCATATGTAGTTGTCGCAGAAAAAATAACGTCTCAAAAAAAATCTCAAGCGCCAGAAAACAGTTTAGAAGAAGTAATTACAGTGATGGGTGATTTCTGGAAGGATGCCGCTTTAAGGGTAAAGAGTTTTGAGGAAAATGAATCAAAAGGGCGAGCTTGCGCTATATACGGAGCAGGTTTTTATGGATCTTTCTTGGCATCTAATTTGAATGAGTTTGATTCTGTTAAAAATTTCCTTGATCAAAATCCATTTTTACAGGGCAAACAACTAATGGACCGCTCTATTATTCATCCTAAAGATCTCCCTAAAGAGATTGATGTCATATACGTTGCATTAAATCCTAAACATTCGAAAACAATCATTAGTGAAATAGACTGTCTTTCAACTAGAAATATTTCATACTTCTACATTTAATGCCATGAAGATTGCTATTATTTGTTCGGCTGGAGGTAGTGCTTTCTTTACAGCTTACGACATCTTAATTCAAACGGGCCGGTTTGAATGCGAGGATTTTATTGTTGTTACCGATAGGGCTTGTCAGGCTGAGCAGAATGCAAAAGATAGGGGAATATCTTATAAGAGAGTCGAGTTCGAGTCTAAGAGTAAATTTTCACAAGAGGTTACTGATATGTTAATTGAAAAGCAGGTGACTGCAGCTTTAATGCTTTATAGTCGGTTGGTATCAAGTGACTTATATTTAAGGTTACCAACGTTCAATATTCACCCTGCTTTGTTACCTGCTTTTAAAGGGATGAAGGCAATAAATCAAGTTTTAGAGTCGGGTGTGAAGTTTTTAGGTGCCACTATACATTTAACAACAGAAAAGGTAGATGATGGGCAAATTATAGGACAAGTTTCTAGTCCTATTGAAATGAATGCAAATAAAGCGTGGCTTGATAAGTTATCATTTTTGCAAAAAACCTATTTAATTCTCATGTTTATTGATGCGTTACAAACTGGGGTATTAAAAATAGGTAAAAAGGGGACTGTCACCCATGAGAGTAAACTTCTTCTAAGCCCTTCAGCAAACCCTTGTGTACAGACGATCGACTTGAGAAATTTATTTGAAAATTACCAAACACAGCAACAAATGCAAGGCGCAATACAGTGAAGTTAGTTATATCGCAACCGATGTTCTTCCCTTGGGTAGGATTTTTTGAACAAATAAAACTTTGCGAAACTTATGTTAACTACGACGATGTTCAATACTCTAAAGGAGGCTTTACAAATAGAGTGCAGGTTAAGTCAAAAAACGGTAGTCAATGGATGACAGTTCCTCTAAAAAAAGTGCATCTTGGTCAACCAATCAATGAAGTTGAAATCAACAATTTGCAAGATTGGAAAACTAAACACCTTGATTTGTTAAAAAGCTGCTACAGGGATGCACCTTTTTATTCGGAAATGATTACTATAGTTGAGCACTTATATGGAAAAGAATGGCTATCAATAGGGCAGTTATCTGAAGCGAGCTTAGATGCTATCTGTCAATATTTCAAGTTGCATGAGGGTAAGCAGTTCTTAGATATAGCATCACTAAAAGTTGATGGAACAAGCTCAGATAGAGTATTATCAATTGCAGTTAAACTGGGGGCCTCTGAATATATTACAGGCCACGGAGCCAGTAAGTATTTGGACCATAATATATTTGAAAGTAAAGGAATTAAGGTTGAATACATGGATTACCAAAAGATAGAGTACCCGCAAATGTTTGGGCAATTTAACCCATATGTCAGCATACTAGATTTAATAGCAAACGGTGGCAAAGAAGGAATTAAATATATTAATTCTAAAGCTAAACATTGGAGAGGTTTTTTAAATGAGTGAAATAGAAAAATTCAAGAATGAAGTAGCCGAGAATATTAAAGGCTTGGAAAATGATAAAGATCTTCAGGCATTATCAAGAATATGGATTAGAGAAATCAGTCCTCATAAATATGCTTATAACTTTAGTTGGTTGGGTAGGCCTGCTATTCAATTTCCTCAGGACCAAGTGGCATTACAAGAACTTATCTGGGAGATTAAACCAGATTTGATTATTGAGACAGGAATTGCTCATGGTGGATCACTTGTATTTAGTGCATCAATGCTTGCGTTATTAGACATGGGTGATGCAATAGAGTCAGGAAAGTCGTTTGATCCAAAGACCTCTAAAAGAAAAGTCCTAGGGCTAGATATTGACATACGTGACCATAATAGAAAAGCAATTGAAGCGCATCCAATGTCGTCTAGAATACAAATGATTCAGGGCTCTTCAATAGATCCAAACGTTGTTTCAGAAGTGCATGAAATATCAAAGTCATTTAAAAAAATTCTTGTTTGTCTAGATTCTAATCATACACATGAGCACGTATTGGGTGAGCTAGAGGCTTACGCACAATTAACAAGCTTAGGTAGTTACTGTATTGTTTATGACACGGCGGTCGAAGACATGCCAGCCGACATGTTTCCAGGTCGTCCATGGGGCCCTGGTGACAACCCAAAAACAGCAGTGTGGGAATATCTTAAAAACCACTCTGAGTTTGAAATCGATAAAGATATGCAAAATAAGCTAATGATTACAGTTGCTCAAGATGGATATTTAAAACGTATTTAGATTATTAATTATATAAGTAGAGGTTTATATGGAAAAAAAAATAAAAGATGCTTTACATGCATTAAGAGAAGACGCGAAAAATCCTAACAATATCATGCATATTCCAAGTGTATATTGGGGTAATTGGGTAGAGACTTTTGATTACATTTTTGATTTAAGAGTGGAGGTGGTAAGTAAAATTAGACATCATACTGATATTTTAACCGGATCTCATCCTAGTCAATATTTTAATAGCAGTAGTGAGTTAAGAGAGAGCATGCTTGCTAAATATAAAGTAATGAAAGAAGGATTAAAAGACTACACTTTTAGTGAGCCAGAATGTTGTGGTGGATTTGGATTTAAGAACCCTGATGATGGTGCCATTCTCAATAAAGATATTATTAGATATATGCAGCTTTTCTCCGAACTAAACAATAGTAATATGCTCAAGAGTGAGTACAATACTATATTGGAAATTGGAGGCGGATTTGGCGGCCTTGCAGTGCAATTTAAAAGAAATTATCCTAATGTTAAATACTTTATAGTGGACTTACCGCACGTACTTTATTTTTCTGCTTCATATATAAAGTCAAACTTTCCTAAGAGTAATATATATATATATGATAATGATGCATGTGTTGATTTTGATAAATATGATTTTATCCTTCTTGCTCCATGGGCGATAGATTCTATTAAAAATAAATCTATAGATCTTGTGGCAAATCAGGCATCTTTGGGTGAGATGACAGAATCCCAAGTTGACTACTACTTGTCTAATATTGACAGAGTTATGAAAGATAAAGGTGTATTTTTCTCTCAGAATAAAAGATTTAATAATCCTTGGAATAGTGAGCTTAATAATTTAACAGACAAGTTAGTTGATCAATTTAGCACTATAAACCCTGAGGTAATTTATACCGAAAAATTATTAAGTTTTAAGAATAGACTTAAAAGCCTTGTTTACGGTAAAAAGTCTTCTAGTTTACTTCCGATAAATAAGTATATAAAATTAATTCTTGTAAAAAAAAAGCTAATGAATTAAGGTTTGAGCATAGCTAGAACCCCTTATTAACAAAAATATCAAAGCTGATAGTTAATAAATATTTGACTGTCATTAGAATTAAGATCTTGAAGTTGATGAAAGTTATCTTGACCTCTATGCTAGTATGTTCTTTTATTAAACACTCAACTTTAAAATGATAGATGTAAATTTAACAAAGATAACGCTTGTTATTCCAACATATGAGCGACCAACATTCGCCCTAAGAAATATGAAATATTGGTCAAATAAAGGTGTGTGTGTAAGAGTGGTTGATGGATCTAAGTGTCCAATAGAAGAGGGCTTATTAAAAAGTTTTGGGAATAATATTATTTATAAGCATGATCCGCGATCATCTAATGAGAGGCTAGCAAGTGTAATTCCTGAGATAGATACAAAATACACTGCATTAATGGGTGACGATGAGTTTTATATTTCCAGTGCATTAAGCTCTTGTATTGAAGAGCTGGAAAACGATATCTTATTAACTTCTTGTTTTGGTCGATGCATTTGGTTTAATGCTAGTGGAGATGCACTAAAGGTTTACGATGCGTATCAGGGTATGAGAAACTATTCTGTGCAGCACAATTCTCCAGATGATAGGGTTTTGTATCATATGAAGAATTATCAGCCGAGTATGATTTATTCAGTCATGCGAACTGATGTATGGAAGAAATCTATATCGTGTATGGACAATGAGCAGTATCAGGTTTTTGCTTTAGAGGAGTTGCAATTTGAAATTGCAAGTAGTTATCTTGGAAAATCTAAGGTTTTACCTGTTTTATTGTGGATGCGTAGCGGGGAGAATACTGGGATAGATAATAAGGGGGAAGTGGTAAAAATACATAGTTGGTGGAAAGATAGTTTCAATAATGAATTACGAGAAAAAATGCTGAATAATCTGACGATCAGTATTGTTACAAACCACAATAAAGCCAATAAGATTCATGTTAAGGCGCTTATTGTTAAGGCATTTGAATTGTTTATAAGTAGAGAGAAGGTGCGATTACCTATAAAATCCATGATTATATTTCAAATAGCAAGACTACTTTCAATGTTACCAAAAGCGATTAAGAATGTGATTAAAAAACAATCACATGAAGCGTACTACAATCTTCAAAACTTTAAAAAAATTGACTCTATAGCTAAGAAATTTGAAATAGAGGGTGTGTATGTAGACTTAAAAGAGTTGAAAAATATTGAGAATTTAATTATAAATTTTCACGACTCTTTAAGCGTGCAAGATCACAAATGATAATGGCATGTTTTAAAGTGGATTTTCTTATTTAAACTTAAGAATGGGACAAAATAATTAATATGAAAGAAGTTACTATTGCCATTATAGGATGTGGCCGAATCGCAGAGCATCATTGTCGATCTATGTTGCAAATTTCAGGTATTAGGCTTATTGCTGTATGTGACCTTATAGAGCACAAAGCAAAGCAAATTTCCAAAAAATATAACGTCCCATGGTATTCTAATTATAGGCAAATGCTTAGAGATAATCCAGAGATTAATACTGTTGCTATTGTCACGCCATCAGGTATGCACTTTGAGCACGGCATGGAAATACTACGTGATTATAAGAAAAATATAATAGTAGAAAAGCCGACATTTATGAATCCTGATGAGATGAATTCGGCCTACAAAGAGGCTGATAAGAATAATTTAAAAATATTTCCAGTGTTTCAAAATAGATATAACAAGGCTGTCGTCTTTATAAAAAATTCAATTATCAGTGGAAGTTTGGGTGACATAAGGACCATCTCAGTTAGAGCGCAATGGTGTAGAACCCAGGAATATTATGAGTTAGCCCCATGGAGAGGGACATTTTCACATGATGGAGGTGCGTTGGCAAATCAAGGCATACATCATGTAGATCTTTTGCGTTATTTTGGAGGTGAAGTGGATCGAGTCAATTGCATTATGCGAACTTTAGGGGTCGATATCGAAGTTGAAGATACTATTGTGTCAACTTGTGCTTATAAAGATAGTACGGTTGCTACACTTGAGGTTACAACTGCGGCTAGACCGGAAAATTTTGAAGCCTCTATAACAATAGTAGGTTCTAAGGGATTAGCAAGAATTGGAGGTATAGCTGCCAATAAGTTGCAAATTTTTACACCTGATCCACTAGCATGTAAAGAGAACTCTGAAGATTTTTCTAAGACCATTGGTGTTTATGGCAATGGGCACAATGAAATGTACAAAGATATTTCTGCATCAATGCTTTCTAATGTTAAATTTCCAGTAACAAAAACCGAATGCTTTAATACATTAAAGTTATTAAATTCATTTTACCTCTCTGATGAAAAATCAAATTGGGTTAATGTTTCTGATAAGAAGCTTTCTTCTAGATTGGGAAGGTCTAATGATAAAATTTCAGCATTATATAGGACAAAGTATTTAGATGACTAAAGATAAGAGTTGCAGTAAAGTTTTGATTACTGGATCAAATTCAGGAATTGGTTATGAGGTTTGTAGAAAGTATCTAAGATCAGGTTATACAGTAATTGCACTGTATCACAAGTCTTCTAATTATTTAGATAGGCTTGTATTAAAGTATGGCGATAGAGTACAAGCCCATTCTATCAATTTGGCAAAATCATCTCAACTATCGGATTTTATTGTAAATAATAAAGACTGCCTTTCTGAAGTTAATGTTTTTATTCACTTGGCGGCAATGCGTAAGCATATTGATTATGATAATCTCTCGGCAAATGATTTAGTTGAGCATTTTACTGCTAACACGGTATCTTCGATTATATTGACGCAGTTTTTTTCAAAAACTATGCGTAATAATTCATGGGGTAGAATTGTAATTGGAAGTAGCATTGGTGTTAAATTTGGAGGTAGTTCTATTACATACGCGTACTCTTTGTCGAAACATGCGTCTGAATTTCTCCCTAATTCATATAGAGAATGGTCTAAAGATAATGTACTCATTAATACAATTCGAATTGGCGTTACAAATACAGATCCAATAAAGGCGTTAGGTGAGAAAACAAACAAATATAGGGCGAGCTTGATACCAATGAAACGATTTGCAGAGCCGGTTGAGGTTGCAAATGAAATATACCACTTGGGATCACTAGATAATACATTTATTACTGGACAAGTTTTGGTAGTGGCCGGAGGGGAATAGTTTTAAATGGATTAAAGTAAATATTATTAATTCTAATTAAAGAATATTTGCAATCCTAAAAAAATCGATACTCAGTAAAAGTAGAGTTTTCTTATAATAAAAACATAAGGAGATTCAAATAAAGATAGCACACAAATCATGTGGATTCTTAATAAAACATACTCAGGTGTGTTAGTATCTGCTCTGTACTGAGAGTGCACTGTAATACCCTAAAAAAACCAAACAATTTAAAAGTAGGAAATTCTATAATGAAACAACAAGGAATTTTTTATGAAAAAATCAAGATAGACAGACACAAAAATCGTCAACACGCTTAAACAAAACCAAGTGGGTGAATCTGTTTCTGATTTGCGCCGTGAATACAGCATGAGTCAAGCAACATTTTATAAATGGCGCTTTAAATATGGTGATGCGGATGTCATTGTTAAAAGACTTAAAGAGCTAGAATCTGAGAATGCTCGTCTTAAAAAGATGTATGCCGAAGAGCGTTTAACGTCTCAAATTAGATTGGAAGCGCTTGAGGGAAAGTTCTAGCACCATCTTCTCGCAAGAAGATGGCAAGCGGTGCTAAGTCTGAATATCAAACATCAGTGAACTTTATTTGCGTTTGCTTTAATATCAGTAGAAACAGCTATTACTATCAACCAAAACTAAGTAACGAGAATGAAATTATTGCAGATTGGCTGCTGCGTTTGACCACAGAGCATAGGCGCTGGGGCTTTAAACTACGCTTCTTATATTTACGCAACATCAAAAGTTTTAAATGGAACCATAAGCGTGTGTATCGTATTTGTCGTGAACTAGATCTTAATCATAGGATTAAACCTAGAAGAAGAATCAAACGCGATAAGCCGGAAGCTTTGAGCGTGCCAATGGCGATTAATCAAACCTGGTCAATGGGCTTTATGAGTATAGTGCCCCAACAAATTAAGACAACAATTTAAGATTTCTTATTTCGAACGAGTTAAACTTAACCCAACAATTCGGAGTAAAAAATTATGAGTAAAAAACGAACC
>Ga0233428_1004545_pt1 | contig 10713 bp, 8 predicted proteins | sample SI_118_April2016_4_FD_179890 | JGI IMG/M metagenome (GOLD analysis project Ga0233428, IMG submission 179890) | Seawater microbial communities from Saanich Inlet, British Columbia, Canada - SI_118_April2016_120_MG | ecosystem: Environmental > Aquatic > Marine > Inlet | place: Canada: British... | reverse complement strand
GATCGTGGGTCTATCGGCTCTACTGCCAAAAGCTCGACCTACGAGCTCTTCACTGCGGCCATAGGCTGCTGCTGTATCTATGTAGCTGATACCCCCTGCAACGGCCTGATGTAACAACTCAATACATACGTTGTCGGCGGGCGGCGGTTCCTTGGACAGGCCATAGGGGAGGCCCAATTCTACGGTGCCGAGCCCGAGACAGGATGTCTGGATTCGGGTCGTCCCTAACTCGACATGCTTCATGCCCCAGCTGCCTGGTGAGCTTGAATCGCCGCTTTCACGTGCCCCCCGTGTTCCTGCAGTGACTGTCTGGCTGCCACCGCGCCGATTTCACAGATGCTCATCACGAGGGCTACTTTTAGTTCGCCCGCAGCTTCTCCAAGAACTCTGGCCGCTTGATCAGGCGTCAGCGACGTCAGTTCACAGAGGATTCTGACCGTGCGATCCTTGAGCTTGTTGTTCGTCGGTTGAAGGTCGACCATCAGATTGCCGAAGGTCTTGCCCATGCGAATCATCGCACCTGTCGTGATCATGTTTAAGACCAGCTTTGTCGCCGTGCCCGCTTTCATGCGTGTTGATCCGGTCACAACCTCGGGCCCAACCTCCGGTACGATGGCGACATCGACTTCGACCGAACGGGCAGCGGTCGGGCTGCAGGTGAAGAACAACGTGGCAGCGCCCGCGCTTCGCGCGTGCTCAAGTCCACCCAAGACCCACGGCGTGACCCCACTGGCGGCGATCCCGAGGACCACATCGTTTCCCCCCACGTTGAGCGCGTCTAATTGAGATGTTGCCCCCGTGCGATCATCCTCTGCTCCTTCCACAGCGCGAAACACAGCTCGCTCACCGCCGGCAATCAGGCCCTGCACCATCGTCGGATCGACACTATATGTCGGGGGGCATTCAGATGCATCCAGAACACCGAGGCGACCGCTCGTACCAGCACCCAGATAGAGTAGACGGCCATCACGGCGGAAGGCTGCGACGACCAGATCGACGGCGGCGGCGATCTCCGCTAGAACGCGGCCTACGGCAGGTGCGACTTCTGCGTCTTGTGTGTTGATGATCCGAACCAGCTCGAGGGTCGAGACCTCGTCAATGTGGGCACTGGATGGATTGCGCTGTTCCGTTAACAGCGAGCCCCAGTCGGTCATCTTTATGTAGACCTCAAGTCAATGAATTCTCAGAAGGACGTTGGTACGGGTCGACCACGAGTATAGGGGGGCTCTGACATGGCGGAAAGGGGGCTTCTTGGCACGCCCTTGCGATTGTCGCACTGAAACGTCGAGTCTATATTCAACAGGTTATGCTGCAGTCTCTTAGAGGCCATAGAATAGCAACGATTCTGCCGCACCTTTTCCTGCTGTTATTCTCTTCCTGTTGCACCCTTCGCTGAACCCGGACTTTCGCCTTGCACCATCTACTGGATGGAATGAACCGCCCATGTCCTCTGTGAACGACCTGCCCAGCACGTATGAACCTGGTGACTGTGAAGCCGAATGGTATCAGCGCTGGGAGAATGCCGGTTACTTTCGCGCCCATGCCGATTCTGGTCGACCACCATTCTGTGTTACGATCCCGCCGCCAAATGTGACGGGTGAACTACACATGGGGCATGCCATTCAGCACGCCATCCATGATGCGGTCATTCGTCGCAAGCGGATGCAGGGTTATGAAGCGCTTTGTCTGCCTGGGACTGATCACGCCGGTATCGCTACGCAGATGAAGGTCGAAGAACAGCTTGCCCAGGAAGAAGGCAAAACGAGATACGATGTCGGGCGTGAGGCGTTGATTGAGCGGATCTGGGCATGGCGCAAGAAATACGGTGACACGATCTATCAGCAACTGCGCAAGTTGGGCGCCAGCTACGACTGGGATCGGTCTCGCTTCACCCTGGATGAGGGTTATGTGGCAGCCGTGCTCACGGCCTTCGAACATTTTCAGTCTGAGGGTTGGATCTATCGTGGGACACGGATGGTCAACTGGTGTCCCAAGTGCGGCACGGTGATCTCTGACCTGGAGACTGAAGAGCGAGACTTGCAGAGTCATCTGTGGCACATCCGCTATCCTGGCATCGACGATGGACCGGATGTCGTGGTGGCAACAACACGCCCTGAAACGATGCTCGGTGACACAGGCGTCGCCGTGCATCCGACGGATGCGCGCTGGAAAGAGGCTGTGGGCAAGCAAGTGCGTCTGCCATTGATGGATCGTGCCATTCCGATCGTCGCCGACGACTACGCCGACCCCGAGATGGGAAGTGGTGCCGTCAAGGTGACACCGGCGCATGATCCAAATGACTATGAAGTCGGTCAACGCCATGATCTGGAACAGATCATCGTCATCGGCTATGAAGGGGAGATGACGCCAGAGGCTGGAGCCTATTCAGGCCAGGATCGATATGCGTGCCGGAAAGCCGTTGTCGATGCGCTGGAAGAGGGCGGATTCCTTGTGAAGATCGAGGCACACGAACATGCCGTGCCGCATCATGACAAGTGCGGGACCGTCATCGAGCCACTGCCGATGGAGCAGTGGTTTATGGACATGACAACCCTGGCAGCAAAGATCCGCCCCACGATCGAACAGGGGAAAGTGCAGTACGTACCGGAACGTTTTGGCGGCTATGCCCTGGAGTGGTTGGACAACATACGGGATTGGGCAATCAGTCGGCAGATCTGGTGGGGCCATCGGATCCCCGCGTACTACTGCGTTGAGTGCAGTGGCGATGGTCTGCAGCCACTTGGAGGATTGTCACGTAAGAAGGCCCTTGCAGAGGGGGCTTTCCGCGTTTCCGTAGCTCACGGTGCAAAGCCGATCGTGCAGGTGAACAAACCTGATTCGTGTCCTGACTGTGCTGGCACCAATCTGGTCCAGGATCCAGATGTCCTCGACACTTGGTTCTCTTCCGCGCTGTGGCCCTTCGCCACGTTGGGGTGGCCCGAGAAGACGACTGATCTGGCCTTTTTCCATTCCACGGATCTGATGATCACTGCTCGTGACATCCTGTATCTGTGGGTCCTGCGAATGGTGATGACCGCCACCGAATTCCTCGGCGAGATTCCATTCAAGACTGTCCTCGTTCACCCCACGGTGCAAACGAAGGACGGCAAACGGATGAGCAAGAGTCTGGGAACCGGCCTTAACCCGCTCGACCTGGTGCGGCTATATGGGGCTGATGCAACCAGATACAGTCTGCTGAGCCAATGCGGGAGTTCACAAGACCTCCGATTCGACGCTGAAATCAAGGACAATCAGGTACAATCGAGCCTGTCAGCCGAGGCGGGGCGAAACTTTGGCAACAAGCTGTGGAATGCTGCTCGCTATGTACTTCTCGGTCTCGATGGTGCTACGACAGTCGCGGTACCTGCTCAGGTAGACACCCTGGCGGACCGTTGGATCCGCAGCCGACTGGCGCGCACGATTACACAGTTGGATGAAGCCTTCGAATCCTATCGATTCGCTGAGGTGACCCGCACGATCTATGACTTTCTGTGGCGAGATTACTGCGACTGGTATATCGAGTTGGCCAAACCCAGACTTCTGCACGGGACCGCTTCGGACAAGGCAAAGGTGCAGGGGGTGCTGGTGCAGATACTTGAGCAGGCGCTGCGCCTAATGCATCCGATCATGCCGTTTATCACAGAACAGTTGTGGCAGCAATTACCCGCCACTGGCGACGAGCGGCACGACAGCATCATGATCACGCAATGGCCGCAAGCGGCTGACGACATAGATCCGCAGGCGGAAGAGCAGATGGTGCTGTTGCAGGATGTGGTCACGGGCGTGCGCACGATTCGCAGTGAACTCAATGTTCCGCCGGCAAAGAAGATCGAGTTGATCTTCAATGCGGCCGATCAAGCCACAGTCGATCTTCTGGAAGCCTTCCAGTCAGACCTGCTGTCATTGAGCAATGGCAGCACCGTCACGATTGGCGTCAGCTTAGAGCAACCTGCAGCCTCGGGCAGTGGGGTTGTTCGAGATATCGAGATCTACATCCCGCTCGAAGGATTGATCGATGTGGGAGCTGAACGCCAGCGACTTGCAAAGGAAATTGCCAAATTCCAGGGCTTGCTCCGTAGCCTGGATGGGAAACTTGGAAACGAGGGATTTCTGAAAAAAGCGCCGCCACAGGTCGTCGAGAAAGAGCAGAAACGTCGCCAGGAATACGCTGACACATTGAAGAAGCTCGAATCCAGTCTGGAGATGCTGTAATGCGTCGCAGTTGGATTCTGGCGATACTCGTCTCCACCGCGTGCTGGGGGCAGTTTGCTCCTCCTCGGGTGATCGGTGTCATCAATCAACCAAACTCTGGAACGCGAACGAAGAAGATGCTAGATGATCGCCGCTATCTGATCGATCATGGCATCGAGACGAGCATCTTCCGTGGTGATATCCTCAACGTGTATCGTGAGCAGCGTCTGTCGCGACGAATGCCCGAGCCCATGCGCTTGTTTATCGGGACGATGACGATTACGGACTCACAGCGTGGATCGAGTGTGGGTGTGTTCTCTCCGCATGAGCCGATGATGGCACAAGCGCTGATCAAGCTGAAGACTTCACTGAAAAACGATATCGTCGTCCCCCGTCTCCTTCTGGATTCGGGTGTACTCTTCGATCCCGGTGAATTCGCTTTGAAGCCGCGGGCGCAAGCAGAGTTTGCCAAGGTCGCCCAATTCGTGCAGTTGTTTTCACCGGCAAAGCTGGTCATCGAAGGACACACCGACAGTGATGGCGAAGATGTCTCCAATTTCCGTTTGTCCGAACAACGAGCGGGAGAAATCCGTCAGTATCTGATCAACAACTACGCCTTTATCAGTGCTGCCATGATCGAGGCGCGGGGGTTTGGTGAGTCGCGGCCACTGGTGAGCAATGATACCCCGGAGAACAAGGCACTGAATCGGCGTATCGAAGTCATCATCTGGGAATAGGGCGTGCGCTTCGACCTACCGACCCTGTCGGCTCTATCCGGGTGTCTCACGGAACATCTGTCAGATCGGCAGATCGTCGGTGTTGAGCATGGTACTGCTGGGCTGCAGCTGTCATTCCACGGTGAGCGCTTCCTGCGCTTGACCTATGGCATCCCGGCAGCCTTGAGCCTCGTTGCAGGGCACGTGGGAGGTGGGGAAGCTGACGTGCCGATTTCGAGAGCGGACCGTTTCCTACTTGGCGCAGTCTTCGTCGCAGCGGAAGCCGCGCAGCGTGATCGATGTTTGTGGTTGCGTCTGCAGCGTCCTGATCGAGACGGCAAGCCTACCTACGGGCGCCTGTATCTTGAGCTCATTGGCCCCCGCTTTCGTGCCGTTCTTGCCAGTGAACGTCGCGGTCATGCATTGGGATTCTGGCAAGCAGCAAGCGACCGTCGAGCAGCCTCACCTGGCAGTGCCTACCGACCTCCAGACAGCGACCGGATCATCCCCGGCGAGGCTGAGGTCGGGCAGCTTTCACTCGGGTGGGATGAGGGGGAGCAACTCAAACGGTGGCTCACGCGTCGACTGGCGGGCGCGACAGGGGCGATTGCATCGGTTGCGTGTGAACGCGCTCATATTGATCAGACAACACCGGCAAGTGAGCTGAGCCCCGATCAGTGGCTTCATGTCTTAGAAATCGTCCAGGTCATCTACACATCGCCAGCAACAAAATGTTGGGCCTGGCGGCATGCAGAGACCCGGCAGGTATCAGTCATTGAGCCACCTGCGTCGATCGTGTCGCAGCCCTACGAGAGCCTACTAGGCGCTTTGGCCGAAGGGGAGGAGTCCGTCTCAACCAGGAGTGATCTCCGTTTACAGGCCATTGAGCAGTTCCTGCGTCGCCGCAAAGGTCGTCTCGAGGCGAGTTTGGCAGCCATGCAGCAGGATATTACCCAGGCAGAGACGGCAGACACCGTCGAGCGCCACGGTAGCTTGTTGCTCGCCGCCGCGTCACAGATCAAGCCTGGTGCGGCTGTTGTAGAGATTCCAGATCCGTATGCAGAACAAGAGCAACTTCTTCGCTTCGAAATTCCCCAGGGAAAATCAGTGGCACAGGAGGCGACGGGCCTGCTGAAGTTGGCGCAGAAATTTCGACGGCGTATACAGATCTTGCCCCTCAAGATCCTGGAAACGGAAGCACAGCTGGCGGGGGTAGGCGATCTTCTGCAGCGAGTTGATCGTGACAACTGGAATTCGACGGAAGAAGAGTTGGTGGCTTTGGAGACGCAGATGGGGGAGACGCAACAATCTGGACGAGGAAGACCGAACTCGAAAGATGAGCGCCACGGAGCACGCCCACGACGATACCGGACCAGTTCTGGCTGGTCCGTCTGGGCTGGTAGGAACAACCAAGAGAATGACACCCTGACGCACAGATTGGCCGCACAGAACGACTACTGGTTCCATGCACATGGCTATGCGGGGTCGCACGTTCTGCTGCGTCGAGATGGGCGTAAGCAAGAACCAGACAGGCAAGCACTCGAAGAAGCGGCGGCCGTCGCCGCCTATTGGAGCAAAGGCCGGACGGCGAGCAAAGTACCCGTCGTCTACACCATGGCGAAATACGTTTCCAAGCCCCGTGGTGCCCCTGCGGGATTGGCTGTCATGAAGAGAGAGAAGACCGTCATGGTGCGCCCTGAACTTCTGCCAGAGGATGACGACGCATGAGTCTTGCTACTGGCATCATTGGCCTGCCGAATGTGGGCAAGTCGACACTGTTCAATGCTTTGACACGGGGACGGGCTGAGGCATCCAACTATCCCTTTTGCACAATTGAACCAAATGTCGCCATCGTCGAGGTCCCCGATGAACGCCTACAGCAGTTGGGACAATTGCTCTCACCATCGAGTGTTACGTCTACAACCATTCAGTTTACCGACATCGCTGGACTGGTACGTGGCGCCAGTCAAGGTGAAGGACGTGGCAATCAATTCCTCGCCGATGTACGCGAGACAGATGCCTTGCTGCATGTGGTGCGCTGCTTCGATGATCCTTCTGTCAGCCACGTGGACGGCGATCTGAATCCATTGCGTGATGCCGATGTCATTATGAGCGAGCTGCTACTCGCCGACCTGGAAATCGTTGAGCGCAGCCTGCCTACGCTCGACAAAGTCGTACGCTCAGACCCACGATCTGATCGGGGTACAGAGCTACAGGCGCTGCAACGCGTCTGCGCCGCTCTCACTGAGGGCGTTGGAGTGTTTGACATCGAACTGGCCAGCGACGAACGCGATGCCCTGCGAGGGTACAACCTGCTAAGTGGCAAACCGATCCTCTTCATCGCGAATGTGGGTGAATCGGATGCGGCCGATGGTGGCGCAGCAGTGGATGCTCTGCGCCAGCAAGTGGGGGAAGATCGCCTCCTCATCGTCTCGGCACAGATCGAGGCAGAGCTTGCGCAACTGGATGATCTGGAGGAAATCACTGCCTTCCTTGAAGAGCTCGGGTTGACTCAACGCGGCGTGGAGCGGCTGATACACGGCGCCTATCGTCTACTCGATCTGATCACATTCTATACCCTTGCCAATGACAAGCTGCAGGCATGGCAGCTGCCCCGCGGGATGCAAGCCCCCATGGCGGCAGGACGCATTCACTCTGATATGGAAGATGGGTTCATTCGTGCGGAAGTGGCCTCCGTCGAGGATGTGATACAAGTCGAAGGTCACATGTCCCGCCTGCGTGAACAGGGCAAGCTCCGCACAGAAGGACGGGACTATGCTTTAGCCGATGGTGACGTTGTCACGTTTCTCTTCCGTTAAGCGAGCGGATCCTCTCCTTGACCGTCTGAGACGGGGTCGGCATCTTAACGCCACTATGCATATCTGCCCCTTTCTGACTTTGAGCCGCTCCTTTCGGATGTCGAGTATAGGCCACCGTGTCTGACGCCCTAGGTATGATCGAAACCCGAGGTTATGCGGCGATGGTTGAGGCCTCTGACGCGATGGTCAAAGCTGCAGATGTGCGTGTCATTGGTTGGCAAGCTGTAGGCGGTGGACTCGTCACGACCCTCGTGCGGGGGGATGTCGCCGCTGTCAGGGCCGCAACCGATGCCGGCGTCGAAGCGGCGCGCTCCGTAGGCGAGGTGGTTGCCGTGCACGTGATCGCGCGTCCGCACCCAAGTCTGGAGCCACACCTACCCCAAGGTGGGCAAGCGCCGACCTACACGCCCTGATATGCGAGCCACGATTGCCCGCGGACTGCTCGCCCTTGTCCTACTAGGGCTTGTGGTGATCTATGTCGAACCGTCACAGATGTTCGTGGCGGTCCAACGACTCGATCCAAAGTGGGTCCTGCTGACGATCGTCCTCGGCGGGGTGGCCCTCGCCGTGCAGTGGTGGAAGTGGAGTCAGTTGTCGGCTCTGCTATCAACGCCACTGACGAAAGGGCAGCTCACGCGGTCGTTGTTCGGCGGTTTTGCCCTCGGCATGATCTCCCCAGGCAGAATTGGTGAATTTGGACGCGCGATTTTTGTCGCCGATCAACATCGATCGGTTAGTCTGCTCACTGCACTCGATCGGTGCGTGTCAGCAGCGGTGACGATATTTTCTGCAGGGATGGCTCTTGCCATCTACTTGCCAGTGAGTCGCTGGCCACTGCTGTTGCTGTTACTGCTGACAATTGGAATCACCCTCGTGACTCGCGAGAAGATTTTCCGCTTGTGGGGCAACACAGGACTGCCGCCATGGAACGAGGTGGCACGCAGCCGACTGTGGAAGAATGGCGCCGGTGCGATACTCTTCAATTTTCTATTCTTTGCTCAACTCTACTGTCTATTGCTCGCCGGAGGTCAGGTTCCGACTGCTGCGATCCTGGGTATTCCACTCGTTTTTGCAGCCAAGACGTTGGTTCCTCTGGCGCCCATGGATCTTGGCGTACGAGAAACGGCAGCGGTCTTCGTCCTCGGACACTTTGGCATCGCCTCCGTGATCGCCCTGCAAGCTTCGCTCCTGTTATTTGCAATCAACGTACTGGGGCCGGGACTTATTGGTCTGGCCATGACGGGTACCAGGCGCTGGCAAGGCGTCTGCCTCCCATTTTCTTCTCCCTCTACATACCCGAGCTAGATAGCAACCCATGAGCTCCGAATCCGTCACAACCGTTCCGAATGCATTCGCTGCACGGCGAGAAATCTGTGAGGCCGGGCGTAGGATTTATCAACGCGCCTTCGTCGCAGCCAACGACGGCAATATCAGTGCGCGCCTGTCCGAGGATCGCATTCTCTGCACACCTACAGGTGTTAGCAAAGGTTTCATCAGTGAAGAGATGCTGGCGATCTGTGATTTGGATGGCGCGCAGGTTTCCGGGCCCATGAAAATCTCTTCTGAGATCCGTATGCATCTGGAGGCCTACAAACTGCGCTCTGACATCGCCGCCGTTGTGCACGCGCATCCGCCGACGGCAACAGGTTTCGCCGTGGCGGGTCTTGATCTTACCGAATGCGTCCTGCCAGAAGTCATCGTCCTTCTCGGTGGAATCCCCTTGGCACCCTACGGCACACCCGGTGGACCCGATATTTTCGAACCGATGCGCGAATTGGTGGAGCAATACGACGCGGTATTAATGGCCAATCACGGCGCAGTCACCCTCGGTAAACATGTGATGGATGCCCACTTCAAGATGGAGACGGTCGAGCACTTCGCCCGCATTGCCCTGGTTGCACGCCAATTGGGGGCGACCAATACGCTCGGTGAAGGACACGTACAAGAGCTTCTTGATTTGCGGACCCGGTTCGGTATCGTCGGCCGTCCCGGATGCCAGATGCCATCATCTACCGGGGCAGATGCCGCCGGCACAGGGACGGATGAGCTGGTGGCTCAGATCACGCGGCAAGTCCTGCAGCAGCTGCAAGGGGGTAATTGATGCGGAGATTTCTGCTTGCTACCTGCTTGCTTGTGGGGCCGCTCCTGGCCCAGGATCCGCCACCTGCCTCAACAGTCGACGAGCTGGTTCGCTCCGCACAGATACATGCGACCATGGCACAAAGGGCGCGGACAGCGGAGGAGGCACAACAGCGCCTGCAACTGGCGTTGAATTCATACGAACAGGCACTGGCTGCGGGCGCGGGATCTCCGGCGGTTCTCAACCCGATGGCACAGTTGTATCTGCTGTCCGGTAATACGGAACGTGCCATCGCCCTGTTTCATCGCTCCCTCGCGGAAGATCGGCAGAAGCTGGCCACCTATTCGGGGCTCAATGACGCGTTTTTTGCGCTCGGCCGTATTGATTCTTCCATCCATTATGTGGAGGCGGCAAAACAGATAGCACCTGACAACGCCGGTGTTCGTGTGCAACTCGGATTTCTCTACCTGCAAGGGGGAGCCAGGGCAACGGCTCGGGCCCAACTTGATTCGGCGTTGATGCTTGATCCGAACCATCCGCAAGCGCACAAGCTGTTTGGACTTTGGCTGACCCAGGCACAACAGATCGACAGTGCGATCGTTGTTTATCAGCACGTTGTCGAGTTACAGCCCGACGATGTCGAAGCACATAACAATGTTGCCTTCCTGCTGGCAGGAAAGGCTCGCTACGCTGAAGCACTTGAGTGGTATAAGAAGACGAAGCTTCTATCGTCGGATCCTCAGCTGCTGCATGCGGTCAATCTCAACATGGAAGGCATCCGCGCCATCATGGCGGGCAAGATGCGGGCTCGCTACATCCTTGTTGAGACCCAGGCCAGTTGTGAGCAGGTGGCCGCCAAAGCAGCAGCCGGTGAGGACTTCGGTGAGCTTGCTGCACAATTCTCGAT
>Ga0233428_1004531_pt1 | contig 10742 bp, 10 predicted proteins | sample SI_118_April2016_4_FD_179890 | JGI IMG/M metagenome (GOLD analysis project Ga0233428, IMG submission 179890) | Seawater microbial communities from Saanich Inlet, British Columbia, Canada - SI_118_April2016_120_MG | ecosystem: Environmental > Aquatic > Marine > Inlet | place: Canada: British... | reverse complement strand
CGCCCTCCGCAAAAGCAGAAAGCTTACCACTGGCGGATTATTACTCCGGCCAACAACCAGGCAATCTGGCCGCTTCAGTGGTGGATTATTGCTCCGGCGGTCTCACCAGCCTTTTGTGATTGTCATGCATGGCTTGGGGGTCGCCACGTTCGCCGCCAGCGGCATGATCACCCAACGCACCCTTGTTGATTTTTTGTGGTGTGTACCCGCCGTTATCATCGGTTCCTGGTTTGGCGTGAAATTTTACCCGCATCTGAACGATAACCTGTTTAAACGAATTATCATTGGCTTGATCCTGCTTTCGGGTATTACCTTGTTGATCTAAAGGGAGGCTGGATCATTGCGCTGGAAGAAAACCGTACAGCTTGTTGATGTTCATTGCGAAGGCGAGGTCGGCAAGGTCGTAACGTCCGGGATTATCGATATTCCCGGCGACACCATGGCGGCCAAGTTGGCCTATCTGAATGCACCGGGGCCGGGTACGGAACTTCGCAAGTTTCTGATTTTTGAACCCCGCGGTTGCGTTCAGGCATCGGTCAACATTCTGACTCCACCGACACATCCGGACGCCGATGCCGGGTTTATCGTCCTGCAACCCGATCAGGCCCATGCTATGTCCGGCAGTAATTCCATCTGTGTGGTTACGGCCCTTTTGGAAACCGGCACCATTGAGATGGTAGAACCTGAAACCATCATCACTCTGGATACGGCCGCAGGGCTGGTTCGGGCAACGGCTCGTTGCCAGGATGGCCGCGCTCAGCAGGTCTCGCTCAATATGGTGCCGTCATTTGTGGAAAGTCTTGATCAGGTCATCGGCACCGAAGAATGGGGCGAGGTCAGTGTTGATCTGGCTTTTGGCGGTGTCTTCTACGCCATCGTCGATGTCCAGCAGTTGGGCCTGACCATCACCCCTGACAATGCACGAGAGCTGGTTGAAGCCGGGATGATATTGAAAGCCGCCTGCAACCGGGATTATCCTGTGGTCCATCCAACGACACCTGAAATCAATGGCATCGCCTACGTTATGTTTCGTGATCGCGGTCAGCCGGATTTCGTCCGTACCTGTACGACCATGTCCCCGGGTCGCGTCGATCGCTCGCCCTGCGGGACGGGCAGTTCGGCAAATCTGGCGACCCAGTTCGCGCGCGGCGAGGTCACGGTGGGCGATCAAACAAAGACAATCTCGATTATCGGCAGTGAATTTGAGGTCAGCCTTCTTGGCACCGACACGCTGGGCGAGAAGGTTGTTGTTCTTCCCCGGGTTACCGGACGGGCATGGATATACGGATTTCAGCAGATAGGGCTTGATCCGACGGACCCGTTCCCCGAAGGTTTCTCCCTGTCCGACACTTGGGGACCGGCACTTGCGGAACTAGAGGATTAATCAATGAAATTCGAGGGCATTATACCACCGGTGATCACGCCGCTTCATGACGATCACTCCATTGATGAAGACGGCTTTGCCACGGTCATCGAATACATGCTCGACAAGGGTGTGTATGGCATTATCGTTGGTGGCACCACCGGTGAGTTTTATGCACTGTCGCCCGAAGAGCGGGTTCGCCAGTTCCAGTTTGCCAGTGACGTTATCAGCGGGCGGGCGCAGTTTATTTGCGGGGTCAATGACATTAGTACCGCGGTCGCTTGTGGTTATGCAGAAGCTGCCCGTGACGCAGGCGCCGACGGCCTGCTTGTTGCCGCACCCTATTATTCGTTACCCACGGAACAGGAAAACGCCGCCCATTGTCTGGCCATCGACAAGACAACAGGCCTGCCGATCATGCTTTATAATTATCCGGGCCGCACCGGGGTCAGCATGGGCGAGGACTATCTTGATCTTGTTTCAAAAAGTCCCAACATCAAGGCGATCAAGGAAGCCAGTGGCGATATCAATCGCCTTCATTTGCTGGCCAATCATTATCCCGGTATTGAGCTGAGCTGTGGGGCCGAAGATCAGGCTCTGGAATTCTTCGTCTGGGGGGCGACCAGTTGGGTCACGCCCATGGGCAACTTCTTCGCCGAAGAAGTCGTTGCCTTGTATGACGCTTGCGTGAAGCAGCATGATTTTGTCAAGGCCCGGCGGATCATGGCGGCACTGCTGGAATTAACCAGCGTTCTTGAAGGCGGCGGGCAGCTTATTCAATGCACCAAGTTCGCTTGTCAACTCTTTGACCTTCCCGCAGGCACGGTGCGGCCGCCGCTTAAACCCCTGCCGGAGTCCGATGTGGATAATCTGCGCGTCGTTCTAATGTCTGCCAGGTCAGACATTCAGGCCCTTCTTGCCGAGGCATAAAGGCATTGCTTTTTTGTGGAGGTTAACGCGATGAGCCAACGCACTGTTACCAACGTTCTTAAGTCCCAGCTGACATCCGACGGAGCAGGAGTTACCCTCAGGCGGTCAATCGGATCCCAAATGCTTGAAGAACTCGACCCGTTTCTTCTTCTCGATAATTTTGGCACTGAAAACCCTGACGATTACATCGCCGGTTTCCCCGATCATCCTCATCGCGGTTTCGAGACCGTCACTTATATGATCAAGGGGCTGATGCGTCATCGTGATAATACGGGCGCGGAGGGTTTGCTTAAGCCCGGCGGTGTTCAATGGATGACCGCAGGGCGCGGCATCATTCATTCTGAAATGCCCGAACAGAGCGAAGGGGAGATGAGTGGCTTCCAGTTGTGGGTTAATCTTCCGGCGTCGAGAAAAATGTGTAAACCGCGTTATCAGGATATCGATCCTGAAGATGTGCCCACCGTTAACAGGGAAGACGGTACGCAAATTCGTATCATTGCGGGGGTCGTGGACGGGGTCGAAGGGCCTGTCAACGGCATCGATATTGAACCCCTGTACGTGGATGTTTCCTTACCCGGTGGGGGTGTCTATCAACAGGACGTGCCTGCTGCTCATACGTCTTTTATCTATGTCTTTGATGGCATGGTGGACGTCGCGGGAGAGCCTGTGACGTCGGACCATTTGGCGATATTAAGTGAAGGAGACCATGTCAGCGTCAACAGTTCCATGGGTGGGCGGTTTATTCTTTTGGCTGGCCGCCCGTTTGGTGAACCGATTGCCCGATATGGACCTTTCGTCATGAACACCAAAGATGAAATCCGCCAGGCCATTGATGATTTCCAGAATGGCCGGTTTTAAAGGACGGGAATTGATGGCGCACCTCCCCTTATTTGAGCCCCTCGACTTACGGCACAAAACTCTGCGCAACCGTATCGTCTTTGGTGCTCATACAGCCAATATGGCAACGCAGGGGCTGCCCGGAGAGCGTCATTTGGGTTATTACCTTGAGCGCGCATTGGGTGGGGCGGCAATGATCGTCGTTGAGCCTGTACCCGTTCATGCCACCGGCGTTTTGACGCGGGGTAATTTTCGCCACGGGGACGATGCGATCATTCCTGCTTTTCGAAAAATTACCGATGCCTGCAAGGCCGAAGGCGTGGTCATGATCCACCAGCTCTATCACGTGGGCCAACACGGTGATTACGATCTTTCCTTTCAACCCAACTGGTCGCCGTCTGGATTGCCATCATTTCATGATGCCGACGGCAGCCACAAAATGAACGAAGCGGAAATTGAAGAAATCATCGAGAGCTTTGTCGAAGCAGCGAGGCGGGCCTATGAAGCCGGGTTTGATGGCGTTGAATTGTTCGCCGCCTACAACGCCCTGATTGATCAGTTCTGGCTGCCATGGAACAATCGTCGTGATGATCGCTGGGGCGGATCGTTTGAGAATCGTATGCGGTTTTCGACCGAAATTACCTCGAGGATTCGAGCCCGGGTTGGGGAAGATTTCATCATCGGTATGGCGACGGCATCCGATCACAAGACAGACATTGCCCTCAGTAACGAAGCCCTGCAGGAAATCGCTGCCTATCATGACGAGCGGGCACTGGTCGATTATATTTCATGCGGCACGGCCAGCTATTTCGATTTTGCCGAATTGATGCCGACATTCTTTTTTGGTGAAAAACTTGGCGTACCTTTGGCTGAATCTCTCAAACAGGTGGTTAAACACACGCGCATTCAGGCCGAAAGCCATATCCGAACCCCGGAGAACGCCAACTATGTTATTGCCGCAGGGCAGGCCGACACGGTCAGTCTTGTGCGTGGACAAATCGCCGACCCGCATCTGGCTAACAAGGCCAGGGAAGGTCGTGATGAAGACGTTCGCGGTTGTATCTCGTGTAATCAGATGTGCTGGGGGCGGCGTTCCCGGGATTACTGGATATCCTGTCTGGTCAATCCATCGGCAGGTCGGGAATTTGAATGGGGCGGAGATCGCTTTACACCTGCAGATACCCCGCGCCACATTCTGGTTGTTGGCGGTGGCCCTGCCGGTCTTGAGTGCGCACGCGTGGCGGCAGAACGCGGGCACCGGGTGACCTTGCTTGAGGCATCGGGGGAACTGGGTGGTCAGTTCCGTCTGGCCGGAATGCAGCCGCGCCGCGAACAGATTATCGAATTGATTCAGTGGTATGGACGCCAACTGGAGAAACTTCAGGTGCAGATCAAATACCATACCTATGTGGAGGCAGACGAGATCGATGGCTACGAGGCCGATTGTGTGGTTGTCGCGACGGGTTCATTGCCAGCAGAAACCGGTTTTCAGCGCGGTATTCCGGGTATTGATGAGCTGCCGGGTGTCAACAAAGCCAATGTCTGGTCAGTGGAAGACATCATGGGAAATGCTGCAAGACCCGGCAAAAAGGTCCTGCTCGTTGATGACACCAGCGACTGGCGCGGTGGCGGTACGGCATTGCATCTGGCTTTGCAGGGACACGAGGTGATCATCGTCACCGGCGCTGCTATGGTCGGAAAATGGATTGTGCGAACGGCGGCAGACGGAACATTGCGCGAGCAATTGAAGAGGAATGGCGCTTTGTGGATGACCGAGTCGGCCCTGATTGACTGGCAAGACGAAGGCGGCACCGTTCGAAATCTGCTCGATGGTTCGGAAGAATTCATCAAAGCAGATGCACTGGTTCTGGCTACCACCAATGTCGCTGAAAGCAAAGTTATTGACGACCTTGGTGAAGGTGATTTAGAGGTTCATTCCATTGGCGACTGCGTGTCACCAAGGCTGGCCGTCGCGGCCATCTATGAAGGCCGTGCCCTGGGATTGAATTTATAATTTTTTGCTTAAAGCTGGAATGAATCATGACACAAAAACAAACATGCGGTGAGGCACTGGTCAGATTGTTGGAGCGCCGCGGCGTTGATACTGTGTTTGGCATTCCCGGTGTTCATACGCTGGATCTCTACCGCGGCCTGTCGAACAGTCCCATCCAACATGTGTTGGTGCGTCACGAGCAGGGTGCCGGTTTCATGGCCGACGGATACGCCCGTATCAGTGGGCGTCCGGGCGTCTGCTTCGTTATTACCGGACCCGGCGTCACCAATATCGCCACGGCCATGGGTCAGGCGTATTCGGATTCCGTGCCCATGCTGGTTATATCGACAGTGCGTAAAACCGCCGATTTGGATGATAACTTTGGCCGCTTGCATGAAATAGTCGACCAGCGCAGCGTCACCGAACAGCTATGCGCTTTTTCGGCAACCGCTATGTCGCCCGAAGAAGTGCCGGGTTTGATTGATAAGGCGTTCACCGTCTTTGAAAGCGCTCGTCCACGTCCCGTACATATAGAGATACCGCTTGATGTGGTGGCCATGGAAGTTGATGAGGATTGGCAGCCCGGGCCACGGGCATCCAAACCGACCCTTGATCCGGCGGGATTGTCCAGCGCCGCTGCCATGCTTGCCGAGGCCAAAATGCCTGTCATTATCGCCGGTGGTGGCGCTCGGGGTTCCGATGGGGGTGGGGCAGATGATTTGGCCCGACTGGCCGAACTCCTTGGAGCGCCGGTTATCACCACGGTCGCCGGGAAGGGCCTTTTGGCACATGACCATTCTCTTCACTTGCCGGGCATGTTAGCCCACGAGGAGACCCAGAATCTTCTGGCCGAGGCCGATGTCGTGCTCGCTGTCGGCACTGAGTTAGCCGAAACGGACAGTTGGGTTGATCGTCTTTCTTTGCCGGATGCACTGGTGCGTGTCGATATCGACCCTGAACAAGTCAACGCCCAGTACGTTCCCACCATTGGCCTGATCGGTGACGGGGCTACGGCGCTTGGCGCATTGGCGGACTCGTTGTCGGACAAGAAGGCGAATGATGTCAGGGGCATGGAAGAGCGGGTCCGTGGTATGCGCAAAGTCGCCGCTGATAATGAAACAGAGCTTCGGCAAACCCATCGGCGGGTTTTGCTGGCTGTGCATGGGGCGCTGCCCGATACGGCGACGGTCTTTACGGACATGACCCAGATTGCCTACTCGGGCAATGAAATTTTCCCCGCGGCGCGGCCCAAGTCATGGTTTCATCCGCGTGGTTTTGGCACCCTGGGTATCGCCATGCCATCGGCAATTGGCGCCAAACTGGCGTCCCCGGAAACACCGGTGGTGGCCCTTGCCGGGGACGGCGGTTTCCAATTTACCCTTCAGGAACTGGCTGTCGCCGTTGAGCTTGATCTCAACCTAACAATCATCATGTGGAACAACTCGGCCTTTGGCCAAATCCGTGATGATATGGTAGCCAGAGGCATTAAGAAGACCGGCGTCGAGTTACACAATCCTGATTTTGAAAAGCTTGCCGATGCTTACGGCGTACACTATCTGCGCCCCGGTGGGCTGGATGATCTGGCTGCTGACGTGCGGCAAGCGCAGGATGGATCCGGGGTTTGGCTTATTGATGTCAGGCAGTCTGTGTTTTCTGAAAATTGATAGGATCATTAAATGAGTTCTTATGCCGGTGGTTTACAGCTGCACTCAGAACCCGTGCAGGATATCTGGCTTGATGCTTACGGGCATTTAAACGAAGCCTATTATCTTGTTCCTTTCAGCAATGCCACATGGGCGCTTCAGGAGCATTTCGATATTGGCGTTCCTTATTTTGAGCGCACGGGGGCTGCTCTCTACACCGTCGAAACGCATGTCCGGTATTTACAGGAAGTTCGCGCCCCGGCGGTTATGGAAATTGAATCACTTGTTCTTGGCCTTGACGCCAAGCGCCTTCGTATTGCCCATGTGATGCATGTGGATGGGGTGCAACGGGCGACTTTTGAATGCTTAGGCCTGCATTTTGATACCCGCGCCGGAAAAACAGCAGCGATGTCTGATGAGGCCCAGGCGTCGCTTAGGCAAGCGTGTGTTGCGGAACTTCCCGATTGGGCCGGTCGCAGCGTCGCAAATCTATAGCAGGGCTCGTCGCCTTAAATCACTTGGGGTGATGGAAAAATGCCGGGCAAAGGCGCGAGTCAGGGCGCTGGCTGAGGAAAACCCTGTTCGCACGGCTATTTCAGAAATGGGCATAACGGTTTCCAAAGCCATGGACCGTGCTGCCGACAGGCGAATGTGTTGATAATAGGCGACCGGTGTTGTGTTGAGGATACGCCTGACCCGGCGTTCAAGTTTCTTTTGTGACAGGCCAAGACGGCGGGCAATTTCACCGATCTTCAGGGGCGCTTCGATATTGGTTTCCATGAGTGCGATAACCGGCCCCATGTCGGCGGGAAAAGGCAAACTGTCTATGGGTGGCGGCGGGCGTTGCGGTTCTTCGGCGACGTGGGTTCCATCGTAAATAAATAAGGCCGCTACCTCCAACCGCAGGGCTTCGCCGTTGCTTGCGCGAATGAGATGAAGCATCAGATCAAGGGTTGTTGTTGCTCCACCAGCGGTGATTCGATTGCGGTCAATGACAAAACGATCGCTGACAGGGCTAACATCATGAAAGGCTTCTTCAAAAATTGCCAATTCTTGCCAGTGAATGGTGGCGTGGTAACCATCAAGCAAACCCGCCTCGGCAAGGACGAAACTTCCCGTATCAAGGCCACCAAGAGTGGGGATGTGCCGGGACAGGCTGACCAGATCTCTGAGTAGTGGCTTGGATATCTGACGTCTGTAGTCGTAACTGGAAACCACAAAAAGAGCGTCTACATCGCGGGCTTCATTCAGGGGTTTGATCGGCCCGGTCGTGATTCCGCTGGAACTGACCACGTCTTCGCCGTCAGGGGAATACAGGCTCCATCGGTAAAGCGGACGCCCGGCAATAAGATTGGTGGCCCTGAGCGGTTCCAGGGCATTGGCCAGACACAGGCTGCTGAATTTCGGCAAAAGCAGAAAACCAAGATGTTCAGTCAGATTATTTGTCGATAAAGGTATCATATTGTCGAAAAATGTATCAAAGCGCAGGCGCGTGGGCAATAGACTTGACCACTAAATCAAATGGGGAGGATGCGATAATGAACTGGGAAGTATTTTTGACCTGCGCCGTCACCGGTGCCGGTGACACCGCCGATAAAAGTGAACATGTGCCGGTGACCCCGCAGGAAATTGCGGACTCGGCCATTGACGCGGCCAAGGCCGGTGCCGCCATCGTTCATATCCATGTTCGTGATCCGGAAACCGGAAAGGGCGCGCGCGACCCTGAACTGTTTAAGGAAACCGTTGATCGTATTCGTTCCGCCGATGTTGATGCGGTGATCAACCTGACGGCGGGGATGGGCGGCGATCTTGTGCTTGGCGGTGCTGAAACACCTTTGCCGCTCAATGATGCGGGCACTGATATGGCCGGGGCCACCGAACGCCTTACTCATGTCGCCAACCTGCTGCCCGATATCTGTACGCTCGATTGTGGTTCCATGAATTTTGCCGCCGGTGGCGATTATGTGATGACCAACACACCCGACACCTTGCGTGCCATGGCCGCACAGGTGAAAGCCATGGGGGTGCGACCGGAACTGGAAGTTTTCGATTTTGGTCACATCGTCATGGTCAAGGATTTGATCAAGGAAGGCCTGATTGATGATCCGGTGATGATCCAGCTCTGCATGGGCATTCCCTACGGCGCGCCCGATGATCCAAATACGTTTATGGCGATGGTCAATGCCTTGCCGGAAAAGGCTGTCTTTTCGGCGTTTTCAATTGGTCGTATGCAAATCCCCTTTGTCGCCATGGCAACCCTTGCTGGCGGCAACGTGCGAGTCGGACTGGAAGACAATATCTACCTGTCCAAGGGGGTTAAGACATCTAACGCTGGCTTGGTCGAGCGCGCTACGACGCTTCTTGAAAACATGAACGTCAAGGTTATTGGCCCGGATGAAGTGCGCCAGAAACTTGAAATAACGAAGCGCACACAATGAACAAAATTAAAACGGTTGGATTGCTAGGCGGCGGGGTTATCGGCGCTGGTTGGGCGGCTCGCTGCCTGCTTAACGGGCTGGATGTGGTTGTCTTCGATCCCGATTCGGAGAATGAGAAGAAAACCACCGAGGTTCTGGAAAACGCCCGCCGCGCATATCAGAAAATTTCTCCTTCTTCACTGCCCGGCGAAGGTACGATTCGCTTTGCTGGCAGTATTGGTGAAGTCGGTGGGGCCGCAGATTTTGTTCAGGAAAGTTTGCCCGAGCGCGAGGATTTGAAAATTTCCGTTCTGGCAGAGCTCTGTCAGGTGCTTGATCCGCAAGTGATCATTGGCTCTTCAACGTCAGGCTTGCTTCCCTCTCGTATTCAGGCGGGCATCAAGGGCCCTGAAAGATTTGTCGTCGGTCATCCGTTCAACCCGGTTTATCTGATGCCGCTTGTCGAGATTTGCGGCGGCGATTTGACATCACCGGAAACCAAAGAGCGGGCAATGGAATTTTACACCTCCATTGGTATGCGGCCCTTGCATGTTCGCAAGGAAATTGATGGCTTCATCGCCGACCGCCTGATGGAAGCCTTGTGGCGAGAAGCCCTGTGGATGATCAACGACGATGTCGCCACGGCCGAAGAAATAGACGATGCCATGCGCTTCGGTCCCGGTCTGCGGTGGGCATTTATGGGAACCTTCATGACCTACCGGGTTGCCGGTGGAACCGGCGGAATGCGACATTTTATGGAGCAATTCGGCCCAACTCTTAAGTTGCCGTGGACCAAGCTGATGGATGTCCCGGACTTGACCGACGACTTGATCGACAAGATTGCCAGGCAGTCCGACGAACAGGCGGGTGACACATCCATTCGCGAACTGGAACGTCTGCGCGATGATTGTCTGGTTTCGGTCATGCAGGGACTTGAAAGCCAAAATTACGGGGCGGGTGAAGTGCTGGGACAGTACAAAGCGCGTCTTCAAAAAGGGGACTGGTGATGGATTTCGGATTAAGCCATGAACAGGAAATGGTCGTGGACACGGTCCGCGCCTTTGTTGAAAAAGAACTCTACCCGTTGGAGGAAGAAGTCGAACGAACCGGACAGGTGCCGCCCGACATGGGCCGGGAAATTCAAAACAAGGTTCTGGAATTGGGGTTTTACGCGGCCAACATTCCGGAAGAATTTGGCGGCGGTGGCCTCGATCACCTGACCTTCACCTTGCTTGAGCGGGAATTGGGGCGGGCCTCCATGGCCTTAACCACATTCTGGGGACGACCATCCAACATCCTGTGCGCCTGTAATGACGAGCAGCGCGCCCGTTATCTTGATCCGTGTGTCAGGGGAGAGAAAATTGACGCCTTGGCGATGACCGAACCTGATGCGGGTTCTGACGTGCGTGGTATGAAAACTGTGGCTCGCAAAGACGGCGATGACTGGATCATTAACGGCACCAAGCATTTCATTTCTCATGCAGACATTGCCGATTTTATCATCGTTTTCGTGGCCACCGGCGAAGATGAAACGTCGCGGGGCACGCGCAAGCAAATAT
>Ga0233428_1004491_pt1 | contig 10820 bp, 9 predicted proteins | sample SI_118_April2016_4_FD_179890 | JGI IMG/M metagenome (GOLD analysis project Ga0233428, IMG submission 179890) | Seawater microbial communities from Saanich Inlet, British Columbia, Canada - SI_118_April2016_120_MG | ecosystem: Environmental > Aquatic > Marine > Inlet | place: Canada: British... | reverse complement strand
ACCACATGTTGGTTCAGGTTCTGGTGTTGGTTCAGGTTCTGGTGTTGGTTCAGGTTCTGGTGTTGGTTCAGGTTCTGGTGTTGGTTCAGGTTCTGGTGTTGGTTCAGGTTCTGGTGTTGGTTCAGGTGTAGAACCTTCAGCAGTAAAAACAAAAGTGCTTGTAATTTTTTGAGCTCCATATTGAGCACGAATTTCATAATCACCACTAGTGTTCATTGTACCACCAGCTTTTAGAGTAGTAGTATAACTGCCATCAGAACTAGGAATCACTTGAGCAATTGTTACAATATTTCCATCAGGACTAACAACTACAATAGTTACTGATTGTGAATATTCTGCTAGAGTTTTAATTGAACCAGAAATTGTAATGGAATCACCACTAGAATATGTTGGTAAATCAGATGTTACAGATAATGGTAAAACAGGAGCTTCCTGAGCATATACTGCGCCAGATAAACCATATGATAGAATTGAAATGGATAATAATACAAATGCAAAGTACCCCATTGATTTCATTTTCATTTTGATTCATGGTTTTGAGTATTTATGTTTTCAATGAAACAAAAATTGACTATATTATATGAGAATGATACCTTTTTTGATCAAGTATTGGATTGATTTTACAAAGTCTTCATCAGGAATTTTATTATCGGCCCACCATTTTGCATTATTTTTTATCCAATCAGGGATTTCTTGCTCAAACCCATCTATATCAGAAGGTGAAACAGAAATTATTCCAATTTCTATCAGATGTTCAATTCCAGAAATAAATTCTTCATCAGATATACTATCTGAAGACCACCATTTCGCATTATTTTTTATCCAATCAGGGATTTTTTCAGAAATTACAGTAAATGATAAAGTTCCAAGATTTTGGTCATCATAAGAGAGTTGAAGAAAATAGGTTCCAGATAAAGAATCAGAATTTACAGTGAATATTGATTTGTAACTTCCACTAGTAGTAAGTGATGCACCAAAATTTTGATTTGTTCCATCAGGATTTGTAAGGATTATCGATAAAGGAATTCCACGTTTTTGATTTTCAATACTGCCAGACAAAATTATTTCTGCAGTTAAACCAATTCCAGGAAGTGTGATTTTATCTTGACTTAATTTTGCAGGACTAGAAAATGAAACAGTAGTTTTTGAGCTAAGTAAACTGAAAATATTTTCATTTCCAGAATCATCACGTGAATCATAATAACGTGCATCAAGACTACCTCCTGCAGTAGAAATTAGTTTGGAGCCTGTTTTATCACAAATTTGAGAAGGCATCTTAAAGACACCTTCAAAGATACCAGTACTTGGTCCTGTTTCAATTAGAGAAAATCCTGTTGAGGCCAAACCTCCATGTTCAACACCATTAATTGTACAACGTTTGTATCGAATGTCTTTCAGTTTAACCTCTAAGAGGATTTCCCCATTTTGTCCTACAGTATCTACATTTTCAGAATTGGAATCATTAATTGTTTGATAGCTTTCTATTGTATCACTTTTCAAATTAAGATCAGAATCTTTTAGAATTATCGTTACGGGTTGTCCAAATCGGTATGTAGAGGATGTAGTTGAAACCATTCCTGAGTTTGTAGCAATATCAGTTTTGATAGAAGTTGTTGTAGTTACGCCAGATGAATCTAAATCAGAATATGATAATGAAATTCCTTCATCATCAATTAATTTATCAGTGATTATTATTTTTATTTCATTATCAATGGTTTGAATAGTTTGAATAAAATCAGGATCTAAAATGTTTAATTGATTTGTCACAGCATATTCAAAAGTTCCATCAAAGATTGAAGAGTTGTCTTGTGTTTCTTCTAATTCAAAACGATAAATTGAATTGTTTATACTATCATTATTTTGTAATCCAAATGAAAAGATATCAAATACAATTGGTTGATTACTTGTTTCACTAGAGATAGTAATTTTTCCTGAATCATTATTTGAAGAATCAAAATCAATTACAAGAAATACGGTTCCACTTTTATCAACAATATTTTGGACATCAGCATCATCAATCTGAATAAATCCCTGAGATGATGAAATATCACCAGCATCTACTATTACAATAGAAGAAGTTCCAAGAGTTCCAAAAGAAAGAGTAAAAGTAGTATCAGAAAAGCCAGAAATTCCATAATCATTTTCAATGGATCTGAAATCATAGTTTATCCAATTTGTACCGCTAATTGTTGAATCAGATACATCAAGTAAAGTTGAAGATAATGTGGAGGCTGAAATCCCTAAACTCATTGATATCATTTCAAATGAGCCATTGGTAACTGTCGAAGTGTCAATTTCCAACCTATCAGAAGTAGTATCAGGCACAGATGAATTAGAATCATCACCGCCAGTCAAGGTTGGGGAAGATGAATGAAATTGAACAGTTTCAGCATTCTCAAGTGTAACAGGCTTGCCAATAGTGATTGTAGGTATTATGGCACTTGCTCTAAAAACATCCAAGTCATCACGAGCACCAGTATTCAAATTTTGATCAGGATCAGTCAAAAGAACAGGGTATTCGGTTCCAGGATGAATAGTTTCACCATTTCCAATTCTCAACAAAAATTCTTCATCAGTTGAAACAGATGCAGATGATGAGCCACTCAAAACTGAAATAGATTTTTTGTTGTAAGTAATTTGACCAGTTTGTCCACGAGGAGCATCATTAAGAATTCCGATGACAGAATTATCACTAGAATCATAGCTTTCAAAAATTCCAGAATTAGGTTCTTTCTCAACTAGTGTAACAATATTTGAAAACGTGTTTGCACCGCTATCACTAACTGAAGAATTAGGTTGATCACTATTTGTTTGCAATTCCATTATATTTCCAAGATTCAAAGAAAGTTTTCCATTATCCTCAAATCCCAAGTTTGAAAGACTAGGTAACAAATTCACTAATCCTGCATTTCCATTTGCATCATTGTTTCCAGAATTATCAAATGCTTGATAAAATGCTGAGGGGTTTGAATCAATATCAAATGTCCAAGAATCCTCATCAGTTGGATCTTGATTTAATTGAAAATCATTTACAGTTAAAAAAACTTCAGCACTTTTAGGATAAAGATCCCTATCTATACTTAAGGAGATATTTTGGATTTCATCATACTCTAATGAAACTTGTTGTGATGGACCTCCTGGATTATATTGAATTGTAACATCATTGAAAGAATAAAGTTGGATTAATGGCCATGCGTCAGAATCTAAACCAATTTGTCCAGTCGGAATGTTTGAATTTGTATTAATTGATTTTGCATTTCTAACTACATTATTCAAATTTGCAGAACCAGTTGGAGAACCAGTACATGAACTAAATGAAGAATCACCGTTTGTGAATCCAGTTAATCCAAATGATCGAGGTACTGCAATTCCATCAGTTTCAGAAATAGATATTCCAAATACTGAAGAGGCAGAATCATTACTACAGAAAACTCCAAAATCTAAGCCTTTCCCAGCTAAGCCCACAGTGGAATCTGCAATTTTTGCCTTCTCAACATTAGCAAAATATGCATACCAATTACCATCAGTTGCCTGAACCATTCGTAAAGTTTTTCCATTTAATGTGACATCAGGTTCTCCTTTCCCTTCACCAGTATCTTGTAAATTAGAATCTCGAACGATTACTTCAATTACCATAGAACCTGAAAAATGATTCTCAAATTGTGAATTTTCAGCAGATACAAACAAATTTGGATTACTTGATGCCTCAGCGTCAATAAAGGGCAGTAAAATTAATGAAAAAAATACTAGCAAAAATAATCCCTTTTTATCCAATATTTCAAAAAGGCATCTAATTACAAATAATGTTATCGTAGCATTACTTCTTAGAAACTTGTAATACCTGAAAAGAATTATTCAAAAATATGGAAATGCTTGTAAATAGAACCAAAGTTTTACAAATTTCATTATTAGCAATATTCTCTGCATTTTTAGTTGAACTAATTTTCGGATTAATCTCAAACAGTCTTGCTCTAATTACAGACAGTATTCACGCTTTACTAGACAGTGTTGTTACAATTGTTTTACTTTTAGCAGCTAGAATGGCAATAAAACCTCCAGATGCAGAACACACCTACGGACATGGAAAAATTGAATCCTTAGGAGGATTGATTGGAGGTATAGCAATTTTGTTGATTGCTTGTTTTTTTATTTATGAATCAATTCATAGATTACAAAGTCCGCCTCCAAATATTTTACCAGGGCTATTTGCAATTATTGCAGGACTGTACACAATTGGAATTGATATTTTCAGAATTGCACTACTAAGAAGATCAATTAAAAAAATGGGAGGTGCAACACTGAAAGCAGATTTCTATCACGCATTTATGGATCTTGGTTCTACTCTGGTAGCAATTGCAGGAATAGCCTTAGCATCATATGGATTGTATTATGGGGATTTTGTAGCAGCACTTGTTTTAGGAGGATTATTAGCTGCTCTAAGTGTTAAATTAATCTACAAAACTGCAATGGATTTGACAGATATCATTTCACCTGAATTAGTAAAAAATGTTAGAGAAATTGCAATTGCAACTACAGGAGTTATTGATGCAGACCCAATTCTCATGAGAAGATCAGGTGATACAATTTTTGCAGATATTACAATTTCATTAAGAGGTGATTCGAGTTTTGATAAAGCACATGAAATAAGTAATAACGTTGAGAAAAATATAAAAAATGAAATTTCAAATGCTGTAGTTACAATTCATTTTGAGCCAAATTGGAAAGATGTTCCACTAGATGCAAAAATTCTAGATATTGTAAAAAATGTTAAAGGGGTAAAAGGGGTTCACAATGTAAGTACTCATAAAACAAAGGGAAAAATATTTTCAAACTTACATGTGATGGTAGATAGAGAAATCAACTTATCATCTGCTCATAAGATTTCAGAAATTGTAGAGCAGAAAATTCAAGATAATATTCCCCAAATTGAGCACGTTACAATCCATTTAGAACCATTTGTGCAAATTCCTGAAAATCTTAACTTAGAAGATAAAGTGACAGAAGAAAAAATCAAGATAATGTTAGAAAAATATTTAGAAATCAAAAAAATTGGAAGAATAATTTCATTGAATTTTGAAAATATTCTCAAAATAGATATTGATTGTTCATTTGATAAGGAATTATCAATTGAAAAAGTTCATGATTTAACATCAGAAATAGAACATGAGATTAGAGCAGAAATTAAAAATTCAGTTATAACAATTCATCCAGAACCAAACTAAACAAAGATGCTTGTAATATACATTATCGACATACCTGCTGCAAATCCGCATATCACTGCAGCACTTGAAAGGGTCTTGTCACCTTCATCTTTGATCCATTTCAAAAGCACTAAAATCACTTGAAAAATTGCACCAGCACCTACAGCCAAGAAAACCACTGAAGAGAAGGGTGAATATGCAAAACCACCAATCCAGGCACCAAAAATAGCAGGAGAACCGGCAATTAGTCCCAAAGCAATCAATTTTCCAATCATTAGTTTTCCCCTAGACATTGGGGCTGCAATTGCTATTCCTTCAGTAGTATTGTGTAATGCAAAACCTACAATCAAAAATGTACTAAAAGCAATAGAACCCATTCCAACTGATGCACCAATAGCTAGGCCTTCACCAAAATTGTGTAAACCAATTCCAATTGATATCATTAATGCAATTGCAACAGGCTTTGCAAGCTTGGATGAATCAGCTTTTGTTACTAATTTATTTCCAGAATAATACAATGCAAGAAATGACAATACAACAACTGTTGCAACAAGTAAAGTACCATTAAAACTTCCAGCTAAATTCTCATCAGAAATATCCAGTGCCTCTTCTATAGAATCAATTGCTAGAAAAAACAACAATCCAGCAGTCAATGCCAAAAAGAAATGATATTTTTGTTTACTAATTCTCTTAATGAATGGAAGCCACAATAATCCAATCATTACAGGAATGATTCCAACATATGTTCCAATTATTGCAAAAAAGATTGCAAGATCTAAATTAAATTCTAATGCAGGAGCTGCTGCTTCAATTTCTTTTTCAAATCTAGTGCCATCCTCAATTGTGATACCAATTATGTATGGTTCAGCAGTATTCCATTCAAATGGAATTCTAACTAGAGTAGTTTCATAGCGTTCAAGATATCCATCAGGTTCTACTGCAGCTGGCTGAATTCTATCATTTACATCAGCCATTACAACTTCAACAGGAATTGGTCCAGTGTTTCTAACAGTTGCTTGAATTTCTGAATCAACAAAATCTACTTTTTCAATAGTTATTTCAGGTAAGGGGATTCCAAAATCAAGTAAATCAGCACCAGGGCCAAAAATGTATACCATCAAAAGGATTAGAAAGCCAAAAGGAATTACCCCACTTGCTATTATTTTTCCTTTAGATGAATTATTGCTAAGTTCCATAATCTAGCTCCTGAGAATTTTCAGGATTCTCACTTACAAGAAAAATTCCAATCCAACCTTTCTCTGAAAATTCTACCTTATGAGCATGAAAGAGGTATTTTCCAGGGAATGTATACTCAAATTCCATTATTCCGCGCTCAGTTTGCGATAAAGTAATCATGTCCGTGTAAAAAGAGGGCACAAGATCAGTTCCTGTTGGATAATATTTGTACAAATTCCCATGAAGATGTAAATTGTTTATCGGATCAAACTCCACCATATTGACAACATAGACTCGAATTAATTCATCAGTTTGAATTTGAATTGGATGATGTTGATAGTAAAAAGGAATTGTATTTGCAGCATAGAAATTATTTTCAGTATCAAAATCAGTATCCAAACCATTTAGAACCATTACCATTTCATCAGCTGGTGGACGACTCTCTTTTGGATCAACAATAAACACACCATAAAGACCATGTACGATATGTTCCTCAAGTGGCATTACATGACAATGATATGGATGAACTCCGACTGGTCCTGCTTCAAATTCATATACAAATTGACCTCCACCACCACCTACTGGTTCAAAAACACCATCCATTTCAGCTGGATGAATTCCATGAAAATGCATGGTGTGTTCTTTAGAACCGTTGTTGATGAAATTTATTTTTACAATATCACCTTCAGTGGCTCTAATTGTGGGGCCCGGAACAGTTCCATTAAAAGTCCAGGCATTATAGAATACACCAGGTGAAACTTCCATGATTTTATCATCTTCAGCAATAATTGTAAATTCTCTTAGAGTTTTTCCGTTAGGTAATTTTGATACTTGTCCATAGTTGAATTCTCGTAGATACTCCATTGGATCAAATTCCATAGTGGCACTAGTATACAATGGATCTAAAATTTCACCCGTCGTCTTTACAACGCTACCAGAATGAGTGACAAAAGTTGTCTCTTCGGATTGAGCACTAATACTTTCTGGAAATATTATGTATAATGCAGATACAATAACAATTACAGCTAGTGATGCAACCATAATCTGAGAACGAGATTTTATCATTATCTACAAATGTCGGCCTTCAAAATTGTAATTTAAAAGTTGCCCTGAGCTAACTTTTTTAGCCTAATCTAACTTTTTTATTTTCCAAAAATTATCCTTAAAAATTAGGTTTAAACTAAAGAAAATTAGGTTTAATTTATGCAAAAATCAGGATTGATAATAGTTGGATCAGGAGCACTAATTGTAATTGGTCTTGCTTTGTTAGCATTAGGAAATCAAATAATTCTTGATGGAGTTAGTCAAGGAGATGGAAAAATTAGCGTTAATCAAGATATCATAGTATCTACAAATTTTGATTCACAGAAAACATCAGTTGGAATTTTTGCAGTTCAAATAATGAATCTGGAAGAGAACGTATTTTCTGCCAAAGTATTTGATCCATTAGAAATTGAGATAATTTCCCTAAAAGTAAATGAAGAAACTGTTGAAAAGGAATTTGATGTTTTAGAATCTGGAATTTACAAACTAGTGATTAAAAGTAGTAACGATGAAGAAAGTCAGGTGTTTGGAGCTATAGGTCCACTTCCAGATGAAGGTGAAAAATCAATTAGTTACATTTCAGTATATGTGGTAATTATAGGAATGGTAGGATTATTTGGGGCAGGAATACTCAAAATCAAAAAAAGATCAATTTAGATAAGTATCTAATTTTTCAAGACCACTAATAGCATCATCAAAATTTGAACTGTCTTCAAGAATTGTAGATAGTTTTTCAGAGTTTGCAGAAATAATACTTTCATCATTTTTGGAATTTTTAAAAACAAATTCATACTCTATCAAATAAGAGAGTCTTTCAAGAACCTCAGATTCAGAAATATCTGCTTGTTGAGCTAAAAATGAACATTGTTTTTCACCATCCTCTAATTCTGATAATATCAAAGAGGTGACAGGATCAAACATACAATCTACAACCTTTGTTCGATCAAATTTTTCATCCATTTTTCTAAACTAGTAATTTTAGGATTAATAGTTTTTTGCTAAATTTACCAGGGTATAATTAAGAAAAATGACATATCATAACATGCAGAAACTCTGTAATCAAGATCCATCAGGTAAAGGAGAACATTGTTTTTGTATGGATATTGACGCTCAGCGAGGAGTCAAAAAGTGCTGTCAATGCAACCAATGGAATGTTCGTGGAAGTGATTGGACCACAGATGAGGACTTTAGATGATTTTAAAATTAGATCAGTTTTAAAAAGTCAAAAACAAGTTTTTCAAAATCCATTTATTTTGACGCCTAGCATGGTTTTTATCGGGGTTTCATAGAATTTTGGAATACTTGAGTACACAAGAATATAGACACATTGTTAGAATTGTGGGTAACGATATCCCAGGAGAGAGAAAAACCCTCATAGGATTAACCCAAATTAAAGGAATAGGCTACAATTTTGCTACAGCAATTCTAGATACATTAAAAATTAATACAAATTCAAACATTGGAAATCTTTCTGATGAAAATGTTAAAGGAATTGAAAAATTAATTACAGATCCAATTAACGGAAAGTTTCCAATATGGTTTCTTAACAGAAGAAAAGATATTGAAACTGGTGCAGATTTGCATTTACTAACATCAGATATTCCATTTACATTAAGAAATGATATTGAAAGAGAAAGAATTGCTGCCAGTTGGAGAGGTTATCGTCATCTAAGTGGTCTTAAAGTTAGAGGACAAAGAACTAGAACATCTGGTAGAAAAGGTGGAGCAGTAGGAGTTGCAAAAGGTGGATTAGCAGCACCAGTTAAGAAAGGTGATCCAGGAGCTCCAGGTGCAGCAGCAGCTCCAGCAGAAGGTGCAGCAGCAGCTCCAGCAGAAGGTGCAGCAGCAGAAAAGAAAGATGCACCAGCGGAGAAAAAAGAATAGGTGTTTTGAATGGGAGATCCAAAATATCCACGTAGAGTCTGGCGAAAACCAAAGAGACCTCTTAATTATGAATTAAAAATGGAGGAGCTAAAAACTCTCGGTACATTTGGACTTAGAACTAAAAGAGAATTATGGAAAGCACACACAGAATTATCACGTGTAAGACATCAAGCAAGATCATTACTTGCATTAAGACAAGAAGTTAGAGAAGAAAAAGAACCAATCTTAATGAAATCACTTGCAAGAATTGGACTAGTAAGTAGTGATGCAACATTAGATGATGTACTTAATCTAAATGCCGATGATTTACTTTCACGTAGATTTCAAACTATCGTTGCAAAGAAATTTGATTTTAAATCACCATATCAAGCAAGACAAGCAATCATTCATGGTCACGTAATGATTGGAGATAGGAAAATTGACATTCCATCATACATTGTTACAGTTGAAGAAGAAGGTGGAGTTCATTTTACACCTGAATCTAAAATTCCCGAAATGTTAGAAAAATCAAAATCCAAAGAAGTAACAGAAACACCTACTGAAGATGCAGAGAAACCTACTGAGGCAGCAGCAGAGAAACCTACTGAGGCAGCAGCAGAGAAACCTACTGAGGCAAAAAAAGATGAAGGTTCTTCAACAAAATAATTAAAAAAATAGGCTTATCCGTAAATAACCCCAAATTATCAAAGAAATTAGAATGTGTTCAATTATTGGTTTTTCAGGAAAAGAAATTGCTGCCCCCATTATTGTAAAGGGATTAAAAAGAATGGAATATCGTGGATACGATAGTGTTGGAGTTGCAACAGAATCCGATAACAGGATTGAGTTAAAGAAAGGTACTGGAAAAGTAAGTGAAGTAAATTCCAAAGTACAACTAGACAGTATGCCAGGTAAAGTTGGAATTGGTCACACTAGATGGGCAACTCATGGAAAAGTTACAGAAGAAAATGCACACCCTCATCCAAGTAATTCTGGAAAAATTGCAATAGTTCATAATGGAATTATAGAAAATTTTGAAGAGTTAAAAAAACAATTAGAAAATGAAGGGTATAATTTCAAAAGTGAAACAGATAGTGAAATAATTGCAAATTTACTTCAAAAAAATTATGAATTAACAAAAAATGTTAAAGACACAATTATGAAAACAGTTTCAGAAATTAAAGGACATTATGCATTTGTTGCAATGTTTGAAAACGGTCAACTTGCAGCAGCTAGATTTCATGAGCCTTTAATTGTGGGAGTTGGAAAAGATAATATCTTTTTGTCAAGTGATGTTTTAGGATTTATCGAGTATACAGATTATGCAATTTATTTAAAAAGTAAAAATTTTGTTATTTTAGATAAAGGAGAATTACAAGTTTTTGATTATGATGGTGAAAATACAAAATATGAAATCACTAAAGTTTCAAAAGAATTTGGAGATGCATACAAAGGTGATTATGCACATTTCACATTAAAAGAGATTTACGAACAACCAGAAACAATCTTGAAGGCAGGAGGAAAAACAGCTGATGC
>Ga0233428_1004490_pt1 | contig 10824 bp, 13 predicted proteins | sample SI_118_April2016_4_FD_179890 | JGI IMG/M metagenome (GOLD analysis project Ga0233428, IMG submission 179890) | Seawater microbial communities from Saanich Inlet, British Columbia, Canada - SI_118_April2016_120_MG | ecosystem: Environmental > Aquatic > Marine > Inlet | place: Canada: British... | reverse complement strand
GCACAAACAAACCCCTTGCCATCGCAGAAAGACGTGCACTCTCAAGTGCTGCTTTTTGTTTTACAGAAAGTGTCTGCATAGAACTTAACCTCACCATCGACTGCTAATATTAGCAGATGCAGAGAGAACTGTCAAGGACTCACTCTAAACACAAACCCCACACCATCGCTTCGGATACGAGGGAACGTGCAGGGGGGATGACAAAAATTCCTTTTAAACCTCTTCAGCCTCTGTTATCCTTGATAATATGCCCGTCAATATCGAAACAAGCTGGAAAAAACGCCTAGAAGAAGAGTTCACAAAGCCCTATTTCATCGAGCTCACAGATTTCATAAAATCAGAATATAAGACGAAAGAGATCTTCCCACCCCCAAAGGCCATTTTTTCTGCCTTTAGCTATTGCCCTTTCGACAAGGTGAAAGTCGTCATCCTCGGGCAAGACCCGTATCACGGGAACGGCCAAGCGAATGGCCTTTGCTTTTCTGTCGCAGACGGCGTACGCGTACCTCCGTCACTTAAAAATATCTACAAGGAAATTATCGCCGAGCTCGGAGGAGAGGCTCCAAGCACAGGAAACCTAGAACACTGGGCAGACCAAGGCGTGCTGCTTTTAAATGCCACCCTCACCGTTGAAGCACATCAGGCAGGATCACATCAGAAAAAAGGCTGGGAAGATTTTACCGATGCAGCCATCAAAAAATTATCAGACGAGCGCGAGGGCATCGTCTTCTTACTCTGGGGTCGCTATGCACAATTAAAAGGTGCCGTAATCGACACCTCTAAACACCTCGTTCTTGAATCTCCACATCCATCTCCCTTTTCTGCCCATAGCGGCTTCTTCGGAAACGGACACTTTCAAAAAACAAATGACTATCTACTCGCACGGCTGGAAACACCAATCGAATGGATCAAATCCTAAGCCGCTTCGCGCCCCTCTTCTCCACCCCCATCTTTCGACTGCACCGATGCGCTCATATGCGACATAATGAGTTCGATATTCGCAATACGCGCATCGATCTTCAGCTTCATGCCTCCAATGATTTCATCCAATTTCTTACGAATCTCCACACGATCTATTTCATTACCCTCATCATCCTTCCCCGATTCAAGCCAGGCAATCATTTTATAGTAAGAAAGAAGATCTTCGTCGTTCAAGTCCAGATGCTCCGCAATCGTTTTGATGGACACCTGATCTGCCTCGGTCTTGACGACATGACCCTGCGCGTCCAAATGCTCTGTCGTGACCTCTACAGATTCATCACCATTTTTAAATAATTCCTCAAGATCGCTCCGAATAAACGCCTCCACCTTCACGATGTCACGTTTCATGCGAGACTCAATTTCTAAATTTCGTTTATAAGAATTACGGAGTCCCTCCATCGAAAGTGTATTGAGCCCATCAACCTTCTGCCGGTCATAGGGATATTTTGACACAGCGAAAGAATCAACAAACATCTCAAAAGGATAATCATAGTTTTGACCTCCAGGAAGACCATCAACCTTGATATACCCCTTCATAATAAGAGCACCATCAAGTTTCGATACAAAAAATGGTCCATCACCCTCTCCTGCAGGAGGGACGTCGATAGCAATATCATCATGGCGTAAAAAACGCTTACGGACCTCAAGCATCGTAGCGCGATCTGGAACACACACATCTAAATCGCCCGGAACACGCATAAGGTCCGGTGCACCATTCACTTTTCCATGAAGCCAAAGAGCCGTACTTGCAAAGATTGTATAGTCGACACCCTGCAAAAGGTCTCGCACTTCCACAAGACTATCTTCTACAATACGCTCAAGCGTCTTATCGTCTATCTTGCTTCGATCTTGATCAATATCAAGCGCATTCCGCCCATCATCTAGATGCGTCTCCATTTCCTCCTCAATCTCATCCCCTGAGTCCACATTAGTCTCCACCTCACCCTTTGAATCCTCTGGTGACATTTCACCTTTATACGTATCCATACACATGATCATTTAATGCACCCATCATAACATTTACACTGCATTAGAGCGATCCAGACCTTGTTTATTGACAAATAGATAAAAAAACACTATCCTACCGTCACAATTGACCCAAAGACATCATCATAAAGATGGCTCCATCCGCCTTCGCCACTTGGCTACGTCGGATACACGTGAAATCAATCAACAAATAGGCCCCATCGTCTAGTGGTTAGGACGCCAGGTTTTCATCCTGGAAATCGGAGTTCGACTCTCCGTGGGGTCACCAAAAAGAAATTCACCCATAGGTGGATTTTTTATTGGTCCCATATGAGATGAGAACAGCTAGTTCGATGAGGTAACAAAATGAGAGAAGCAGGCCGCCAAGAGCGTGCCTATTACCGAATAAGGAGCCGGTCTCTCCAAGCAAAGCAAAGGAGAATCTCCGTGGGATCACCATAAAAAAAGAAGGGCGTCCACACCGTTTTGGTGGACACCCTCAAGGGCAGTGAGCTTTGCTCCAAAATCTGTCTCGATCCGCCTGCGGCGGAGGATCAAGGATTCAAGAGGAACAAGGGCTCAAGGTTCAAGGATCACTTCCGAGACGAGGCCACGCCGATGTGGCTGTCCCGACCGCTGTCGCCCCAGTGGCCGACGAGGAGCCCGTAGCCGTCGAAGTACCCGACGCCCACCCGGTAGCCGTCCGAGCCGACGCTCGAGGTGCGAGCGTAGAGGCCACCGAGGAGGTAGACGCCCCTGACCGCCTTGTAGACAGTCATCCCCCAGACCTGTTCGGCAGCGTTGGGCACCACCTCGAGGTCGGAGAGGAGCTTCTCCTGCTCTCCCCACGTCTTGGACGTGGAGTTCGGCACGATGCCCTTGCAGAGCATCAGCCAGCGGCAGGTCACCTTGTCGTTGCGGGCGAACTTCTCGGTCTCGTTGTTGTACCAGCCGCCCTCCTTGGAGTAGAAGTAGCTCCGCTCCAGCTCACGGATGTCGAGGAGCGACATCTCACGGGGCGAGCCCGCCACGAGCATGAAGTCGTTGCGACGCAACCACTCCAGCGTCTCCCTGTCGGGGAGAGTGCTCTCGAGCTCGGCGATCTGGTCGTCGGTGTAGGTGAGGCCTCGAGCGGCGGCGATCTCCTCTGGGGAGATGAAGTCGTCGCCGAGGATCTCACGGGCGAGGGCGTAGTCGGGAACCTTGGCCGTGTAGCGACCGATGAGGGTCACGAGATCGGCCTTGAAGTCCCCACCACGATCGGCGAGACGCTGGATGTCGTCCTTGTTGGACTGGGTGGAGTCGAGCGCATCTTCCATGAGGCGCAAGACGTGCTTCTTCTGACGGGGCGAGACGTTGGTCATCACCTTCTCCTTTTGCTTTGACTCGTCATCGGACGGTCACGGCTGAGTCTCGAACATGAGACAGGCACTCTGAACAGCATAATATGCCGTACAAGGTGTCTATCTCATGCGAAACGTAATCCTTGAATTGGAATGAACAAGGTAGAAATATAGCACAAATTAGCGGTTTTGTCAATGTTTTGAGGGTAAAATCGGTGTTTTCGTTGGGTTTTGGAATGACCTCACCCACCGCAAGAGCGCAGATATATCTCTCAAAAATAGATGACAAAACGACAGCGGCAACACGAAGCCCCGGGATTGAACCGGGGCCAGTACGGTCGCCTGTGTAGACATCAACGCAGAAGCCGCAAAGCGCCACGACGACAAGCTGCATCATCGTAATGCATGAGCGCAATACGGAAGTTCACATGATGATCAGAAACGCCCGTTTCATCACGATCAGAACCATGATACGTCCCTACTTGTAGCAGCGGAAGGACCGAGTTACAGAAGATAATATCGTAAACAATGTCTGTGAGACCCGTTACGACAAGGATCCCTAGCGGAAAATCAAGATGTACCTCTGCATCCGGATGCCCCTCTAGCACAAGCTCTTCCCGCAACGCACCCAGACAACGTCCCATGCCCCTAAAATATCTGATGCCATCAAGATCAAGGTCGTAGTGCTGTCCAACCCATGATGAGACCCTAGAAGGCGGACCCAAATGAAGAGCCATCAAAATGCGCTTTACTTCTTGCGATGCTTCCGTTTTCCAAAAAGGTATCACGTATCCCCCCATGAAGAGTGAAGAACAAGGGTAAAATTAGCATAAAAAAAGACCCCTGTCAAGACAGATGTCTTCCCGCTATCGAACGAAATTAGCGACGCGAAATAGTCAGGATTCCATCACGCACCGCATTCTGAACTTCTTCACCACTTCTATCCGCAAGTGCGTCCAAAAATGATTCTTTGAACTCGCCACTTTGCAGACTCGGTTGGCTTAAATGACTTTCAAGTGGAAGAAGATCAAAAACCAGGTCACCATTACTCACCGTCATCCGCACCGCAAGCCCCTCTTGCGTATCTTGAGAAAAATATTGATCGAAAACAAAGTTTCCAAGGGAATAGAAAATTGGTGCACCCTTATACAGATCAACTTCTTGCGTCACATGCGGATGATGTCCAATGATCACATCTGCTCCTGCATCAATCAACGCACGTGCAAATTCCTCCTGCACACGTGAGCTCGTCAGTGCATATTCAATTCCCCAATGTACCTCAACCATTGTAATCGCCTCCTGCTCTGCATGCGTGGCCACAAGTTGAACTGCTTCCTGCTCGTCATTACTTGGAAACGTCATATTAAATGAAAAGACTTGCAAAGATTGACCATCGATCTCTACCTCATGAATCGCATCTTCACGTGCCTCAAGCGCATGTCCGGAACTCGCAATCCCCACAGCCTCTAAAACCTCTCGCGTATGCAAGTATGACTCCTCACCGCGGTCTGACGTGTGATTATTTCCAAGCGTAACAAGATCAAAACCCTGTGCTGCAAGCAGCGGTGCAATCGATTCTTTAAAAGAAAAACTCGTGCTTCCATTTGGTGTCTGTGTATGCGAAAGGGCGATCGGTCCCTCAAGATTTCCGATAGTAAAATCAGATGAGCTCAGAATATCTCCCATCCTATCGAAAGGATATTCCTCTCCATGAATCCCTATGAGTGTTTCGACATGGCGCCCGAGCATCATATCTCCAACGAAAAGAATCTCAACGGATTGAGATTCTGGGGACGAGACAAAAATGGGACCGAACACTTCTTCAAGAAAGCGCTTCTCGCTCTCCCCAGAAATAATCGCTTCATATCTTCCGGGAACCTCACGCAGGAAAGCCGCATAGAATGCGACAAGCGTCAGCGCAAGAAAAAGAATCGAAAGACTGTAAAGAAAAACGCTTTTGAACGAATCTGAAATCTGCATACCCCCTAAAAGTTATGTCTATTTCTTACCCGCGAACGCATCAAACGCACGCAGCACCTCAAGCGGCAATGCCATAATCACCGTATTCGATTGATCGCTTGAAAGATCATTAAGCGTTGAGAGTGATCGAAGGTGAAGTGCTCCAGGCGTAGAAGAAAGCATCTTCGCCGCTTTTTCAAGATTCACCGCTGCCTGTACTTCTCCTTCTGCCTTAATCACGACCGCGCGCCGTTCACGCTCTGCTTCTGCCTGTTTTGCGATCGTGCGCTTCATCTCCGAAGGAAGAGTGATGTCCTTAAGCTCAACATTATCGACTGTGATCCCCCACGGATCTGTAAGTGAGTCTACAATATGTTTAATCTTTTTACTTGCCGCTTCTCGATTTGTAAGAAGCTCATCGAGCTCCATTTCTCCAACCACATTTCGCATCGTGGTCTGCGCAAGCTGACTCACCGCATGACGGAAATGCTCTACTTCAATTATCGCCTTCTTCGCATCAGAAACTTTATAGTAAATAACAGCGTTGATCGTCGCAGAAATATTATCCTTTGTAATCGCCTCTTGGTCTGGAACATCTACCGCCTTCACACGAATATCTACCTTACGAACACTCTGAAAAACAGGAATCACAATGCGCCATCCCGGGTTAAGCATTCCAGAAAATCGTCCAAGCGTGAACTTCACTCCACGCTGATATTCGTTGATCTGCTTAATGCTAGCGAGCAAAATGATGACGAGCGTAATGAACAAAAAGGGCATAAAACCTAAGATGATAAAAATGAATTCCATAGATATAATTAAGAACGTGACTAATTAACAGGTAACGTAGCACTAGATCTCCTCTGGTGCAATATCGCTTACATCAAGCTCCTCCGCATCTTCATCAACGAGCTCCGGTTCCACTGGGTCTGATGACCCTACTTCTCCGCCCTCTGCTGCCGCGCCAACAAGGCAGATGCGAGGCAAGGATCGATAGGTCGAAGTGTAGTTTTTCTCGAAGAGCTCTCCATCTTTATATTCGACAAAGTAATCAAAGGACGTCGTCGCACCGGAATGCGGTGACTGACATCTCTCGACCCCCGGAGCAAGACTATCGGTCTCGGTATACTGCGTCTCTCCGTACCCGTTCCAAGAAAGAACGACCGGCGGACTATACCAACCCCTTCTTCCGTCATTTGTTCCCCAAAACGTATACACGAGTTCCATATGCGCAAGATCGACCTCCGTTTCAAGAAGAATGTAGTTTCCTGTGTCATTCACAAATTTGAAATCTGGGTTTGGGTCATAAAGTGTTGCGTCCGTTCCAGGATTTCCATTCGAAGGATCGTTATAGTATCCAACCACAAGAGAATGATTCCGGCGCTGCGTAATATTAAGACCAGAATTCATAACGCCACGGAATGCGGTCGTTCCAAGCTGGCAAAGACCTCCTCCGACTTCAGGTTTAATCTCATCACCCTTAATCACAAGCTCCGGTAAATAACCATCCGCAAGTGTAAATGGTTTCAACTCCTCAACAAGCGAAACCTCTTCATCGGGCGCGATCAAAAGACCATCGAGCTTATTAGAGCCATGCGTAATATTTTTAATACGATTCGACGGCGAACCACTAAAATCAGAATATCCAACTCCCAAGATTTCTTTGATCCCAAAATCGTTCACACTATCTGTGCTAACCTCTGGCGCAACAGTCTGCACAGAAATAGCGAGGTCAACATCACTCTGTCCAAAATGTTCAAGAAGAGCAAGGCGCGTAACTTCTTCATCGAAAGCAACACCATCATAACTCCCCGAGAATTCCACAACACGATCGCCTTCCATGTGGAAGATCGCATCAATCGACTCGTCATCTACATCGAAACGTATATCTTCTAAAAAGGATTCGTAAGATTCACCAGCAAGCCCAAGCGCGACAATACCATCCACATTTTTCTGAGGCAAAAGCCAATCAGACAAGTCTGATGCATCAACGGTCCAGTCATAGAGTCGTGTGTCTGGAGCCTCATACGTAAGGACGTACGGAGCCGCAAGCATTGCATCGTTAATCTCTTCGTCAAAGACGAGAGCCTCTTCATGGGTGACAAAATCACTTCCTTCCTGATACCGAATCTCGTGAACAACAAGGGAGAAGTCTTGAAGATCTTTCGTAAACACCTCAAGGAATGCATCTAAATCAAAACGCGTGCTAATCGCTCCTTCAACAACCTCAACTGCCGTTTTGTCACCATCAAGAGTGATTGCGAAATCCGTTGCCGCACCTTCAACTTCAAAATCAGAGAAACGATCCAAGATGACCGTACGAAGTGATGCTTCGGAAACTTCAAAGCCTGCATCGATCTGCCGAGGTTTTAAATACAGGGAGAAAGCTGTTGCGAGACGATCAAAAAACGGAAGGTCATGACCGATAGAAAATGCATCCTCAACCATTTGATCTGGATTTGCGTAGACAAGGTCATAGACGAGGTCTGGGTCCGTTGCCCCGCTCACACGAAGATCGAGAACCTCGGCATGAACAGGACCATTGCCTTCTGGCTGGAACTGAAGCGTAATACCAGCATCGAGAAGTTCAGAATACGCAGATTCAAGACGCTCAAGCGCATCTGCTTCAGTAAGGCCACCCAGTAGGATACCTCCAACGGAAATGCGCGGATAAATCCGGTCCGTATACTGCTGCGAATAGTACGCACCTCCGCCAAAGAGAAGGACAGCGGCAAGAAGGATAGCTCCAACGGAAACAAAAAAAGGAATACGATACTTTTTGAAGCTCGTCTTCACGTGATCGATAATTGTATGCGTCTTTGAAAAAAACATGGGCTCGGATTCAAGTTTATTCTGAAAAATCTGGACGTATATGCATATCACCAGAAGTTTTAGGGATGGTCAATGTCAGGATTCCCTGCTTGACGGCAGCTCGTGTCTCATCAGGCTTTACATGGTGAGGTAAAATAATCGATCGAGAAAACGTCCCCCAGAAACATTCTTCAAAATGCATGGTTGCACTATGACGAATAATCTCCTGCTTACGCGCTCCGCGGATCGTTACGAGATCATTTGTCACATGCACGTCAAGATCCTCAGGCAAGACGCCTGCAACGGCAGCCTGAATAATAATCTCTTTCGCAGTCTCCATAACGTCGACCGCAAGTTGACCCTCATTTATTTCGAAAGAGGCGTCAAAAGATTCATCTAAGTTCAAGGGTACGGACATATTCATAAACGGGTCCAAGGAAAACGCCTGCAAGAACAGACCAAATTAAAATATCAGTAAAGCTCGCCGCAAGAAGAAAATGACTCGTGAGACCAGGATAGACAACCCCCTCGACAGTAAAGAACCGAGCAAGAATCACGCAAAATGCGACAAGAAAGATCATCAAGAAGCTGCTCCAAAGGGCATCGGCGAGCAAATCATGACGACGCGTCGCGACATAGAGACCCGCGAGAAGCGCCGAAAGAAGAAGAGCGATCGCTACGGGGATGGAAAGGAGTATTTGCATGGCTATACTCAGCCAGACAAGGATTGTTAACAAAACCGCAAGTTCAAGAAACCAGGAAATATGCTTCTCGCGATTCTTTGAGCGCCGCAGGAACTGCACGTTTGGAAGCTTGTGATAATGCTGACCAAAAACAACATGATAAATTGTTCCCGCAATCCCCGCACCAAGAAAAACAACCATATAATCAATGAGAGCGAGCGGCGCAAGAAGAAGACCCGAAGCATCGTCGAAAATCAAGAGAGAAGGCACAAGGACGACCGCAAATATTCCAAGCACAAACATCTCTAAACGAACCTCTCTTCGCAGAGAAAAGAGAAGAATCCAGACAAAAGCAAGGACGATGGTAAAGACAATAGAATTCATAACGTATGCTTGTAGTATAACATAAGAGTCCTGTAGCAAAGACCACATCCTCGCCCCTTTCGCCTAAAGAGCCTTCAGGATATACTGCCATCATATGACACAACAAGTAAACCAAGGAACTCCAATAAAAAAAGGACCAAATACCATCCTAATCTTTGCCCTCTTCGGAATCATCGCGCTAATAATCCTTATTGCAATGCTTACAAGTAATAGGAATATTGATCTTTCAGGATTCACTTCATCGAGCGGACATGGGGCACCTGAGCAAACGGAATTTCAATCCCCTCCTGCACCCATCGTGACAGGCCGGGACCATAAGCGCGGCGCGGCGAACCCTGTCATGACCGTGATTGAATATGGGGACTTCGAATGTCCCTTCTGTAAGAAATTTCACCCCACACTCTCCTCATTCCTCGCCGCAAATGTAGAGGAAGTTCAAGTGATTTACCGGCAGCTACCCCTACATATCCATGAACTGGCTCGAGAGAAAGCGCATGCATCGGAATGTGCGGCGGAACTTGGGGGTGAAGCAGCCTTCTGGCAATATCATGATATGCTCTACGACCGTGCAGATGCGAACGGACTTGGAATCAGCCTAAGTGATCTTCCAACGTTCGCCGCGGAACTCGGAATCGAAGAAGCAGCCTTCAATACCTGTATGGCCAGCGGCAAGCACTATCCACGCATCGACATTGATGTCTCGGGTGCAACAGCTGCCGGTATTTCAGGAACGCCTACATCAGTCATCATCGCAAATGATGGATCTGGAACAGTCATCCCAGGAACGATTCCAACAGAAGGTCTCGAAAGCATCCTAAGCACGATTAAAGGACTATGATCTTTGACTTCACCAATCCACTGAAACAGTCCATTGGAGGTAGATGGTCCTTCATTGAATTTGTCCTCATTGCGAGTGCGCTTTTTTTGCTTCTGATGTTCATCCCTGTCTGGACGGTCCCGGGAAATGATTTCTTCTTTCAGCTCTCTATCATTGAACCGTGGATCCTGGCGCTCTTCATTACCCTATCCGTCGCAAATGCGCTCCTCATTCAGATGCAACGCTACATACACCGCATTATAAAAGAGAAAAAGGCAAAAGCGGGACATCTTGTGAAAGGCGCAACGGCCATAAGCATTCTTCTGAGCTCCCTTTCCGCCGCGATCGTCTGTGCTGCCTGCTATTCGACGGTCCTCGCCTTCCTCGGACTAGGCGTAAGCAGTTTTCTTGTCGAGCAGCGCGAACTCATTAGCCTCATCGCACTTGGCCTCACTTTGATTGCATTGTATTATACCGGCAAGCGTATCAATCATAATTGTACCGTTTGTAAAATCTAAAAAGGTAGAATCAGATATCCAGGACTGCCTTATACAAATGAGGCGAAGGTTATCAATTTGAAATTCGTACCATCCGTAATTCTGTCCGGCTGCCATTAAAACAGGGCCGGATCCGGCCGAGGCTTTACCGAGCAGCCGGATATATTTGTACAATTCGTACATTATAACCAGCCAGTTACCATATGCCTAAACATATTCACCTCACCACGCGTCGCTGGTTTTTCATTGTCGTGAGCATACTTGTGCTCTTTTTGTTTTGGAAGATCGTATCGCCATTCATCATCACGATTATTACCGCAGCGATTTTCGCCATTGTCCTTACGCCCGTAGCTAATAGACTAGAGAAACATATCCACCACAGG
>Ga0233428_1004485_pt1 | contig 10829 bp, 11 predicted proteins | sample SI_118_April2016_4_FD_179890 | JGI IMG/M metagenome (GOLD analysis project Ga0233428, IMG submission 179890) | Seawater microbial communities from Saanich Inlet, British Columbia, Canada - SI_118_April2016_120_MG | ecosystem: Environmental > Aquatic > Marine > Inlet | place: Canada: British... | reverse complement strand
GGGCCTGAAACAGCGGCGATCATGATTGAGCCGGTGCAGGGCGAGGGTGGCATTAATGCAGCTGATCCGGCCTACCTTAAAGGCTTGCGTGAAGCTGCCGATGAATTCGATTTGCTGCTGATATTTGATGAAGTCCAATGCGGCATGGGCCGAACCGGCAAGTTGTTCGCCCACGAATGGGCTGGCGTCACCCCTGATATCATGGCCGTCGCCAAAGCAATAGGTGGCGGTTTTCCGGTCGCCGCCTGTCTGGCCACAGAACGCGCCGCGCTGGCCTTGAGCGCGGGCTCTCACGGGTCCACCTTTGGCGGCAATCCTATGGCCATGGCGGCGGCAAATGCCGTCTGCGATGTGATCATGGAACCGGGCTTTCTTGACCGTGTCGGTAAAGTGGCCAAGAGTTTGTGGGCGCGTCTGGATGACCTGGTAGAGAAATACCCTGGCGTCATCGAAGAAATTCGCGGCTCCGGATTGATGATCGGAATCAAGTGTGTTGGTGACAGCGCGGATTTCCGCGGCAAACTTCACGAAGCCGGCTTGCTGAGTGTCGGGGCGGCGGAAAATGTCATCCGGTTGTTACCGCCACTGATCATTGAACAGCATCATATTGATGAGGCGATCGGTGTTTTGTCGGCGGTTTGTGCTAAAATTGAAGAGGACGGCTAAGATGTCCGGGCCAAAGCATTTTCTCGATCTCGACCAGTTTGATACAGCCACTTTGCGTTCGATCCTTGATCGTGGCCTCGCCTTCAAGCAGGGCAGCGGAGACGCGACCCCGCTCAAGGACAAGACTCTGGTCCTGATCTTCGAGAAACCCTCAACCCGAACCCGGGTTTCTTTTGAAGTCGGTATGCAGCAACTGGGTGGCCGGGTGGTCGTTCTGGACGGCGATTCCTGCCAGATAGGGCGCGGTGAAAGCGTTGCCGATACGGCCCGTGTGCTGTCGCGTTACGCCGACGCCATTATGATCCGCACCGACGATCCGGCCAAACTTTCCGAACTGGCCGACTATGCCACAATCCCGGTAATCAACGGCCTGACCGATGACAGTCACCCGTGCCAGTTAATGGCCGATGTGATGACGTTTGAAGAACATGCCGGGCCCATTGCCGGGCGCACCGTGGTTTGGTGCGGGGACGGCAATAATATGGCGACATCATGGATTCAGGCCGCTGTCCGCTTTGATTTTTCGTTGAAACTGGCCTGTCCCGAACAGCTCATGCCGAACTCAAAAATAATGGATTGGGCGAAGGCCGAAGGCGGCGATGTCACCCTGACCCATGACGCGGAAGGTGCCGTCACCGGGGCAGATTGTGTGATTGCCGATACCTGGGTTTCCATGGGTGATGACGATGCCGAATCCCGTCACAACCTGCTCGCTTCTTATCGGGTCGACCAGCGCCTGATGGATTTGGCGGGGCCCGACGCTTTGTTTATGCACTGCCTTCCTGCCCACCGCGGAGAGGAAGTGACGGCCGAAGTGATTGATGGTCCGCGCTCCGTTGTCTGGGACGAAGCGGAAAATCGCTTACATGCGCAGAAGGGAATTCTCGCCTGGTGCATGGAAAATAACTAAAAATTAGTCTAAATGGCTCATATATCCTTAAGGTTCGTCGGTTGTTATAGACAATCGACAATTTACAAGCTTTAAAGAATCGGGCGCATGGCATTGAACAACCCTCTTTTGTACGGCTTGAAGGCGGCGCTGCTGGTAGCACTTGTTCTTGGCTGGCATAAGCCTGTCCATGGGGCAGAGCTCGACTGCGGGTCCATGGCCAACAGCCTCAATACCGGCGATCACTACATATTCAAACTGGAAATTCAAAGCCAGAAGATACGGCTGGAGAAGGGCGATGATTTTTGCACCGAACCGGCCAAGGACTGGTTCGGCCGCCAACTGATCCTTCCCGCCCCGGCCCGTGAAGAAATGCCGCTGCCCAAAGCGCAGACAAACCAACAATCAAAAGACAACACGCCGTTACCGCCATCCTCCGATGACACACCCTTGCCGCCTCAGGACGCACGTAAGGATTACGTTCCCGATATGGGCCTGGAAACAGATACCGGCGCGGCACCGCTGCCCATTGCCCGCGAGTTTGTCAAACCGAAGCCCGAAGGCGAGGCGGCTGTTGAAGAAGGTGCAGCAGCTGTAGAAGGTCAGCAACCAGTTGCGCCGGAAATCTCGGCAGTGCCGCTTATGGATCATGTATCAAGTGAGCCCGGCGCCGTCGGTCCCGATGGTCTTCCCATTCCCGGAGCCAATCTTGAAACCCCGGCAGCCGGTGTCGCCGCGCCGCCACCGCCATTGAAAGACAAGTCGATGGTTAAACGTTGTGACCGTGATCTGGTCAGCTTCTGGTCGCCGGGCGAACATGTTATTGAAGGACATAAGTTCTGGCTTTCAGGCGTCTTCACCATCGATCTGGACAGCGACGGACGGGTCGATGATGTTGGCTTCAAGATCAAGGCCGAAGGCAAGATCGGCAACATCCTCAATTACTTCCCGAGCACAGAAGGCCGCGTGTCGGGGAAAACCGTCAACAGTCTGAAACTCGAAGATGATCGCGATATCCACCGTCTGTGCCCGGGAAATGTTACCTTCGAGCGGGCCGACGTGGCAGACATCGTAAAACAGAAAAGGAAACTGGCGGTCAATCAGGTCAAGGCCCTGCCCGCACAAAATGGTAAAAAAACAGAAGAAGCAGTCCCGGAAGAAGAACCTGAACAACCTGAAGAACCTGAAAAGAAAACATCAAATCTTGTTCTGATCGTTGCCGCCGTCGCCATGGTGATGTTGTTGGCTGGCGGTATCGGACTGGCCATGGCGCTGCGCAACATTACCCGTTCCAGGAAAGATGAATATGAAGATGATGACGATGATGATGAAGACGAGGATTAGGCGCTTTCTGGGTGCAGGATTGCTCATCGTTTTCGCCGGTGTGCTTGCCGGTTGCGAAGCCACCGTGCCAAGCCCCGCCTTTCCTGATCTGACTTTTGAGCACCTGGGTCCGATCAAGTTGAATGTAGGTTCCGTGGAAATTATCTCGTCTTACAAGCCACCGTTGAGCGCCCCCAACGTTGAACATTTATTCCCGACGCCGCCTGGTGACGCCCTGGGTCGTTGGGCAGCAGACCGACTGATTGCCACCGGCAGTGCTTCGCGTGCGCGTTTTGTCATTCTTGACGCATCGGTCGTTGAAACGGCGCTGAAAAAGGAAAAAGGTCTTACAGGGGCTTTCACCAAAGACCAGTCCGAACGCTATGACGCGGTGCTCGAGGCGACCCTGGAAATTTTTGATGACAGCGGCGCCAGCAAGGGGTTCGCCAACGCCAGGGCCAACCGCTCGGTAACGGTCAGTGAAGATGCGACAGTCAATGATCGTGCCCAGGCCTGGTTCAGCCTAAACGAAGCCCTAATGAGAGACATCAATGCGGAGCTTGAAAAAAACATCTCTCTGTATTTGGGGAACTGGTTGAACTAGGGAATGCTCTAACCCCGCCAGAACGAGCGGCTGAACAGAATAATAACCGTGAACAGCTCCAGCCTGCCCAGCAACATGCCCCCCGACAGCAACCACTTTGCCGCATCGGGCAGGGGTTGGAAGGTTCCTGCCGGGCCAACGATAGGACCAAGCGCCGGACCGACATTTGATATCGCCGTTGCCGCACTTGAAATGGCGGTCAGGTAATCAAGGCCCAACATGCCCAAACCGATGGCCAGCAAGGCGAAACAAACCCCGAAGACAAAGAAAAAGCTGAGCACCGAGACAATGACCTCGTCAGAAATCGGACGTCGGTTGTAATAGGGAATAAAAACGCCGTGCGGCTGTAAAAGATGGTGGAGCTGGGTACGGGCGGCGGCATACAGAACCTGAAAGCGGAAAATCTTGATACCGCAGGTGGTTGAACCGGCACAGCCGCCAATGAACATAATAAAGAAGAACACCGGCACCGCGAAGCTGCCCCATTGTGAATAATCCGATGTGGCGTAGCCGGTGCCGGTGATGATCGAAACCACATTAAACGATGCATAGCGAAGCGCCTGGGCTGGCGCCAGGCCGCTCGAAAGCCATAACCAGGCGGTGATGGACAGCACCACAATGCCGACAATGGACATAAACCACTGAACCTGCGGATCCTGCCACAGGGCGGCGTAGCTGCCACGTAATGTCTTCAGATAAAGAATGAACGGCAGACTGCCGACGATCATGCCAACGGTGGCGATCAGATCGATGCTCCAGCTGTCAAAATTGCCGAGGGAACCATCGGTCGTCGAATAGCCGCCCGTCGCGATGGTCGTCATGGAATGGGCGACGGCGTCGAACCCGGACATCCCAGCAAGCCAGTAGGCGGCGGCGCAGATAAAAGTCAGGATCAGATAAATCAAGCTGATGGAGCTGGCGATCTGGGCCGCACGGGGTAGCGCTTTCTCCGACGGGTCTGAGGATTCCATGCGGAACAATTGCATACCACCAACACGCAGCATCGGGAACACGGCGATAGCCATGACGATAATACCGATGCCGCCCAGCCATTGTAGCAGGGCGCGCCATAACAAAATCCCCGGCGGTGCCGTATCCAGGCCGGTGATCACCGTTGAGCCGGTCGTTGTGATCCCCGACATGGCTTCAAAGAATGCATCGGTGAAACTTAAATCCATCTCGGAAAAGACGAACGGGATGGAAGCGAACAGGGTCAGGAACAGCCATGAGAAGGTGGTCATGACAAAAGCCTGCCTGACAGACAGACGCAAGCCGCGGCTGCGTGACGTCAGGGTCATGGCGCCGCCAACGAACAGCGTTACCCCTGATGAGATGGCGAACACCTGCCAATCCGGGTTGCCAGCGAAGGCGTCGACAATGGCCGGCACGATCATGCCCAGGGCCAGGGCCGAAAGCAGGATGCCGATAACCAGAATTATGGGTCGAAAATCCATCATGGAAGGACGCTTTCCCCTTCGTCCGTCGCGCGATTAAAAAGAATCGCGAACTGAAAATGATGTTAACTCAAGCCGGTTGGCGGAGTTCGGTCAAGTAGAGAAATGGAAAATGGCTTTTAAACCAGCCCGCCTTCGCCGGTGGTCGGGGTGCCGACCATGGACAGGAACTCGCGACGGGTTGAAGGATTGTCACGGAATGCACCAAGCATTCTAGAGGTGACCATGGAAACGCCGGGCTTATGAACACCCCGCGTTGTCATGCACTGGTGGGCCGCTTCAATGACCACGGCGACCCCTTCGGGTTGCAATATATCGTTTAAGGCATTGGCGATTTGCGACGTCATTTTTTCCTGAATGGTCAAACGCTTGGCGTACAATTCAACCAGCCGGGCCAGTTTTGAGATGCCAATGACCCGGGATTTAGGCAGGTAGGCGATATGAACCTTGCCGATAATCGGGGCCATGTGGTGTTCGCAATGGGATTCAAAACGGATATCCTTCAGAAGCACCATCTCGTCGTAGCCGTCGGTTTCCTCGAAAGTGCGTTTGAGCAACTCTGTGGGGTCAACGTCGTAGCCTGCAAAAAACTCCTCGTAGGAACGGACAACCCTGGCGGGGGTATCAAGCAGCCCTTCACGTGACGGGTCGTCCCCGGCCCAGCGTAAAAGCGTGCGCACGGCGTCTTCTGCCTCATCACGGCTTGGCCGGGCATCGGCGTCTTTAATCAGACTGAGTTTTTCGTTGCTGCTCATGGTTTTATCCAAAATTGATATGTGCAGGAAATGTGGGTTCAACGGTTCTTTAAATCAAGGGAAAAAAAGAAAACCCTAATTTACCGTTCGGCCTTCATAGGGGCTGTCCAGCGAGAATGTCGGTATGTCGATCTCGAAAGCGTCACCGCCACTTGATGTTACCTGATAACTGCCACCCATGATTCCCGAGGGTGTCGATAAAGGGGTGCCGCTGGTGTATTCAAATGCGTCTCCGGGGCCAAGAACCGGTTGTTCGCCGACAACGCCCTCGCCGCGAACTTCTTGCAGGGCTCCCTGGGCGTTGGTGATGCGCCAGTGGCGTGAGACGACTTTTACAGTCTCCTCGCCGTTGTTTCTGATGATAACGTGATAGGCCCAGAAAAAGAGACCTGTATCGGGATCAGACTCATCATCAAGGAAGATCGGATCGACACTGACGGTAATCTCTCTGGTGGTCCGGGCGTATGCGCCGGTCAATTCTGTATTCGGGGTATTCACGGGGCCTCCACAGGCATTGTTGGACGTTCGTTCTTCTATAAATGGGAGCAAAAATGGATATTTCTAGTCTTTTGACCAGAAATAACAGTCCGCCGCCAGGGCTTTGCCTTTCAGGGCCCGTTCGGGCGCGGGCAGGACATCCATGTTTGGCCACAGGCCACTGGTGAGGGTTTCGGCGTAGGCCTGGGGCAGGTTCGCCCGGCCCATACTTTGCGCCGCCCCCTGGTGATCATAGTTAAGGGCATGGGCGGTAAAGTCGATGCCAGCAGGGGTTGGGCTCAGGATCGAGAACCATGTCCGCGCTGTGGCGTCGTTGGCAGGCATACCGATAACGCCGGGATTGTGCCAGATGCGCCCATCCACATCCGTGTTGAACGGCAAACCGCAATGGCCGCCAATAACACCATCGACGCCCAACTCATCAATCTGGCGACGCTTGTCTTCAAGCGGTGTGGAGCTGAAAATAAAACGGCTGATTTCATCTGCGCTGCCGTGGATAACGGTCATACGGCGGCCGTTCATGGAAAAGGTTAAACGCCGGGGCAGGGCCGCCATCCACTTTTTGGCGTCATCATCGAGGCTGTTGTTGGCGTGGGCAAACCACTTTACGGACAGCAGATCGCAAGCGCTGCCTTCTTCAAAACCGCAACCGCAATCAGCCATGTTGAGTCCCAGTGATTCTTCACAGTTACCCATGACAACGTGAATACCCGCCGTGCGGATGACATCAACGGTCTCGTTGGCATCCCCGCAGTAAGCGACCACATCGCCGGTGCAGATGATGTTTTCAGGGGCGATGCCGCGGGATCGCGCTTCCTTAAGCAGGGCCGTGGTTGCCTGTAGATTGCTGTAAGGGCCGCCGAAAACCAGTACCGGCGTATCAAAGCAGCCTAGATCCTGAACAGCCGTGTCAGCCACTGCACGAGGCGCCGCCGAGAACACAAAAGCGGGCGCAGTGGGGATGGTTCAACTGCACGGTTTTTGATGAGCCGCCAAGGTCCTGACCAAGCTCGAATGTCGGATCATAGGGAAGCAGGGTACAGGGAACGACCAGCGGTCCCACCCCGCCCTTGCGTTTGATAACCATACGAGAGGTCGCGCACATCATGGTTTCGGGGGCAACGCCCAGAATATCCCAGCAGTGGGTGGTGATTTCGGGAACGTCCAGGGTGTTGTCCATTTCAGGGAATAACACAAGAGCTGACGGATCACTGGCGTTTACCGGAATGTTTTGGGCTTTGAAAAGGGCGGCGTAGCTGGCCCGGGCCATACCGTCGCCTTCGTTCCAGCAGGTGCGTCCGGCAATGGTCATATTAAAGGCGTTTTCGGCCAGCCATTTAAGACCCCTCAGCATGGGCGTCCAGGTATTTTCCCCACGAATGGCTTCGTGCTTGTCCCGGCTGTAGTGGTCGATGGAAACACGGATCGCCAGCTTGTCGTCAAATCGCCCTTTGAGGTCCAGCAGATCGTCGAAACGATGATGCAGGGGCTTCATGGCGTTGGTCAGCACCAGCACACGGTAGCCCTTATCAAGGGACATCCTGAGCATAGGGATCAGCGCCTTGTTCATGAAAGGCTCGCCGCCGGTAAAGGCGATTTCCTCGACGGGCAGATTTTCCTGCTCGATTTCCTGCAGGTAATTCTCGACATCGGCGACCGAAAGATAGGCCAGGGAATCATTTGTCGGGGTCGAGTCCATATAACAATTCTGGCAGGCGATATTGCACAGACTGCCCGTATTGAACCACAGGGTTTTCAGATGGGTCAGGGCGACGACGGCGCGCTTGTCGCCTTTTGCCGTAATATCAGGGTTTATGAACTTGCCCGGATCAAGGCTGGCAGGGGTATTCATGACAGTATCGGGCATCGGTTCCTCAAGGCTTTCGGCTCTTTATAGACAGTCGTGGTCTTTTTAACGTCCCGCGAAGATCATTCCAAATAACAATAACGTGTACGCTTGGCAAATTTCTCTTCGGGGGACAGGACCCGCAGCGCTATGATTGCCCGTAAGCGGATGTAGCTCAATGGCAGAGCAGAAGCTTCCCAAGCTTACGACGGGGGTTCGATTCCCCTCATCCGCTCCAGTATTTGTTATTTTTCGAGTTGTCCCGAGGGCTGGCCCGCGATAGCTTCACCAGCATGACTGATAAACCTCCCCAATCAAACGGTGGTGCGCTTTCCGACCTTCGGGTTCTTGATCTGACACGCATTCTGGCCGGTCCGACCAGCACCCAGCTGCTGGGCGATCTGGGCGCCGACATCATCAAGATCGAACGTCCCGGCGCCGGTGATGACACCCGTAAATGGGGACCTCCTTATATCAAGGATAAAAGCGGCGGCGATACCGACGAGAGCGCCTATTATTTAAGCTCCAACCGTAACAAACGCTCGGTCGGTGTTGACCTGGGCAGGCACGAAGGCCAGCAACTGGTGCGTCGCCTGATTGGCCAGTGCGACATTCTGGTCGAAAACTTTAAAGTCGGTGGATTGGCCAAATTCGGTCTTTCTTATGATGATTTGAAGGACGAATTCCCCGGCCTGATATTTTGCTCGATCACCGGTTTTGGCCAAACCGGTCCCTACGCACCGCGCGCCGGTTACGATTATCTGGCGCAAGGGTTGGGCGGCATTATGAGCATTACCGGCGAGCCTGACGGGCCGCCCATGAAAGTCGGGGTCGGCATTTCCGATATCATGTGCGGCATGTACGCCGCCGTTTCCATCCTTGCCGCCGTTCGCCATCGCGACCTGACCGGCAAAGGCCAGTATATTGATCTGGCCCTGCTCGACACCCAGGTCGCGTGGCTGGCCAATGAAGGGCTGAATTATCTGACATCGGGAATCGTCCCCCAGCGTCGTGGTAGCGCTCATCCCAATATCGTGCCCTATCAGTTGTTTGAAACCGCCGACGATCCGTTGATTCTGGCGGTCGGAAACGACGCCCAGTTCAGCCGGTTCTGCGGGTTCGCAGGTATTGCCGAAGATCCTCACTTCAAGACAAATTCGGCCCGCATCGCCAACCGCGAGGCGCTGATTGCGATCATCAAACCGGTCATCAAAACCAAGCCACGCCAGTATTGGATGGACGGACTGGAAGCCATTGGTGTTCCAGCCAGTCCGGTCAATGACATCGCCCAGGTCTTCGATGATCCGCAGATCAAAGAGCGGCAGATGAAAATTTCGGTGCCACACGAAACAGCCGCTGCTGGCACCGTCGATTTAATCGGCAATCCGATCAATCTGTCCGAAACACCGGTCAGCTACCGGCACGCACCGCCGACATTGGGCCAGCATACGGATGAGGTGCTGGGGGAATTGCTGGGTTTAAGCGAAAAGCAACTGAAGGCTTTGCGTGACGACGGCCTGATAGCCTAGAGCAAACCGATCTGTCCCATCAGCATGATTCAAAATAACCCGGACATGCTCTAGATCGTCGACTGCAAGAGCATATCAAAGGCGATCATGTCCTTGTCTGTGAAGTTGACCGTTTTCGTGGCGCTTCTTGAAACAGGGATTTTTTTGGTCGCGCAATAGCGGATAAATGCCAGGACGAGCTGGCCCTCATCGAGGGAAAAGGGGGTCTGCTGATCATCGGAAGTTTTGATTTGGACGAGGAACGAGATCGGATCTTTCTTGATAACTTTCAGGTCCACAACGATGCCTGTCGGCCCGTCAGACTCGCCCGAAGCAATAAAATCATTACTAATTTGCTTCAGTTCGTCCTTGTTGACGATCAGTCTGCGAATTTCGATTGCCACGTGCTTGCCTTATCAAAGTCATTAATAAATATAAGGGTTTATAGCAAATTCGGTGTTCAATTGTTATTCTTTCTTGCCGCCGCCGCGATAGTGCTGTAGCAACAAGACAGTGTGTGGTTCCCGTATGGGCAAAGCCTTCGGGACGAACAGGGAATACGGTTGGTTTACCTATCAAGGAGCCGATGCCGTGGCTGCCCCCGCAACTGTGAAAGGCGTTCGCGCCTAAGCCAGAATACCTGCCACACAGGAACTAAAACTCGAAAGCTATCGGGTGAGATAGCAAAGGAGAAGACGAATGCAGACAAAAACCACCGCGGCTCCCGCCGTAACAGTCGTCATCGACGAAACCGTCAAGGCCCGTGTCCTTGCTCTTATTTTTGGCGCTGTTATTCTATTTAGTGTCGGGTTCGCCTATTCGACCCCGGTCCATAATGCGGCCCATGATACCCGTCACACCCTGGCCTTTCCCTGCCACTAACCGGCCAGGAATACCCCCATGGTTTTTAGAGTATTTGCCGCGGCGTTAGCCGCCGGCTTGCTTTCAGCTGTCCTGATCACGGCGTTGCAGTCGGTGACGACGATGCCCCTGATCCTTGAGGCTGAAACATTTGAAGTTGCAGAGCCCAATCACGATCACACCACCACGACAGAACACGACCATTCGCAAAGCGAGTGGATGCCGGCAGAAGGCATGGAGCGGATGCTCTATACCCTGTTGGCGAATTTTGGCGCCGCCGTCGGTTTTTCGTTGTTGCTGATCGTCGGGCTGACTTTTGAAAGGGTTCCGGTGGACGGCGCGCGCGGGGTCATCTGGGGACTTGCGGGTTTTGCCGTCTTTACCCTGAGTCCGGCCCTGGGGTTGCCGCCGGGGGTTCCCGGTCT
>Ga0233428_1004477_pt1 | contig 10842 bp, 9 predicted proteins | sample SI_118_April2016_4_FD_179890 | JGI IMG/M metagenome (GOLD analysis project Ga0233428, IMG submission 179890) | Seawater microbial communities from Saanich Inlet, British Columbia, Canada - SI_118_April2016_120_MG | ecosystem: Environmental > Aquatic > Marine > Inlet | place: Canada: British... | reverse complement strand
TAGGTTATAGGTGTTAGGAGATATTTCCTGAAAGTGTGCCGATAGGCGGTATGCTCCCTATTCCCCTAAAACCTATTCCCCTAAAACCTAAAGAGATTTATGAAAGTGCTTGTCACGGGAGGATGTGGGTTTATTGGCTCACATTTTATACGAGTTGTTTTGAAAGAAAGGCCAGAGTGGGAGGTCATGAACCTCGATGCGCTGACCTATGCCGGAAATTTGACCAATACAATTGATATTCAGACGCATCCTCGGTATAAATTCGTTTATGGATCGATCACGAATAAGGACTTGGTCGCTGATTTGATTAAAGAAGTGGATCTGGTTGTTAATTTTGCAGCTGAAACGCATGTTGATCGCTCAAATGTAGACAATGAACCATTCATCATGACCAATATTCTTGGTGTACAAAGGCTCATTGACGCCTGTGTGCAGCACGGAAAGCGGTTTCATCACGTGAGTACAGATGAGGTTTTTGGATCTCTCGGACCGGAAGACGCCAAATTCACAGAAAATACACCCTATGCACCTCGCAATCCATACAGTGCGACAAAAGCAGCTTCAGACCACTTGGTTCGCGCGGCAATCCATACACATGAACTGCAGGGAACGATTTCCAATTGTACAAATAATTACGGCCCATTTCTCTATCCAGAGAAATTCCTTTCGATTTCTATCACGAATCTTCTAGATGGACAGCCAGTTCATGTTCATGGGGACGGGCATCAAATCAGAGATTGGATTCAAGTGGTTGACCACGGCATGGGTATTTTACGTATTTTGGAAGGCGGTAGAATCGGCGACACCTATATGATGGGGGGTAATGCAGAGCTCTCGATAAGAGATACGTCAGCGGCGCTCATAAAAGTTATGGGTCTCGATGAAAATATGATTACGTTTATTACGGACCGTCCCGGACAAGATAAACGGTATGCGATCGATCACAGTAAAATAACGAATGAACTCGGTTGGAAGCAACAATATACCTTCGAACAAGGTCTCGGGAATATGGTGGAATGGTATCGAAAGAACGAAGCCTGGTGGAGGCCTATTAAGGAAAGTTCAGGATACCGAAGATGGTATCGTATGCAGTACGGAGAGAAGACAAGCTAAGCACTGCTCTAAGCTTGCAGGGATTAGCTTCTAGCCTGCCTGCCGGCAGGCTTTCAGGAGATAGCGCCTAAAACCTATTCCCCTAAAACCTAATACCTCCAGCTCTAAAAACCTATGCAAAAACACGAGACATCGATAGAGGGAGCGTATTTGATTGAGCCACAAGTTCATGGGGATGATCGAGGTTTCTTCTTCGAGTCATTTAATGTTGATAAATTCGCGGCGCTTGGACTTGATATCGTGATTAGACAAGCAAATCATTCAAAAAGTGCGCAAGGTGTCCTGCGTGGACTTCATTTTCAGAAAGCACCAAAGCCCATGGGGAAGCTTGTGAGGTGTTCTGCGGGAACGATTTGGGATGTCGCGGTAGACTTGCGCAAGAACTCACCGACATTTATGAAATGGCACGGTGTAGAACTATCGGACGAGAATAAAAAAATGTTTTATGTGCCAGAAGGATGTGCGCATGGTTTCTATTCTATGACGGATAGTGAGATGCTGTACCTTTGCACAAACACCTACGACGACGATTTAGACGCAAATGTACAGTGGAACGATTCAGCTTTTGGAATTGATTGGAAGACAGGATCAGATCCTGCACTTTCCGAGCGCGACAGTAAAGCACCATCATTCGAGGAACTTAACTACACGTACTAGATATGAAAATTCTACTAACGGGCGCGCAGGGGACGCTTGGGGGAGATATTGTGCGCACATTTGAGGAGAAAGGAGATAAAGTCATCAAGACGGACAAGGGGACGCTTGATATTACAAATAAAGATGCGGTATGGAGGGCTGTGCAAGAGGCAAAGCCTAATGCAATCATTAATGCAGCGGCATTTAATGCGGTTGACAAAGTAGAGGATCCAGAGTTCTATGACCTCGCATTTGCGGTGAATGCAATGGGGCCTCGAAATCTTGCGGAGGCAGCAGATGCGTTCAGTATTCCATTCGTGCACTATAGTTCAGATTACGTTTTTGACGGAGAGAAAAAAGAAGGATATACCGAGGAAGACATACCAAATCCAATATCAAAATACGGAGAAACAAAAGCGGAGGGGGAGCGACAAGTTTTAGGAATGAAGGGAAACGTATACGTCTGCCGCCTTTCAAAGATTTTTGGAAAGCGAGGGTCATCTCCCGAGGCAAAGGAAAGTTTTGTACATCTTATGTTGCGTCTCGCTGCAGAGAAGCCAGAGCTCAATATTGTAAACGAAGAAGTGGGAAGCCCGGGGTATACAAAAGATATTGCGCAGGCAACCTACAAACTTCTGCATGAGGAATATCCACATGGTGTTTACCATCTTTTCAATGATGGACCAGGGATCACTTGGTACGAATTTGCACAAGAAGTATTTGATCTTGCTGGGGTTACAACGCCGTATCATCCTGTTCCTTCTTCTGCTTTTCCTCGCGCAGCGACCCCTCCAAAATTCGGTGCACTTTTAAATACAAAGTTCCCAGCGTTGCAGAGCCGCAACTCTGCGCTTGAAGAATTCCTGAAGGCGGAGGGGCTTTTAAAGAACTGATGCTATAATGCCTGCATATGACACGCGCACAGCGCAGAGTTTTATTCTGGTTTTTCATTACGCTCTTTTTTGTATTGGCGCCGCTAGCCGTTTTGTACACGGCCGGCTTTCGATATAACCCGACAAATGGCGGGCTCGAGAAGACGGGGGGAATTTCCATCGTAACCTCGCCGCGCGGAGCGGACATAACTCTCGATGGAGATCGGGTTGGAAAATCGTCTCCGCATGTCCTTAAGCGCCTCCTTGCAGGAAACTATACGGTTCACTTGGAGAAAAGGGACTTCCATCCGTGGGAGGGCACGGTAGACGTTTTGCGGGGAAGAACATCATTTCTTGAATCGATCTTACTTTTTTGGGACGGAGAACCTGAGCTCATTGTTGATATGAACGGCGAGGCCGTCGGGCCATCGCGGGACGGAGAAAAATTCGTCTATATCGATAATGCGGACGGGTGGACAGAGATATGGTTTGTAAATATAGGCGAGCCACGTAAGATGATAGACCGCGTGCGGACGCTCGAGCCCACTACATCGCAAAACATCATCTGGTCACCGAATGACGAATTGTTTGCTGTGCTCACAAATACGTTCGGAGGTCTGTATAGGAGGAGCGGGGAAAGGATAGATACAGACGTACTGTCGCTTCGTGTGGACGAGGATATCTTTTGGCACCCTACGAATGACTATACGATCTATAGGCATGGGCAGGGAGGATATGAAACGATAGAGATCGTAGACGATATAGCCCAAGCCGGGGTACTGGAAGATAATCTTACATTCTCGATGCCTACGGAAACTCTGACATTCATTCAAACACCAAGTCACACAGAACTTCATAAACAATCAAATGAAGGGGGCGGACTTGTAGCTCTCTTGCCTCGTTCTGACTATCAGATAGCTCACCGTGACGCAGAGAAGATGATTCTTACAAATGCGGACGGACATCTATTGCTCATCGACATATCAGTACAGCAGCCAATACTTCTCGATGTTGTGGCGACGGAATTTGATTGGTTGGAGGATAGTCAGAAAATGGTCTATACGGATGGGAGTGAGGTGAATATCTACAATGCATCAAGTCATGAGACCACATTCGTAACTCGGCAAGGTAGCGCGCTTGCAGCTGTGGAGTGGCATGAATCAGGGACGCATATCTTGCTCGCATCCTCGAATAATATTACCGCAAGTGAAGCTTATAAAATTGCAGAAAAACGTATTACGACGACATTGATGGAATTCGACGACATCAAGACGGTGTGGTTTGACGCGACAAGCAAATACGCATATCTATTTGGCGTCATCGATGGCGGGAGTGGGGTGCATCAACTTCGACTTGTAAAATAGGCATATATACCCTAAGATAGCGGGCAGACAGAGCACATACAAAAATAACGACCCGAGGATTATTTTTGAAATGGGTTCTATGATAAAATAGAGCCATATGTCCGAATATACGGATAGCGATAACGATAAACGTGTGAAACCAGTACGTGTAATCATTGCCATTACGGCGATGGTCGGTTTATTTTACGTGGGATATTCATTTGGCGCTATGCACGGGGCAACGGCAGCTGTTCCGGAAGGAGAGGGACATATTGTGGGGCAGGACATACGGTATGAGGGTGTCGAAGACGACATTGATTTCCGGCAATACTGGGACGTCTGGAACGTGATAAAAGCATCATTTCTAAATAAGCCCGTCTCAGAAAAAGATCTTTTCTATGGATCTCTCCGCGGCATGGTGGACGCATTAGACGATCCTTATTCTCTCTTCTTGGACCCGGAAGAAGCTCAGGTATTCGATCAAGATCTAAACGGAACCTTCTTTGGTATTGGAGCAGAGATAGGAGAGAAGGATGGAGTGGTAACGGTCATGTCTCCGTTGCAGGGTGCTCCTGCAGAACAAGCGGGTATCCTGGCGGGTGATCTCATTATTACAGTAGACGGGACAGAGACCTATGGGATGACCGTGGGAGAGGTCGTAAACTTGATCCGCGGAGAAGAGGGTACAGATGTCGTACTAGGGATATTCAGAGACGATTTTGAAGAGGTGACAGATATCACCATTACTCGACAAGAAATTCAAATTGATTCTGTTCGGCTTGAGATTCGTGATGATAATATTGCGGTGATTAGTGTGTATATCTTTAATGAAGAGACAACAGGTCTCTTTCAAGAAGCCATTGATGAGATTCTAGAGAATAATGTGCAGAATATCGTCCTTGATCTGCGTAATAATCCAGGCGGCTTACTTACGGAGGCGATTAATCTCGCAGGATTCTGGATCGATGGATCTCCCGTCGTAAAACAACGAGTCGGTGACGAGATAAAGGTTTACTCTGCGGCAGGCATTGCACGTCTTGAAGGGATTCAAACAGTTGTCTTGGTGAACCAGGGGTCCGCATCTGCATCAGAGATTCTTGCGGGAGCACTGCAGGACTACGACGTTGCCACCATTGTAGGTGAACAGACATTTGGAAAGGGCTCAGTGCAGGACTACCAGGTATTCCCCGACGGATCTGCACTAAAGATAACGATCGCAGAGTGGTTGACACCAGAAGGACGATCAATTAATGAAACAGGGATCACGCCAGACGTGATCGTGGAATATACAACAGAAGATTACAATGAAGAACGAACGCCACAAATCGACACGGCGATCAGTATCCTCGAGGCCGAGTAAGAAGAACAAGAAACGCGCAGAGAAGCCTCGCATCGAGGTCTCGGCGGGCGGGATTGTTTATAAACGCACAAAACGTGGCGTCTTCTTTGCGATGGTCAAGGACTCCTATGGGAAATGGACCTTTCCAAAAGGTCATGTTCGGCGCGGAGAGACGTATCAAGATGCGGCGAAGCGCGAAATTGCAGAAGAAATTGGTCTTACGGGACTGCGATATAAGACGTCACTCGATCGAATCGATATTTGGTTCAGGGATCGTTTCGTCTTTAAAGGAAAGCTTATTCACAAGTTTATTTATTACTATCTTTTTGAAGCTCCGCCACATGCGCGAGTGAGAAAGCCAGATCTGAAGGAGACAGGGGAGAAGATTTATCAGGTCGCTTGGATTCCTGCCTCAGAGGTTGTAGCGCGTTCAAGCTATAAGGACATGCAGCCCATCCTACAAAAAGGGCTAACCTATATGTCAAAACGCAAGATTTTGTCTGAGTAGCCTGGTCGTGATAAACTCACCACGTATGAAGGTAATTTTACTAGAAGATGTTAAGGGCCATGGTAGTGAAGGAGATACGGTTGAGGTCGCAGAAGGATATGCGCGCAATTTCCTCTTTCCTCAACACCGCGCAATCGAGGCAAGCGACGCTGCAATGGCAGATATAGAGTATAAGCGTAAAGCGGATGCTCGCAAAAGCAAGAAAGACGATGCGAAAAGTCGTAAGCTTGCGCAGTCCATTGATGGACTTGAGCTTATTACAAAGCAAAAAACCGATGGGATAAAACTCTACGGATCTTTCGGGCCAAAGGATGTGGTAAAACTTCTGAAGGCGGAAGGGCATGCGGTGAAGTCTGAGTGGATAAAACTTACGCCCGTAAAAGAGACGGGAACCTATAGCGTAGCGGTAGATGTGCCGGGAGGTTTCGAGGCTATCGTGAGCGTCGTAATCGAAGCATTGTCAGATTAATAGAAAAGAAAACAGGGTCCGTTTTGGACTCTGTTTTATTGTGTATATATGAGAAAATTTTTATTTGTTCTTGGGGGAGTTATGAGCGGGGTAGGAAAAGGGACATCTGCAGCAGCGCTAGGACTGACGCTGAAAGGAAAGGGGTATAGCGTCACGGCGATAAAAATCGATCCCTATGTGAATATTGACGCGGGAACGATGAATCCTGTTGAGCACGGTGAGGTTTTTGTGACAGTAGATGGAGATGAGACGGACCAGGACATAGGTACGTATGAGAGATTCCTCGATGTTGATATCACGAGAATGAACTATATGACCACAGGACGTGTCTATCAGTCTGTCATCGAAAAAGAGCGAAATATGGAATACGAAGGTAGATGCGTGGAAGTGGTGCCACATGTCCCCCAAGAGGTAATTCGCCGGATTCGCGCCGCTGCAGAAAAAGCTGACGCCGACATTACCCTCATCGAGATTGGGGGCACGGTTGGGGAGTATCAAAACATTCTTTTTCTTGAAGCGGCGCGCATGATGAAGACGGAGGATCCAGACGACGTGGCCTTTATTCTTGTAAGTTATTTGCCGGTTCCTCCATCGATTGGAGAAATGAAGACGAAGCCAACACAGCATGCGGTCCGCACGGTAAATTCTGTCGGAATTCAGCCAGATTTCATCATTGGGCGCTCTACACAAGAAATTGATAAACCAAGAAAGGAAAAAATCGCACGATTTTGTTCTGTGCCTCATGGTCACATCATTAGTGCACCGAATGCAAAATCTATTTACGATATTCCAAGAATATTTGAGGAGCAGAATTTTGCGAATCAGATCCTAGACGTCTTCGGACTAAAACCAAAGCAAGAAGAGTTTGATGACTGGAAAGCGTTTACGGAGCGCGCAGCAAACGGCTCAAAAGAAATAAAGATCGGCGTCATCGGAAAGTACTTCTCTACAGGGGACTTCACTCTTTCTGATGCCTACATTTCCGTCCTTGAGGCCATCAAGCATGCGGCAGCAGAGGTGGGTGTCGCGGCAAAAATTGAATGGCTCAATTCGGAAGAGTATGAAAAAGAAGATGCAGCCGTTCAGGAGCTCGTGAAATATGATGGGGTAATTATTCCTGGGGGGTTTGGGTCACGAGGAATTGAGGGTAAGATCCGCGCGATTCGATTTGCGCGTGAAGAAAAAATACCCTATCTTGGCCTTTGTTATGGGATGCAGTGTGCGGTTATTGAATATGCGCGTACAAAACTCGGGTGGGAAGATGCAAATACGACGGAAATCAACGACAAATCATCACATCCCGTCATCGATATCATGACTGAGCAGAAAGAGAACGTTGAAAAGAGTCAGCTTGGTGGAACGATGAGGCTTGGATCATATTCATGTATATTGAAGGATGGTACGGCATCGCGCGAGGCCTATGGTGAGCAAGATATTTCAGAGCGCCATCGTCATCGGTATGAGTTCAATAATGTATTCCGTAAAGATCTAGAAAAAGCAGGTCTTGTGATGGCGGGAGTAAATCCCGATCGTGACCTTGTAGAAATCGTCGAGGTGAAAGATCATCCATTCTTTATTGGAGTTCAATTTCATCCTGAATTTCAAAGCAGACCCTTCTCTCCGCATCCTCTCTTTGTGAAATTTATAAAATCGGCTAGCGATAAATAATGAAATCAAGAAAAAAGCGCCTTTCACAGAATCTAAATATTCTCTTCTGGGGTCGCGCATTCACGCAGGTGAAAATAATGAATGCGGTGATCGTGCTTTTCTATTTGCATCGAGGTGTAAGTATTGATCAGGTCTTCTTTTTGAGCGTTGCGTGGTCACTCGCAAATCTTGCCTTTGAAGTGCCATCTGGATATCTCGCGGATCGCTTTGGGCGAAAGGGGACGTTGCTACTTGCCGTTTTTCTTTCTGTGCTTGTATGGATTGCCACCTGGTTTGCTCAGGGATTCGTAGCATTCATTGGCGTATTTATATTGATGGCCTTTGCCCACTCCTGCTTCTCGGGGACAGAAGAGGCGGCGCTCTACGATACACTTAAAGAACTTGGTAGGGAAAAGGAGGTGACAAAATACAATGGACGTCTTCATTCCGCAAAGCATATTATTGCTATTTTCGGTCCCGCGATTGGTGCAATCATTGCGAGGGATCTTGTCGAGGTTCAGTTCCAAATGCTCGTTGCAATTGAGCTTATCCTTACGGCTGCTGCATTACTTGTCTACATAAAATTCACAGAACCAAAACATAAAAAAGATGTTTCGAAATACGAAATTGGCATCTTTAAATCAAGCATTGAGACGATCAAACATCACCCGTTTTTACTGCGTATTTCAATGAATCGCGTTCTTGTCTTCACGTCTACACTTCTTGTATGGCGTATTTCACAGCCCTATCTCCAGGAGAGTGGAGTGTCTGTCGTAATGTTGGGAGCATTTTATGTCGTCTTGCAGGGTGGCGCATTCTTCTCAAAATGGTCCGTGGGATATCTAGAAAAACGGTTTGGGATTGTCATGATGCTCAGATGGACAGCCTTTGCGGTAATTGTAATGGCTGCTGGGGCGCTCGTCGTGCAGACCTCGTGGCTACTATTCTTGCTGATTGTAGGAATACTGATCATAGGTGCATTGCGTGAGCCTATATTTGCGGGTGTATTGAACGTGCATATAGATTCTGAAAATCGCGCAACCACGCTTTCGAATCTGAATATTATAAAAGGCATCGTTGATATTCCTCTCATGATTACAGGGGGTCTTCTTGCAGCAGGACAGATGGATAATGTCATCATTCTTGCGGCAGCCGTATCTTTTGTAGCTGTGATATTTTTTCCTGTAAGAACATCGGACCTTACAAGAAGAGAAGTGTGCGTAAAGCCATTGGTAAGCGCGGGGGAGGAACTTGCTTAGATTGCCTAATTGAAGGTTTGATATAAGGTTAAAATGGAGGGCGTATTCAATATCTGAACAAAGCTGCCGGCTCTTGTACCGGTAGTTTCGATTATCAGCTGTGCAGAAAAAACTACAGAGTATACGAGAACGCTGTTATAATGCATCACATGATATCTACTATAATGCGAAAACACATTTCTATTACAATGTTACTAATCGCGACGGTTACTGTTGTGGTTATATTTGCGTTTTTTGGATTATCTAATGTGCATGCACTTGTAGCATGTCCAATTACTGACGGAGGGGTAGGAGATGGGGATGGCACTGCAGACGGAACAATTACATTAAATGACGGAGGAACAACAACATGGACTCCTTCAGACGCAACAGCTTTTGACTGCAGCACTTTAAGTCTCCATGTTACAAACAGTTCAACTCTAGCAATCGATCAAGATCCAACAAATGGATGGCTCGGGGAACTACTCTTTATAAATGTCACAATAGATGCTGGCTCAAAAATCGAAGCCGACTCAGAAGGTTGTCTTACAGAAACAGGCCCAGACAGTTCAACAAATATCTGTGCAGACCAGAGCGATGCCAAAGAAGGAGCAGATCATGACAGTACCGGTGGTGGAGGCGCTCACGCAGGAAATGGAGGAACTGGTTCGCAGGCGGGTAGTGTTGGCGGAACTCATTATGACGATATTTTCAGCCCAGATCAATTTGGAGCAGGTGGTGGAACTAGCACTCCAAATGCAAATGGCGGAACTGGAGGAGGAGTTATTCATTTAACCATTTCAGGGGATTTAGTTAATGCCGGGACAATTTCAGCGAATGGAGGAGCTGGAACAGTTACAAGTACTATTGAAGTCGGAGGAGGAGGAGCCGGAGGAAGTGTCAAGGTTGTAATTACTGGAGATCTATCTGGTGCAGGAGTTTTTGAAGCTATCGGAGGTGCTGGAGCAAATTCAAGTTGGGATGGAGGTGGAGGAGGTGGAGGAGTAGTATATGTACAATACGGAACAACGGCCATAGGAACAGCCTTGGAAGCACAGGTAGATGTTTCTGGAGGAAGTGGAAATGATGTTGGAGTGGCGGGAGATGCAGGATCAGCTATCATAAAAGACAGCACACTTACAGATGTATATTTCCTTGAGGGTAACTCATATATAAGTCATACAGAAACTCCTTCAATTTGCAGCGCAGGGACTTGTACCTTTGCCAATGATCTATCAATCAGCGTTGGGGAAACACTTAGCTTTGAACATAATGCAGGAGTTGCAAGTATCGTTACCGTGGCTATTGCAAATGATCTAACAGTGAGTGGATCTATGCTGTTTGAGCATGATCTAACAAATGGATACATCGTAAAAGCCACAGTGGGAGGAGATGCAAGTATCGGAGCCTCGGGTGCTATTCGTTCAGATTCGCAAGGCTGTACAACTGATACTGGCCCAAATGCCACCACAAATGCCTGTGAAGACACAAGCGATACCGCTGAAGGGAAGGCAAATACTTATACAGGAGGAGGAGGTGCTCATGGTGGAGCAGGAGGTGCTGGGAGTTATGCAGGAAGCGCTGGTGGAACAGCTTATGATGATGCGGATGATCCAGTTATGTTTGGAGCAGCTGGTGGTATTGGTTCAACCACAGGAACCGGAGGTACCGGTGGTG
>Ga0233428_1004474_pt1 | contig 10846 bp, 14 predicted proteins | sample SI_118_April2016_4_FD_179890 | JGI IMG/M metagenome (GOLD analysis project Ga0233428, IMG submission 179890) | Seawater microbial communities from Saanich Inlet, British Columbia, Canada - SI_118_April2016_120_MG | ecosystem: Environmental > Aquatic > Marine > Inlet | place: Canada: British... | reverse complement strand
AGCCGCTACTTCAGCAGCTACTGCTACTCCAAAGCCAGTAGCTCCTATCTCGTCTAATGGTATACCGCCCAGTACCCTTGGGAGACCTGCCGCTCTACCAATTTCATCCTTAACCCAGGCCATGCACTCTTCGTTTGTTCCCATATCAGGTCCGGGGATGTATTCTGTAACCGATCTGATCATACGGGCAAAAGTGCGCACCAATTTTTCCTTTTGTTCACAACTGCAAGCAGGATCAGCGATGATCCCTGCTTTCGCTCCACCATGTGGGAGCCCTGCTGCAGCATTCTTTAGTGTCATGGCACGAGAGAGTCGGTATATCTCATCTATCGTTAAATCCGGTGCCATGCGCACACCTCCAATTGCTGGTCCACAGGCAACGTTGTCAACAACTACGATGGCTTCCAGACCTACACGTGGTTGGCGTAACAACAAGATTTTTTCTGGCCCAAGTTCGTCGCCGATATTGTGTATTTCAATTTTCATTATTTATTAGAACAGCTTTATCTGTTTTGGTTTCTTTCGTTTCTGCATGAGCGCTTGATATACAACAAAAGCTGTAGAAACATCCTGTATAGCTAAACCTGTTGAATCAAATAAAGTTATTTCATCGTCTGATGTTCTAGCTTTTTTCTTACCGGAAACAATTTCTCCAAGTTCCGCGTGAATATCTTTCTTCTTTAGTTTGCCCCTCAAAATCGGAACATTGATTTCTCCGGAGTGTGATGCCTGCTGCCATTCGTCTATAACAATCTTACAAGATTTAGTTAGAGCAGTTTCCAGTTCCTGCTTTCCTGCAGCATCAGCGCCAATACCATTTATGTGTGTACCGGGATCAATCCATGATTTCTTGATAATTGGCTTTCTGGCAGGTGTGGTTGTAGTAATAATATCCGCACCACGGCAAGCTTTTTTGCCGTCAGGTTCCGGAAGGAATATAACTTTAGGATATTCCTTAGACATCTCCTTGCAGAATTTAATCATGGACTTTTCAGAACGTGCGTGTACACGAACTTCTTTGAGTTTTCTTGTAAGCATTATATGATGTAATTGAGTATAGGCTTGCGCACCCGCACCAATTAAAGCCATAACTTTGCTGTTCTTTCTCGACAAGTACTTCGTCGCCACACCTCCTGACGCGCCAGTACGCATGTTAGTAATGCACGTACCATCTAATATAGCAACATTAAACCCGTTCTTTGGGTCTGTTAATAGAATAGTAGCCATAACGGTTGGTAAACCGAATTTCTTGTGATTATCAGGATGAACAGTAACAGATTTAATTCCGGCAATATTCATACCCGGAGCATTAATGTAAGCCGGCATCGAACGCAAGTCGCCATATTTGAATGTCAGGTAGGACTTTGGAGGCTGGTAAGCTTTGCCTTGGCCGAAAGCATTGAATGCAGCCTCAACTGTTTTCAGAGAAATCGGATATGTCAGCACCGATTGTACATCTTTTGCCGTAATTAATAATGTCATATCGAGATTGGATGATAAGTAATCTTTTTTTTAACCAATGTGTATATTAAAACAAAAGACCACACATGATTTCAATAATTTTTCAAGTTTTCGTTAATAATACTGTTAACAACAGAACGGCATTGTGACACCGTCTGTATGCTGCTAATGTGATACCTTTACTCATCAATTTCAAATGGATCATCTATAGCCGATCCATTAAACTTCTTTGCATGGGTTTGTGCATGTTGCCTTTGTTGAAAAGCATGAATACGATTGTTATTAGCTCATTTGTAATTAAGTTACTTTCCACAAAATACGCCATATAGGAATCGATCTTATTTCCCCTGATCTCATCAGTTACTATTACATGGTCAACTACCTGTATTTTTTTAACCATTTCGTTGCACAATATATAGAACAGAACTTCTTAATCGAGCTGTCCTTTAGAACAATATCAACCTCGTAAATTGCAGTGACAGCAGAACCATCATAAGCACAATGATGACTGCTTAGACTAAGATAATCTATATGCTTATTTGCGTTTCTTTAATTGGAAATCCATACTTGTCGTCTTGCCTGCTTCTACAGTTACGTCTTTTGTTATTGTTTTAAGCTTTTCATGCCATGCTTTCAGTTTATAAGTACCTGCTGGTACATTCTCTATCTTGAAAACTCCATCCTTTCCGGTAAGAGAAAAATATGGATTTGCAAGCACGAGCACAAAAGCAGACATCTCTGCGTGGACGTTACATAAAAGAGGTATCTCTCCAGGTTCATCAAATGTTACGTGTTTTACAACGCCAACATCATAAGTACCCAGATTAAACTGTTTACAACAGTCTGGAGGAGACAGAACATTATGGCGAACACTATCGCTATTTGGGAAATCGATCGTTGTACCCATCTGTACCACTATTACATGAGGAACAAAAGTTAAATTAAATTGGTCCACTACACCATGCTCTTCTGGTGCAGGGAATTTGTTGTCACCTATTTTTTCAATATAAACAACTACGTTTTCCGGATATCTAACTCTTTTACATTTAACACTTCCCGTAATAGCTCCGCCATTCTCAACTTTAACCTCTATCTTAATCTCTCGTTTTAAAGCCAGCATGGCTTTCTTTAAGTCTTTCTGCATTATTTTAGCTTGTTCTGCAGTCAGAGTTTTTTCGTTATCTTGAGCATTTGTATGTGTGACAAATAAAATCATTGCGAAAAGAACAAGTGTTGCTAAAAAATATTTCTTCATATCATCAATCCTCCTTTTTTTATAATTTTAGATTAACCGATAAGTAAATGCTCTCTTTGCATGTTCTATGTGCTATCTTCTTTGCTGAGTATCTTTTCCGCTTCTCTTGCCATGTAGCGGACTATGGCACCACAGAATTTTCTTCTTTCAGGCGTATTAAACTTACCACGTTCCCTCCAAACCTTCGTCACGCAGGCACACTCTGTAGTTTTATACTTTTGTTCATAAGTATCTGCTAACTTTTTAGTTCGCTTGTAGGCATCATCAGAATTCTCATCAGGCTTAAGTCTGCCATATTTTATGCCCACAGCCATGATCGGACCAGTTACCGCATCACACGTGGAACCCCTGCCTCCAAATCCGGTTCCGAATCCGGTAGATGCTTTTAGCAGGGTTTCGGGAATATCTAATATTCTCGTATCATTAAGTGCATGCAGTATGCTCTCGGCACATCCAAATCCGTTTAGATAGTGTTCTCTGGCTACTGTTCCAACATCTTTGCCTTCCATGATTGACCTCTAAATCTTTGTTTTAAAATTTGTCATGATTTCACGTATTTAGTTTATATTACTAAACAAACCGTTAAATACCTTATCTTGTAAACCTTAAAGCCTTCTCAGGACAGGCTTCAATACATCGGCCACATGCAAAGCAGTCTGGTCTTGACCTTTTCTCTTCAAGAACAGATTGAACAGCAGGACAAGAACTCTTCTTAATGCATAGATTACAGTCTTTACAATCATGCTTGTTAACCTTGATCTTAACCAGCGAAAAGTGCTCCAGTACCCAGGTATAAAGTCCTATAGGACAGACCACGTGACAGAAGGGTCTGAAGATGAACAGAGACGCCGTCAACGTAATAAGCAAAACCATAACAGGCATAATCTCGAATCTCCAGTGAAGGAAGTGAAACGGATTGCAGTAATCGTAAATGCTCCGGCCTATGGTAAGCACTAACGTGATGAAAGCAATGAAGATTATCATGCGTAGAGTGTTAGTTAACCGGAAGGGAAGTATAAACCTGAGCTTCCTGGTTAAGGGTAGATGATTAAATGCCTCCTGAATAGCACCAATAGGGCAGGCCCAACCGCAAAAGAGTTTATTGCCAACAATGCTGAACACAGAAATAAAGAATAAAATTGCTATAAAGATAATGGGCACCTGTCTGCCAGCACTAAGAAACAAAAATGGCTTGGTGATAGCACAAACAGGGCTTGGGTGCAACCCCATGCCCCAGGCAAACCAGCCCAAAGGCAATGCTGGCAGAATACCAAAAAAGAAGAATACGGCACTTAACACTATTAATCGTAATCTACTTTGTATGTGGGCTTTTATTAAAAGTCCCATTCCTACCAGACAGAAGGTAGCGCTGACCCAGACACGTGGTAACAGCAAAATATCAAAAAACCCCATTGATCTTCTGCCACCTCCCGCAGCCCAGGTAGTGTCTGGAATACACAGCAAAATTGCAACTGCGCACAATACTGCTCCAAAAACCCTGTATATAGGATATAAATTCTTCATATGAACTCACCCCTTTATTCAAATAACGGTAAGAGTCGTTAGTGTTAATGTCCTGTAAAACTCCAAGCAAGCGCATAAGTATGCAGGGCCTTGAGAGACGAAACATTAAACCTGCATACTTATGAGTCTCTTTGTATTACCTGAACTAGCGTCGTCTCCATCCACTCCATGCAGGAAAACCGTTTTTATCTCTCAGTTGAAATATTTCATCTCCCTCTTTTACTTCTGCGGCAATAATAGCCGGTTTTCCGTCGAACATAATCCTTGACCCTGTTATTTCGACCTTGTCTTCAGGCTCTATAGTAAAATTCTGGTTCTCAATGTACCATCCGGGTCCCAGATGAACATCAATAGTTTCTTTATCTGATTTTAGACTCAGATGCACTCCATATGACATACCTTTTTGTGGCGTAATTTTGTCTACGCTGATAACTTCGCCACTGATAGTTTCAATTGTCGCAGGGTTATACATCCTTCCATAACGGGATTTAGATCCCCATTTTCCGCTTCCTTTCCACTTCATTTTCTGCTGAGTGGGTGGTTGAACATCAGATCTTCGTCTCCAACCGCTCCAAGCTGGAAAACCGTTATCATCTCTGAGTACCATTATTTCGTCATCTTTTCTTACTTCGTAGGCAATGACAGCGGGTTTGTCATTAAAAATGATTCTCGAACCTTTGATTTCTACCTTATCGTGTAGCTCAATCTTTGTATCTTGATTTTCTATGTACCATCCAGGACCCAAATGAACTACCAAATCTTCAGTTTCGGCCTTCACCGTTATATGGACACTGTAGGATGCGCCTTTACCTCGTATCATTTTGTCTACACTAATAACCTCACCGCTGATAGTCTCTGATGTCTCTGTATTATACATCCTGCAGCACGATGATCCCGGTCCCCAGCCTCTGCCACCGACAGACCCTCTTCCATGCCGAGCGTAAGAATCAACAACAAAAAGAGAATTTGAAATACAAACCATCAATATCAGGCATATTATACATTTCATTTTATTTCCCTCCTTTTTTAGTCAAAAAAACAATTGGGATTTAACTGCACTTATCTTTCTTATAACACGAAATTAGAACAAATAAAGGAAAATATGGATGTGTTCCCTGACCCTTTGGATAGATTACATAGATATTATAAAACGTGACGGATAATTGACAAATGATGTTTATAGATATCGTTAGTTGTGATCATTTTCTACCAAGTGTGATTAGTGGCAAAACTATGATCGTCCACACCTAGCAGAGACCCCTTGTCCATAAGTTTTCATGTAAAGATATTATATATTGAAATTTTGCATGGGACAGGTTGATAATGATGTGTTCATATTGTAAAAAGATAAGGATGGAAGACGACGAATGGATAGATGTGGAAGTGTATATCCAAGCCTATACAATGGCAAAACTAAGTCATGGTTATTGCGAGGATTGTCTGAAGGAGATTGAGGATAAGATAGGAACATAAGATACTAATGGAGCTGGATTATTTAAGATCTGGACATTAGGACTGATTCAAATAATATATATTCTCTTCTTGCTTAACATTTCTGATTCCATGGCATCCTGGCTAAGACCATTGCTATGCCACATGTATCCGTAACTGCTGCGAAAACGAGTCCAGCTCCTATTGCACCTGATAATATTAAAAACATGGGGTTAAAAACAAATGATAAGACAACTCCTAGGAGTACTAGTAAACCTGTAGTAAACCTTACCTGCCTCTCAAGTGACCACACCTTGCCTTCTTCCTTTTCAATCGGATATCCAGCATCAATCCATGACTTCAGGCCACCCGTTACAACAGAAATGTTTTCATGTCCTTTTTCCAGTAACTGTTTTGCATACTTTTCTGCCCTTTTACCTGATTGACAAGTTATGTATGAGTGACATTTTTTGTCTATTCTCCTGGAACTATCCTTAAACTTAGACAGTGGTGCTGAGATTGCATCCCTAATTTTTTCACTTTCGAATTCAGAGGTTTCCCTTACATCAACAATTTGCAAATCGTCATCGTTCTTAATCTTTTCATATAATTCTTCTACGGTAGAAAAACTTATACTGCCTGTATCTTTAGCATTTATTTCATTGCCTCCATTAAGCAGGTGTAAATCATATTTGGTTAATAGTGAAACATTTCGTACTATGCTCATATAGGATATCAAACACAGATACATTTTCTATACTAAAATAGCAAGCCTTATACACTAATTCATTATTTCATCACCGTTCTCAAGTGTTTAACTGGCAACTCTTTCATATAATGATAAGAGTAATCAAGTGGTGATTCTGAGATGATATAGCACTCATTTTCCTATTGCTTCAGGCGTCACAGAAATACGCAACCCCACTGCATGAAGAACTTTTGCAAGAGTTTCCAGCCTGGGATTACCTTTTTTTGATAAGGTCTTGTACAGTTGTTCCCTGTTCAGGTGAGTTTTTTTTGATAGAGATGTCATGCTTCCAACTCGCGCGTCAGCTACATCTTTTAAAGCAGCCGTAAACAGTTCCATGTCACCATCTGCAAGTATCTCTTCCAGGTACATAGCGGCAACTTTAGGATTTTCCAGTAATTCCTTACTCGTTTTATCAAACGATCTGCTTGCTTTTTTTGTCATGGTTTTGTCCTTTCTACATAATCCGTCAAATATTCTTTCGCTTTAACAATCGTTTTTTTCTGGTCTTTTTTAATTGATCCAGCTAGCAACAGAACAAGCTTTTTTCCTACAATAGCGTAAAAGATTCGATAACCAGGACTGTAATGTTCGCGCATCTCAAAAATTCCCTTAGTGCCCTTGATATCTTTCCAATCTCCAAAGTTTCCAAAGGAAGCCCGCCTGATTCGTGCTCGTATTTTAGCTTGAGCCCTTTCATCCTTGAGGTTTAGCAGCCATTCGCCGAATGGCGTCTTGCCGGTAATGGTCTCGTATTCCTCAATGTCGTATTGTTTCATAGCTGTACAGTAGTTTATAAACTACTGTTTGTCAATTGTAATTCCTTAATAAAATCACCTCGCAGATACGTATTTTACTATATCTGACAGACTCGCTTAATATCAAAATCATTCAATTTGTGATTAATATTTCCGCCGGAAACTTGTTAACATTTTATACATACATAAGATATTAACATAACATAACATGTTATGTTATGTTAACTTCAAACAAGAAAAAGATGATAAAAGGATAATTATTACTCTTGGTATAAAAGTAGGTGGAACACCTCTGTACTTTCCTAAATATTTATATAGTGTGTTTGAATACGGTAAAACACCGTTTTACTTTTTATCAATATTTGTTATAGATATTTTATTACATAAAAAAAGGAAGACACAAGCGGCAACTTGTGTCCTCCATAACATTATTCCCATTCACCAATGAAAAAGAATAATACGTATAGATTAGTTAATAAACTCAATATAGCAACAAGAAAAGCTGCATGGATGAGGACGGTCACTACCGCCCGGAAGACATGCAGCTTTTTTTTTGGCTTCAGATTGGGAGACCCCCTATGACTTGATACTAAGAAACAACCGGAACACGATTTTTTAAGATGTTGAAATACAATGACTTACAATGTGGCAAATTTCAACCGTTTTTATAGCTTTTTCAGGAGAAAAATTATGTGTAAATGCGCAGTGAAAAAAGAGAAAAAATCTGGAGTTATGACCGCTAAAAATAGTTGGAGGCTTAACGCTCTTTGGCGTATTGAAGGATATATACGTGAACTTGGTCAGGAGTCCAGAGCTAAAAGGATGGGCTATTGTGGAAACACTATTTTCGTAAAAGTTAAGAAAGGAGATCCATCCAATGTTTTGTATGAACCGCAACTTCGTTGTAAAGACAGAGTTTGTCCTGTGTGTAATTCATACCGTGCATCAATTCTTTCTAGAAAGGTAGAAAAACTCGGTAAAAACATGAAAAACCCTCATTTGCTGACAATAACAGCTAATACACTAAACAGGGATAGTTTGAAAACAGCTGTTGAGTGTTTCAAGAAATCAACAAGTTTGCTTAAAAAGCAAAGGTCATGGTGGAAGAGGTATGTGCTGGGAGGAGTAGAACATATAGAGATTACATACAAAGAGAAGACAGGCTGGCATGTTCACTCACACATGTTGGTTGATCTGGCAGTTGATCGTAAGGTTGAGAATATGCAGCTTACAGACAATGGTTATTTTCTTGACCCACTAAAGAAAGATCTTGAGCATGTTCTTCTAAAAGTTGGTCTTGGTACTATCTCTGATATCAGGCCGGTAACAGAAGGATATGGGAAAGAAATCTCAAAGTACTCTATGAAGTTTGGTCTTGATATTGAAGAAGCCAGGCTTAAAGAGATTATAGTCGATATGAAGGGAAAGAGGATGGTATCAAGGTTTGGTAATTGTTATGGCCTTAAAGAGATGGAGGAACTTACACCTCAAGAGGAGGATCAATATGAAACACTGGGAACCATTAAGGAAGTTGTTGATAGATGCTTTACAGAGACTGGTGTTGACAGTGAACTGGTCAGATATGCTCTTGAAGCAGTTAGGATCGGGCTCATAAGGATATGTTCTGTTGACAATAAAAAATTTCAAGATGAGGGAGTAGATTCATCTTGAATCTTTTAGAAAGGTGACAAGTGATGGTAGTAGATGGCATGATTGCAAGCGATGTAAACGTATCTGATAAAGGTGTCTGGTTTCAGGTAATGTGTAAAGACCTTAGAAATACGTTTAGAGTCTTTATTCCTATGGTTAATGTAAATGGAGAGCATCTTTTAAATATGGGAGATCATGTTAAGGTTGATTTTAATGAGTTCTTTCCGTTTGGAAATGAAGTTAGGATGGAAGTAAAGAGAGTTACTTTAGATAATGGCAAAAAGAAATTTGATTTCTAATTGTTTGGAGTGTGACTAGTGCTTCTAAACTAGACGTTTCTGGAAGTATATAAAAGCATGAAAAGAGTTTTTATATGGCATGATTTTTTTTACTTACAGAAATTTCAAAATGAAAAGAGATGTCTTATAAATGTTTAAAGTAATTAGTGTCTCAGTATTTGTAATATGTTTTTTTAGTCCGGGATGATCTCTTAACAAAGAACTCAGAAAAACTTTTTACTAATACGGCTAAAACAAAAAATGTTGAAAGGCCGATGTTAGGCGTTTGATAGGTCTCTATTATGAAAATTGAAATTGATGACAATTCACTTATAGATGAGATTGTTAAAAGAGTTGTTGGGCAGTTAAAACCGATACTCAATAGCTCTCATAATTCTGTAGATGATGAGCTAATGGACGTAAAGGGATTAGCTAAGTATCTTAAGGTTAAAGAGTCATGGGTGTATGAGAAAATACATACAAGGCAAATACCTTTTCAAAAAGCAGGTAGATTCCCTCGGTTCAGAAAGAAGAATATTGACAAATGGCTTGAAAATCCATACTCTGCAACTTCTCGTGCCTATAAGCCACTCAAAAAGGAAGGAGGAGGTATATAATGAGTAGGCTCTATAAACGAGGGAATGTATATTGGTTTGATTTTCAAATAAATGGAACCAGATATAGAAAAAGTACCGGGAAAACGAAAAGAAGAGATGCAGAGGATATTTTTCATACCGAGAGAGAGAAGGCAAAGACGGGAGAATGTGCGGGTCTTCAAAAGATTAAGGCATACAAGTTGGTTGACCTTGCAGAGGAATATCTAAAGTGGGCTGAACGGCAACGCTCATACAAAGACAAGAAGCGGTGTATAAGGCAACTGATTGAAGTGTTTGGTAACCATGATGTAGAGGATTTAAATACCAGGGAGATGGAGCAGTGGCAGAGTAGGCGGTTGAAATATAATAAGCCAAGCACTGTAAATCGTCTTCTGGCGACATTGAAGCACATGGTTAACAAGGGTACTCAGTGGGGAATGGCTAGTGATAGTGTATTAAAGCAAGTCCGTAATGTAAAGTTACTGCCAGAAAACAACAGACGACTACGGTTCTTGAGTATTGAGGAGTGCCAGAGGTTGATAGAGTGCTGCCACAAAGACCTGAAACCTATTGTAGTCGTTGCGTTGAATACTGGTATGCGTAGAGGTGAGATTTTCGGCTTAAAGTGGGATCAGATCGATTTAAGTCACGGTTTTATATTGCTTGATGTGACTAAGAATGGTGAAAGACGGGAAATTCCTATTAACACAACACTTGAATATCTTTTCAAAGAGATGCTGCAGCGGAGTATTGATAGTAAGTACGTGTTTGCTGGAAAAACCGGAAAACCATTGACCGACATTAAGAAAGGCTTTCATACCGCATTGAGAAAGGCGGGGATCCATGATTTCAGGTTCCACGACCTTAGGCATACATTTGCAAGTCAGCTCGTCATGGCTGGAATAGATATAACCAGTGTGAAGGAGCTGTTGGGGCATAAATCGCTCACTATGACAATGAGGTATTCACATCTATCACCGGGGCACAAAAGGAAGGCGGTTCATGTTTTGGACAAGCTGATGGAAGAGGGTGAAAACAATGTGTCAAAAAAATGGTACAATTATGACACAGTTACTGATGGTGAGACACATCAAAATTGTCGTAAGTCGTTGGGGGTAATGGTGCGCCCTGAAGGATTCGAACCT
>Ga0233428_1004473_pt1 | contig 10848 bp, 9 predicted proteins | sample SI_118_April2016_4_FD_179890 | JGI IMG/M metagenome (GOLD analysis project Ga0233428, IMG submission 179890) | Seawater microbial communities from Saanich Inlet, British Columbia, Canada - SI_118_April2016_120_MG | ecosystem: Environmental > Aquatic > Marine > Inlet | place: Canada: British... | reverse complement strand
GTCGCTCTCCAGTGAAATTTGGAGAGCATTGAATCAGATCAGGCTGCTTGTGTCCAGTACTTTATGCTGGGCGGGAGAATTGGGTAACGATATGCCCTAGAACAGGGTAACATCCCCCTCGCCCTCTGCACTGACACTACTCTCCTCCGGTTTCTCACGGAACATCTCCACATCCTTCGCCAGCCTCACCTGATCATCGCCCCAGAATAGCTCAGCATTCAACAGAGGGCTATCCTTATGGTGGAAGTGCCCCATAATCATAAACTCCTTGAACAGGGTATCCCGCTCCACAGGGCGAGGGTAGGGGACCATGTCTCGATCCCAGATGGATGAGACCAGGGGTTGAGTCCTCTTGGATCTTCTGTGGGTAACCAGTGCCACCTCGCCATTGACTAACTGTACCGTAATTCCTGGTGGGTAGACGCCAATCTCCGCAATAAAGTGGTGAACAATCGCCTGATCATATTCACTCTTCTCTTCACTCAAGAGATAACGCATCACATCCTGTGGGCTACCCGGCTCTCTCCCCTGCCGTGGTGAGATGGTTGCACCATAACGGTCTGCAATCGCCAGTATCCGTGCCTCTTCAGCAATTTCCACCCCTTTTTGGCGGTTGGGGTAGCCACTGCCATCCATCCGTTCGTGATGATAACCGACGGCACGCAGCCAATCTCTATCCTTGACCCCCATGGTAATTAACATCTGCACGGATTGTGCTGGATGTTTGCGAATCATCTCCTTCTGCCACTCCTCCAGCGCCCCACACTGGAGGTAGAAATCATCCTGTGCCGCAAACATACCCAGATTTTCGGTCAGTGCTGCACAGGCGACTTTGACCACCTGCTGTTTTCTCCAGCCCATATTTTTGGCGATCAGGATAGAGAATACGGCATTCTGCAAGGTACGAATAATGGAGTGTTTGAAATCCATACGGAGGTGAACCATACCAATCATGGTATCTGGATCACTCTCCAGTTTATGAATCAGCTCTGTGGCGATACGTGTCACATCGTTGACGACGTTATATCCATTGGTAAGAAAGTTGGAGTAGGCAATATCGAGGCGAAACATCAGCTCCTCAATATACTCAGTGATACCGACATCACGCTTTACCTCAACCTCAACCGCCTGGTGGGCCTCCCCCTCCGGCGTGGTGTAGGTTCTCCACTCACAAAACTGGTCGATACGGGACTGGTTGTAGATCACAACCCCCTTACGCATCAACAGAGAGCCATCTTCCTTATAAATATCAAAAGGAAGTGGTGCCTCTAGTTCAATCATACCTCGCGTTATACGCATCGGTCACCCTTTTTCAACGCCTTACTCTCACTCTGTTTAGACCAGCTGCAGACTGAGAATACCCTCCATTTTCTCGGCAGTCTCCGATTTTCCGGTTCGGCTGTCACCCACCAGGGCAACGGTAATACTGACTTCACTGCAGCGTTGCCCCTCCTGCTCACGTTTCTCCAGCGCAATCTCTTTGATCCGGTCAATCAGATCTTCTGCCAGCCGTGTCGGTGCCAACTGCTCCACCTCATCCCGGTCATGATAACCACACCGTTGCAGGTCATCATCCCCATTGTCACTGTAGACCCCGGCCATCAATTGACTAAAAGCAACACCAAGGTGAAGCTCTTTGGAGGCCACCAGTGTTTTTGCCATAGCGATGAATTCAGTCTCATTGCGCAGGTACTGTTTATAGAGTTCCGGGTGGAGAATATTCTCATCATCCCGCAGCAGTGGAAACGGATTCGCCCAGTAGCTGCTCTCTTTTGCTCCCCGGTGGGTGTGGGTACTTCCCGCGGCCACCCGTTCTCCCAGGCGAAAGTGCTCAATGGCCTCATCCACCTGCATATCCGCATTGATCGCAGAGACTCCCTGCTCAACCAGGTCAAAGTTGTTCATATAGAGCAGCACATCCAGTGGATCTCCGTTCATCACCTCAACATCCTCGGTGACCGGAACAATCTGCCGGGCATTCGAGCCGGTATCCTTGTTATAACCGACCTCACGTCCAACCATCAACAACTTGGCCTGCTCACTAAAACCATCAAGACAGGCAAACGCCCCCGTCTCTGTCCCATAAAATATGGGACGTTTAATGCCATCCTCCCCTTTCTGGAAAGAGATACGTCCCATATCATCGGCCTTGATCAGCATCTCGGAGATATAGGGCCCCTCAACCTCATCAAAATGGACGATATAACGGGTACAACCACAGTGAAGTGGCAACTCCCCTTTCCGAATGGCCAACACATTGTGGAGGGTCAGAATAGGCTTTTTGCAGTAACCAAAATATTTGAGTTCATCCCGGTCCGGAACCAGCCCAACCAGCAGCCTGTTTTTCTTATCCCAGTAGTAACCCAGGTCATCCCCCTTCGCATTGGGGTCACCAAAAACAAAAACTCCATCCGGACGCCGGTTCTGTTGAATATCCTCAATATCGGCAAATGGAAAAAGGTTGAGCAGACCAGGCTCCATCTCTACACTGCCACGAGATTTATGGAGGTAGGCAACAATTAACCAGGCACCAACCTGCAGTGGAACGGAGACCCACTCCTCCGGATCAAAAGCGATCAGGTCGAGCGGATTGTGGTCCAGCTCATAGAAGGGCTCCGCCCGCTTATTGGAGGGGGTTGAGTAGTCCACACCGGTACGAATATCCGCTGCAACGGTCAATGGAACATGAGACAACGGCACATAATCGGCAGGTAGATTGAAGTAGTGGCCAGAGATCTCGCCAGCGGTCACATTGGGGGAGGCATCCAGGCCGTGGCTTCTGCGCACCCCATGCTCCATACCCACTTTTCGCAACAGTTTACGACGTGTCTCCAGAATCAGGTCAGAGAGCGAGGAGGCCTTTTCAGTCACCTTATCCTTGACCGACTCGGGCGTCTCTAGCCCGGTAGAGACCACATCATTTTGTAGTCGCACCAGACGCGAATAGCTGCTGGAACGGAAGTGGTGGAATGCACCATCAATAAAACGAACCAGGTTACGGGCCTGCTCCATCTCACCTCCCGGCGCAACCTCCTCACTCTGCAGCAGCCTCAGAAAATCCCTTGCACAGACCCCTTTTATAAAGTCCACTTTATGGATCGCCTCATTTTTATGCCGCAGATCACGGTGATCAAGACTATCAATAAATTCCGCCTTATAGATTTTTAAAAAACGGGAAAAGGGTAGACTTTTCACTAACTGTTCCGGGGTGTTGCACCCTTCACGAATCTCTAGAATTTGCTCCATGTAATCCTTCCTGTACCAATTTCGGGAGATGCATTCTACCATAATCAACCCCTCATGAGTCCATCATGAGATTCTCCGAGAAGAGTGAGCCGCATAAAACAGGGCGGGGTAAAAACAGCCCCCGTACTTCGGCAATCCTGGCTACCGGAGTAGCCATCCAACAGGCCGCATCGTGCTCTGTTCAGCAAAAACAGGCCATTTTGTGATAGGATCTGCTGTTTTCGTCTCTACATCAAGTCTCTATGAGTGACCATAAAACTAAAATTCAAGTAACGATCAATGGTAAGCAGATTCGTGTCCCCTCCACGCTCTCGGTAATCCAGGCGTTGTGGCATGCGGGTTACCCCAGAGTACAGGGGGTTGGCTGTCTGGAGGGGGTATGTGGCTCCTGTCGTGTTCTGGTGCGCCGCGCTGAGGGCAATGAGGTCAGCATGGAGATGGGCTGTCAGACTCTGGTTGAGGAGGGTATGGAGGTGATGTTCCTGATCTTCCCCTCCCCGTCACAGCACACCTATAATCTGGAACAGATCCCTAACTCCTGGGAGGTTCAGACAGAATTCCAGAAAATCTTCCCCGAAGCCCAACAGTGCCGGAGCTGTCATGGCTGCACCACGGCCTGTCCCAAGGATATCGAGGTTGAAAAGGGGGTTGAGCTGGCGGTCAAAGGCCGCTTCAAAGAGGCCGGAGAGCTTTTCATCGAGTGCATCATGTGCGACCTCTGCATGACCGGTTGTCCAGAGCAGATTGCACCCAACCGGGTGGGGCTCTTTGCACGCAGGGTGACCGCCTATTTTCATACCCGCCCCTCAAACCTGATCAATCGACTGGAGAAGATCCGCTCTGGAGAGATCCATATCAATAAGGAGAGTCTGTCGTGAACTCCACCAGTGCGACAGGTATCGCCTACCAAGAGGCGATTGAGCAGTATCGCCCCCAGCCGGAGCGGCCACTCCCCGAGCCCCAACTGGAGAACCGAAAACTTCTCAAAAAATTCCACCCTGACCATATCGACAGCTCACGCACCCGCCTGAATATCGGTATCAACCGGGGGGACAACTGCCACAAACAGCTTGCCCAGCTACTCCAGTCCGACTCCAGAATCAGCGAGGCGGATCTTGCCGGGGCAGCCACTATCAATACCGATGTATTGGTGATTGGTGGAGGGGGTGCTGGCTGTGCAGCCGCCCTGATTGCCGAGCAGCAGGGTGCCAATGTGCTCCTCGCCACTAAATTGCGGCTGGGCGACAGCAATACCGTGATGGCCGAGGGGGGCATTCAGGCATCCATTAATAAGGAGGACTCCCCCCAGAACCACTTTGATGACACCATCAGGGCCGGTCACCATCACGGTGATCCCGATCTTGTCTCACAACTTGCACTGGATGGTCCCGATGTCATTCGCTGGCTCATCCAGCAGGGGATGCAGTTTGACCTGGATGAGTTTGGTGATCTCCTCACCCGACGCGCCGGGGGCACCTCCTCGGACCGTATCTGCTTCTATCGTGACTACACCGGGCTGGAGATGATGCGTGTCCTGCGCGAGGCCGTACACAACAGCAATATTGAGGTCTGGGACTACTGTCCCACAGTAGAGCTGCTGGGTGATGATATGAAAGGGTGTTCCGGGGCGGTGATCTCCTCGCTGAAAGAGCGGAAATATATCCAGATCAATGCCAAGGCTGTAATCCTCGCAACGGGGGGGATCGGGCGTATGCATCTCAACCACTTCCCTACCTCCAACCACTTTGGGGCTACCGGGGATGGGCTGGTGCTCGCCTACCGCATGGGGGCGGCACTGCGTGATCTGGACTCTTTTCAGTATCACCCTACAGGGCTTGCCCACCCTTTCCATCTGGCCGGTATGCTGATCACCGAGGGGGTGCGTTCCTGTGGCACCTACCTACTCAATGGCCAGGGTGAACGCTTTATCGACGAGCTTTCTGCACGGGATATTGTGGCCGCAGCGGTCATCCGCGAGTGCCAGGAGGGTCGGGGCATTCTCACAGAAGACAACCAGAATGGGGTCTGGCTGGATACGCCCGGGATTGAGCTGCGTCAGCCCGGCATCCTCAATCAACGCTTTCCCAAGCTGATGCATTTAGGAAGAAAAGCGGAGATCGACCTCACCCAAAAACCGCTGCTGATCTACCCCACCCTCCACTATCAGAATGGTGGTGTGGTCATTAACGAGAACGGTGAGACCTCCGTCCCCGGTCTCTTCTGCATCGGGGAGGTGAGCGGTGGTATCCACGGCAAAAATCGCCTGATGGGCAATGCCCTGCTGGAGATTATCAGCTTTGGTCGGCGTGCCGGTTTAATGGCCGCTCAACGCAGAAAAAACAAACGCAGCAGCCAGCTATCCATTGAGCATCTCAACCAGCTACGCAGAGAGTTGACCACTGCCGAGATCCCCCTCGATTGCCAGGGGCCACTGCTCTTCCCGGAGTATGCCAAGTTTGATCTCGACTCAGACTATGAAGGGCTGCGTCGCAACCGCAGTAGTAAACCATGAGCCAAACCTCCCCCCTCAACCAGGTACTGCTCCACCCGGATCGACGCTTTGGTGCCGACCTGGAGACCTGGCTGATCGATATCGGTGGTGAGGGGCTCGAAAAGGCTATTCAGGCACCCGATGAAATTCTGCCCACCATCCGTACTGCCAACCTGCTGGGGCTAGGGGGAAGCGGTTTCCCCACCCATGTAAAATGGGAGTTCATCGCCAATGAGTCCAATGATCAGGATAAATACCTTATCTGTAATGGCAATGAGGACGAGCCCGGAACTTTCAAGGACCGTATTCTGCTCCAGGAGACGCCACATCAGGTGATTGAGGGGGCCATGATCACGGCACTGGCTACCGGCGCCAATCAGATTGTCTTCTACATCAACCCCGATCAGACCGAATCCCTTGAGGCGATGAAAGAGGCCGTTAACCAGTGGGATGAGACCCAGTACATCAACCAGATCTCGACCCTTCTGGGACGACCACTGGAGTTCTATGTGGTCGCCAGCTCCGGCCACTACATTGGTGGTGAGGAGACTGCCGCTATTGAATCGATCGAGGGAAAATTCCCTTTCCCCCGTGGTAAGCCCCCCTACCCCGCTCAACAGGGGCTGTTTGGTCTTCCCACACTGATTAACAATACCGAAACCCTGGCCAATGTCTCCCACATCATGCGTAACGGCGCGGAGTGGTACATTAATCAGGGGGCGGGGGCTGCCCACGGTACCAAAATTTTCTCTCTTAGCGGTGATGTTCTGCGGCCGGGAGCCTATGAGTTGCCCATGGGAACACCGCTCGATGAGCTGATCTATACCCATGGTGGTGGTATGCTGCTGGATCGCAAGCTGAAGGCGGTCTTTACCGGCGGCCCCTCCAATACCATCCTCACCCCCAGAGACCTGGATGTACCCCTCGACTTTGATTCGGTACAGGAGCGCCGCTCCAGTTTGGGAACCGGCGCAATGATCGTTATCTCGGAAGGGACAGGCATTGTGCGCAGGGTGACCGAGTATGTCTCTTTCTTTGCCAACTCCTCCTGTGGTCAGTGCCCCTCCTGCAAGACCGGCACCTACTACGCCTCACAACTGTTGAGCCGGATTGATAGTGGCAATGGCACCCGTGCCGATCTGGATACGCTTATCAACCTTACCCGTATTCTTCCTGGCAGTGGGCGTTGCCATCTGCTGGATGGCGCGATGAAACTGCTCGATAGCTCACTCTACCACTTTATGAATGAGTATGAGCAGCCGTTGCGACGCAACTAGACGCAACTATTCCGGGGCCGTTGATAGCCAGGGGTGACTATCGTCGAGCGCACAGGGATGTTTTACAGCGTGCCCTGGAAACGTTATGGAGGAATTTATGAGCCCCTGAATACTCTTGGCTCCCTTATGCCCGCTCCTCAATCCAGGCCATCTGAATCGCCTCCAGCACCTTCTCTCCCCCCCGAGCCGGGTCATCGGAGAACCCATCCAGCGCTTGCACCCAGGCGTGAAGGTCAACAAAGTTGATGGTGAGCGGGTCGCTCTGTGGGTATAACTCATCCAGCTCTATGGCAATATCTTGTATATCAGTCCAGCGTAGATCCATAATTTCCTCTCTTGTTGAGTCTGGAAGTGGGGCAAACCATCATCCTGGAATGATGGCTTAGGCACGCCGCCAAATCGTCCCTTCTGCTCCATCCTCCAGTACAATCCCCTGCTCTACAAACAGGTCACGAATTCGGTCGGACTCAGCCCACTCCTTGTTGGCTCTCGCCTCACTCCGAGCCGCAATCAACGCCTCGATCTCCTCATCACTTAATCCACTCGCAGCGGAACCACCCTCTTGCAGAAACGCCTCTGGAGATTGCTGCAGCAGCCCCAGGGTAGCCGCTAACTGGATCAGCAGGCGGGTATGTCTCTCCGTGGTGATATCCCCGGCATCATTCAGGCGATTAATCTCGCGAACCAGATCAAACAGCACCGAAAGCGCCTCCGGGGTATTAAAGTCATCGTCCAGCGCCGCGTTAAAACGCTGCTCCCAATCACTCCCCTCCTCTACCGCCACCCCCTCGGTCTCTATTCCACGCAGTGCCGTATAGAATCGTGTCAGCGCTGCCTGTGCATTCTGTAAATTCTCTTCCGTGTAGTTCAACGGACTGCGATAGTGGCTGGTCAACAGAAAGTAACGTACTACCTCGGCGGGATATACCTTTAATACCTCACGAATGGTAAAGAAGTTACCCAGCGACTTTGACATCTTCTCATCATCCACCCGCACAAATCCGGCATGCATCCAGTAGTTCACGAAGGGCTCTCCGGTCGCCCCTTCCGACTGGGCAATCTCATTTTCATGGTGTGGGAAGATCAGATCCATCCCTCCCCCATGAATATCAAAGTGGTTACCCAGACACTGCGTTGACATCGCCGAACACTCAATGTGCCAGCCGGGTCGCCCCTTGCCCCACGGAGAGTCCCAATTCGGCTCATCGGGCTTGGCCGATTTCCAGAGCGCGAAATCCATCGGTGCACGTTTTACCTCACCGAGCTCGACGCGTGCGCCGGCCTGCAGATCATCCAGATTCTTCCCCGAAAGTTTGCCATACCCCTCAATCGCAGAGACATCACAGTAGACATCTCCATTATCCACCACATAAGCCTTGCCCTTCTCAACCAGCTGCTCGGTCATGGATAGAATCTCATCCATCGAGTGGGTGGCACGTGGCTCCTGATCCGGCGGCAGAATGGCCAGCGCCTCGGAGTCCTCATGCAGTGCCTCAACAAAGCGATCCACCAAGTGGGTAAATGGCTCGCCATTCTCATTCGCCCGCTGGATAATCTTGTCATCAATATCGGTGATGTTACGCACGTAGTTGACCTTATAACCCTGTGAACGCAGGTAACGCACCACCACATCGAAGAAGACCATCACCCTCGCATGGCCCACATGACAGTAGTCATAGACCGTCATCCCACAGACATAGAGCGTCACCTCGCCCGGCTGGATGGGTTTGAATACCTCTTTGGCCCGACTCTGCGTATTGTAGATCTGCAACATAAATGACGACTCTCTTTTCTCTTTTCGACGAACTGAGGAATATTCTACCCCATAAGCGTACCACCACAAACGATCAACTGATGGGCTCCTCTAAAAATAGTGATTTTTCTGTGAGTGCAAGAAAGCGCCGCACGGAGAGCCGCAGTGTACATGCGAGTAGATGAGGACTCGAGTACGGAGCTGACGCAGCAATCACTGAAAAAGTGCATTTTTAGAGGTGCCCTGATGTGGATTTGGGGAGTATCCGGTAGCAGCAATGATCCATTACAGATGGTATGATGCCCCCCCATTTCAAAAAACCAAACGGTACCTATCGCGATGAAGAAAAACCTGATCACATTTGGCTCTGTTGTAGCCTTGCTGGGCGCACTCCTCTTTTCCATTGTCCCCACTGACCCCGCTATTGCCAAAGAGCAGAACCCGACGCTTGCGGCAGACTCTCCTCTGGTCGCGCTGGTGACCAACCGGGGTACCATTACCCTGAAGCTGGATGCGGTACGCGCACCCAATTCGGTTAAGAACTTCCTCGACTATGTCAACAAGGGCCACTACAACAACACACTTTTTCATCGAGTCATTGCTGGCTTTATGGTTCAGGGAGGGGGCTTTAGCCCGGACTTTGAGAAGAGAGCCACCGCTGCAGCGATTAACAATGAGGCGGACAATGGACTCAAGAACCTGCCCGGTTCCATCGCGATGGCCCGTACCGGTGCCCCCCACTCCGCAACCGCGCAATTTTTCATCAACACCGCCAATAACCGCTTTCTCAACCATACCAACAAGTCTCAACGTGGCTGGGGCTATACGGTTTTTGGTAAGGTGGTGGATGGCATTGAGGTGGTAGCTCAGATTGAGCAGACACCAACGGGGGCTAGTGGCCCCTTCCATAAAGATGCACCACTGAAGGCGGTTATCATCGAGAGTGCAACCGTTATTTCGCAATAACAGCGTACTGAATAGTTCCCCTTATTTATTGAACAGAAGGAAAGTAGACCCATGATTGTTAAGATGCAGACGACCCACGGTGAGCTCACCATTGAGCTCAACAGCGAAAAGGCCCCACAGACCGTAGCCAATTTTATCGACTACTGTCGGGATGGCTTCTATGACGGTACCATCTTCCACCGTGTCATCCCCGGCTTTATGGTTCAGGGGGGGGGAATGGAGCCCGGCATGGCCGAAAAAACAACCGGTGAGCCGATTGAGAATGAGGCCGAAAATGGGCTAAAAAATGATGTCGGCAGCCTGGCAATGGCACGCACAATGGATCCTCACTCCGCCACCGCACAGTTCTTTATCAATACCAACAGCAATACTTTCCTTAACTATCCGGGTCAGGATGGCTGGGGCTACTGTGTCTTTGGTAAGATCACCGAGGGGATGGATGTGGTTCGTAAGATTGAGAAGGTGGAGACAGGTCGCAACGGTTTCCATGATGATGTACCCACTGAGGATGTGTTGATCGAGAAGGTGGTGATAGAGGAGTAGCCACCTGAGCCTCTACCCGGCAATAGGGCTCTACGCGCTATTGTAGGGTAGAGGTGAATACCTCCAGCCCCATGTCCACCTGTTTTATTGCGGATCTCCACCTCTCGCGCAACCGCCCTGAGGCTCTGCAACGGTTCCTCGACTTTCTTCAGCAGGAGGCCCCCAAACACCAGACACTCTATATCCTTGGGGATCTGTTTGATGCCTGGCTGGGCGATGATATCTCGATCCCTGAACACGCATCGATTCTTGACCGGCTACAACAGACGAGTGCGCATGGGGTAACCATCCGCATCCAGCCGGGAAACCATGATTTTCTCTATCGCGCGGCCTTTGAAGAGCGGAGTGGTTGCCAACTGATTCCAGACCCTTATCTCATCACCCTCGATGGTGCCCCGGTACTACTCACCCACGGGGATCAGCTCTGTACCGAAGACCGACAATATCAACGCTATCGTAGCGTTATTCGCCACCCGTTAACGGAGTGGATTCTGCTCCATCTGTCTCGCTCTCTGCGTAGAAAACTGGGCCGAAAGCTGGGGGACAAACACCACAAGAGTAGTGCCATCATG
>Ga0233428_1004460_pt1 | contig 10878 bp, 6 predicted proteins | sample SI_118_April2016_4_FD_179890 | JGI IMG/M metagenome (GOLD analysis project Ga0233428, IMG submission 179890) | Seawater microbial communities from Saanich Inlet, British Columbia, Canada - SI_118_April2016_120_MG | ecosystem: Environmental > Aquatic > Marine > Inlet | place: Canada: British... | reverse complement strand
GGTGGAGATCTGGCGCACCGCGTTGGCCATGTTCTCGTTCACCAATGTGTAAATCGCATAGGCCGCCTCCAGCCCCTCGACCCCAAGCGGGCCACCGATGGTATCGCGAATGGCATTGCGGGCCAGATCCCCCGTTATGGCCATGGCCCCGCCCAGCAGGTCAGTATCGGAGAAATAACCCAGCGCCACGTTGGCATCCGTCACCGTGGCCCGTTCGCCGCCCCGGCCATAACAGGCGGGTCCGGGCCAGGCCTCGGCACTGGTGGGGCCGATCTGTAACAAACCACTGTCATCGACCCTGGCGATGGAGCCACCACCGGCCCCCAAAGTGCGCACATTGACCATGGGCACGGCCACACGATATCGGTGCACATCCACGTTCTTGGCGGTATCGATCCGGCCATCATGAACCAGGCTGACATCCAATGATGTCCCGCCCATATCGAGAGTGATAATATTGTCCAGATCAAACAGCCGGCCAAAAAAACGGCCCGCAGCGGGTCCGGCGGCAGGGCCGGAATCCAAGGCCAGAACCGGGCGTTCCCGCAGACCGGCTGCGGATGTGGTGCCGCCATTGCATTGAATATAACGCAGGGCATGGCGAAAACCAGCGTCGGCCAGATTATCCTCCAGGCGGTCAATATAGTCGTGCAGGCGATCGGCCAGGGCGGCACACAGCGCGGTGGTACTGAAACGCGGGTACTCGCGAAGCTGAGGTGAAACCCGGGCGGAGAGAAAAACCGGCACGCCTGGCAATTCCTGCCCCAAGATATCCTTGATGCGGTTTTCATGGATCGGATTGACGATGGACCACAGCAGGCAGACCGCCACGGCCTCAACCCCCTGTTCGCGAAAGGTCGCCGCAGCCGCCCGCACTTGATCCTCCGCCAAAGGTTCAAGAACCATGCCGTCCTTGTTGACCCGCTCGTCTATGGGGAGGCGCAGATGGCGCGGCACCAGGGGGGTGGGGGGTGGCTGAATATAGTCATAGCGCCGTTCCTTCAGACCTTCGCGCAATTCAAGAATATCGCGAAAGCCCGTGGTACACAGCATACCGGTCCGCGCCAGCTTCCCCTGGATTAAGGCGTTGGTGGCAATCGTGGTGCCGTGCACGACAAGATCAATATCCCCAAGCAAAGCAACCACATCCACATCGCTGTTCGCGGCCAAGTGGCCTAAACCTTCGTGGATGACCGATGCCAGATCTTCCGGGTTGGAGGAGACTTTTGCGGTTTGCAGATCGCCGTTCTCGGCCAACAGAACAAAATCCGTGAATGTACCGCCGATGTCGATGCCTAAACGATGGGTCATTAAGTACGCAACTTTTCAGTTTCCGCGCCGTTGATGGCATGGGTTACAGGGTCGATGACAACACCATAGTCAAGCGCGGCACCTTGAATGGAAACATAGCCGTTGATGACATCCTGGCGCACCGCCTCCACATCACGGGCGAAGGCATCGCCGACGCCGCCGCCGCCAGGTGGACACATCTCCAACCGGCCGCCGCGCATCGAATGCAGGCGCGATGCACCGCCTGATTTGCGCACGCTGCCGTCCGGGTCAATGGCGTTGCGCTGGCCCAATTTTGGTTCCAGCAAAGTTGATTTCGCGCCCTGCACACCCAAGGCTGGAAAGGTATCGATGGTGCCGTGAAAGCGCGCGGTCTGTTCGTGGTCAATAGGCTCCCATTCCGTATCCAGGGCCAGGCCGCCGCGCCATTTGCCGGCGCCGCCAGAATCCATCCGATATTCCAAACGACTGACCAGAAACGGCATTTCGTATTCCAACAGCTCCACCGGCTCTTTCAAGACCGCACCACCGGAATTCTCAGAGCCGACGCCCGACCACCCGTCCGCGCCATAGGCGGCACCACCGCCGCCCGAACTACCGCCATTGGGATGGAAATGGCCGTAGAAATTTCCGGTATCGGGATGAATGCCTGCCAGCACGATACTGGCCGCCGGCCCCCAGCCTGCGGTTTGACGCTCCATGGGGATAATTTTCGAGAGGGCGTCACGCACACTATCGACGATCTCGCAAAACGGTTGCGTGGTACAGCCCAGGGTCGGTGCGGGGGGCACCTGGGCATTGGTCAAGGTGCCCAAGGGGCCATAATCAATGGTCAGGGGACGATAGACGCCATCGTTAAAGGGTGGTTGCAGACCCAGGGCAATGGTGACCGCATGGCCCACGGCGGCGTGGGTGGCACCGAAGGGGGAATTGCGTACCTCGCGCAATTGGGTTGGCGATGTCAGATTGATGGACATCTCCTCCCCCGACACCGTGACCTCCGCCGCAATTTTGATATGGTCATCGCCTTCCCGGGCTGACAGCCAGGAGCAGCCCTGGCTCACACCGTCAGGCAGCGCGCCGATGGCCTTGCGTACCCGGCGCTCTGTCATTTCGTACAACGCCTCAACACCCGCCTTGGTCACCTCCACGCCATATTTATGGGCCATTGTGGTTAAACGTCGGCCCGCAATTTCTGCCGCCGCGATCATCGCCAGCATGTCGCTATGTTGCGTTTGGGGAAAGCGGATGTTGTTGAAATACAATCGCATGACGTCGTCACACGGCTCACCAGCTGCAATGATTTTGAGGGGCGGAATACGGACACCCTCCCCATAGCTGTCCGATTGTGCCCGGCGTAAATCCGCCGGCGAAGGCCCGCCAATGTCCAACCAATGGGCCCTGATAACGGCCCAGAACAGCAACTCATCCTCGACAAAAATGGGCCGCAACAGGGCAACATCATTCAGATGCAGGCCGCCAAAGGCCGGATCGTTACACAGAAACGTATCGCCGGGCGCGATATTGCCCGCATAGGCCTCCGCCGCAGCCTGGCAAACAAAGGGGATGGAGCCCACATGCACCGGCAATTCCGCATCACCCTGGATCATCTGCCGTGCCTGCCAATCACACAGGGTGCAGGAAAAATCCTTGGCCAGTTTGAACACAGGCGAGCGTGCCGTGCGCACCACAACTTGCGACATCTCGTCCGTAATGGACGTCAGCGCCCCCTGCATGGTGGCCAGTGTGGTGATATCCACGTCCATTATTTACTCTCCCCAAACACATCAATAGGACCATAATACCAAAGGTTCGGACGTAGTGGGAACAATTGACATGGCTGATCTGTTTGAAAATCCATTAGGCCTCGATGGTTTTGAATTTGTGGAATTCGCAGGCCCCGATGCAACGGTGGTCGAAGGGGTGTTGACCACGTTGGGCTTTACAGAGGTTGCCCGCCACCGATCTAAGGATGTCGGCCTGTACCGTCAGGGCGGCATCAACTTTATCGTCAATCGGGAGGCCAAAAGCCCGGCTGCCTATTTCGCCGATGAACATGGCCCCTCCGCGTGCGGCATGGCGTTCCGGGTCCGCGATGCCCATCAGGCCTATAATTTGGTGCTGGAACGTGGCGGCCAGCCAATGGAGATGCCCACAGGGCCCATGGAATTGAAGTTGCCCGCCTTCAAAGGCATCGGCGGCGCGCCGATCTATCTGATCGACCGCTACCAGGACGGTGCCAGCATCTATGACATCGACTTCAAGTTTTTGGACGGCACGGAACGCAAACCCACAGGCTTCGGCCTGATCGATATCGACCATCTGACCCACAATGTCTATCGCGGACGCATGGCGCATTGGGGTGCCTTCTATGAAACTCTGTTCGACTTTCGGGAATTCCGATACTTCGATATCAAAGGCGAATACACAGGGCTGCATTCCCGCGCCATGGCCGCACCCGATGGCCGCATTCGCATTCCCCTGAACGAAGAAAGTTCACAAGGCACCGGGCAAATCGAAGAATTCCTGATGCAGTTCAATGGCGAAGGCATCCAGCACATCGCACTGTCAACGGACGATATTTTTGCCACAATAGATCAACTCCGCGCCAACGGCCTGGAATTCATGACGGCCCCGCCGCCCACATATTACGACATGCTGGCAACCCGCCTGCCCGGCCACGGCGAAGACGTCGCGGCCCTGGCCCAGCGCGGCATCCTGCTGGACGGTAGCACCCGCGATGATGACCCCAGGCTATTGCTGCAAATCTTCACCCAAACCATGCTGGGCCCGGTGTTTTTCGAGATCATCCAGCGCAAGGGCGATCAAGGGTTCGGCGAAGGCAATTTCCAGGCCTTGTTCGAATCAATCGAGCGGGACCAAATAGAGCGCGGCGTGCTGGAGACTTAACTTAACTCACGGACCCGTTCCAGAACATCCGGGCGGGCCAGGGCAGAACCCGGCTGCAGCATTTGTTGCACGTCAATGGCGGCCTTATGGAGGTCTGCGTCTGTTTCGATGATTTCCCGCACCGCACGGCGAAATTTTTGCTGTTCGGCCAGATCAGGGGGGCGGTTGCCTTCCGTCTTTGGGTAGGCGAAGTCTGCGTTGACCGCCGCCTGCCAAGCAGTTTCGCTGATGGCGACGGCTGCCGAGATATAATCATGGGAGACTGATTGCAGGTCGCCGCCCGGTTTCCCAAGTTGTTGCAAACAATGACCCAGGCTTTCCGCATGTAGGGAGGCGATCGTCATTCCCTGGGCCAGCATGGGATTGAAATTGCCGATGACATCACCAAGCGGCAACAGCCCGGCGGGCAAGTCATCCATTTCATCGAAATGGGCCAACAACGCCTCGGGGACCATAAAGCGCCGGGGTGCTGTGGTAACTTCTGTATCCTTGATCAGGTCATATAAAACCCCGCCTTCAACTGATCTGGCGAATTCCAGACAGTCGGGAAAATCCAGGGGCGGCAGGTCTCCAAAGCGGCTGGCCAGGGTCAGCAGCCAGCGGCCGCCTTCGATGGGGATCAACGTCGCGCCGCGAACCTTGGCAGGTGCCGTGGCCCGGATAACCCAGGCATCGGCACTATCACGATAAGCCTCGGGCCGGCGCAACAGCATGGTGACATAGTGAATATTGATACCCGCCCGTGATCGCCGCACCATGCCATGGCCATGATCGTCCAACCATTTGGGCATGGGACTGCCCCGCCCCATGGCATCCACCACCAGATCAGCCGCAATGTCCCCACCCCCGGGGTCATCGCCAGAAATCCGCACGGCCTTCACCGCGCCATTGTCCGATAGATCCAAACCGGTGAAACGGCAACCGGCCTTCAGGGTCACATTCGCCAAGTCCAGCAGACAACCCCGGATCACCTGCTCCATCAAGGCACGGGTCTGGGCGAAAATGCTAAAACCAAAATCCCGGCGCGGATGCCAGCCCCCGCCTTCATGGACCTGAAGGTTCCAACCCGCAATTACGGTTGCGCTGCCCGCTGCGCGCATGCGATCGGGAAAATCTGGAAAAATGCCGGTGATCGTGTTTTCACCGCGCTTGATGATGGCATGGACCTGGGGGCCCTGGGGCACGCCTTTACGCGGCACGGGTTCGGCCAGCGGTTGATCAGGCAATTGATCTTTTTCAACGACGATAACCCGGTCAAAATATGGTGCTGCCGCACCCGCCGCTAACAACCCGCCGATACCCGCGCCCAAGACGACAATTTGCTCACGCTTCAACGCACCCTCCCCATACTCATCAAGTATCAAGGTAACCGAGTTTGTTGGATAACGTCGACGGTTTTCGACAGGTTACGCCCCGTCCTCAACCTCCAGGGTCGAGGTGCGATAGAGCTGATTACCGTTGTCGTGATCGACGCCGGACAGGGTGACGTCGTAGCCCCATAAGGTACGGATGTGTTTGAGCACGTTTGTGCGGCTGCCCTCATCCAGGCCGACGCCGTTGCGGACGCTGTGTTCCAGGAACAACTGGCGATCACCCCGCAGGTCCGCATCGATGACCTGGATATCCGCATCCGTATGGGCGGGGTCGTGATTGTTGGCCAGGGCGTCGCGTACTTTGCGATAGCCTTGTTCATCGTGAATAGCACCGACGACATAATGGCCGTCCTCCGCCCGGTCGGTCAGGTCGAACAGTTTCATTTTTCGGATCAGATAGGGACTCAGATACTGGCGGATGAAACTTTCATCACGATAGTTCTCCCAGGCATGACGCAGGGCGCCGCGCCAGTCCTCATTACCCGCCAGGTCCGGGAACCATTCACGGTCTTCGTCCGTTGGTTCTGTGCAGATGCGGCGAATATCGCACATCATCGCGAACCCCAGGGCGTAGGGATTGATGCCGTTAAATCGCGGGTCGTCAAAATCCGGTTGGAACAGCACGTTGGAATGGGAATGCAAGACCTCCAACATCGCCCCTTCGCTGATCTGGCCGCGGTCATACAGGGCGTTCATGATGTAATGGTGCGTAAAGGTGGCACAGCCTTCGTTCATCACCTTGGTCTGGCGTTGGGGATAAAAATACTGCGCCACATTACGAACGATGGACAACACTTCCCGCTGCCAACCCTCTAAAACCGGGCTGTTAAGTTCCAGGAAGAACAACAGGTTCTCCTCAGGCAAATGCATCTGCCTCGCCCGGACGATCTTTTCTTTCTCAGCCTCGGACAGATCCGCCACCGCGTCCCCATCTGGAACCGTGCGCCACAGGTCATTGAAGGTGCGTTCGCGATATTCTTCAATTTCCCGTTTGCGGGTTTCCCGCTGTTCCCGGGTCAACTCCGGTGCCCGGCGATAACGAAAAACCCCCTGATCCATAATGGCATGGGCGGCATCCAGCACCGCCTCTACTTCTTCCAGGCCATGTCGTTCTTCAACTGATGTGATGAATTCCTTGGCGTACTGGAAATAGTCCAGCACCCCATCCGCATCGGTCCATTGCCGGAAAAGATAATTGTTCTTGAAAAAATGATTGTGACCAAAGGCCGCGTGCGCCATGACCAGGGCCTGCAAGGGCATGCTGTTGTCTTCAAGATTATAGCTGATGCAGGGATTGGCGTTGATAACGATTTCATAGGCCAGGCCGCTATGGCCCTGGCGGTAGGATTTCTCGTCGCGCGCAAAATGCTTGCCGAACGACCAATGACGATACATCAACGGCATTCCAAAAGACGAATAGGCATCCAGCATCTGCTCCGTCGAGATAATCTCCACCTGATTGGGATAGACATTCAGGCCCAGATCATCCAAGGCCACACGCTCTATGGCATCGTAGGTCTTTGAAAGAATCTTAAAGTTCCAATCGGCATCATCAAACAGCAGATCCCCAAGATCGCCGGTCGCGTCATCGGTTGGGGTGCCGGTTGGGGCGCCGGTTGGAGCGTCTGCATAAGCTTTGCTCATATCACACCCTCTCCCTCTGCCCCTGACGCAGGAATAATTCCCGGAAAACCGGATAGATATCCGCTGGCTTGGTGACCCGCTTCATGGCAAAATTTTCACGTTCAGCTGCCACGTCCCGATAAGATCGCCACAGGGCGGCACCCGCATCGGGATTGCCGAACAGTTCAAACTCCCGCTCATCCAAAATTTCCACATAGGCATAGTACTGACAGGCCGGGATCACTTCCTCGGCCAGCAATTTCGAACAGCGCGCGCTATCGCCAGAAAAATTCTCACCGTCCGAGGCTTGGGCCGCATAGATGTTCCAGGTATCAGCCGGATAGCGGTCCCGGACGACTTCCATCATCTTGGTCAGGGCGGTGGAGACCACGGTGCCACCGCTTTGCCGGCTATAGAAGAAGGTGTCCTCGTCCACCTCCTGGGCCTCATGGGTATGGCGGATGAAGACCAGTTCGATACGTTCATAACGGCGTTTGAGAAACAGATGAAGCAAGACGAAAAACCGCTTCGCCAGATCTTTCTCCCGCTCCCCCATAGAGCCGGAGACGTCCATAAGACAGAACATCACCGCTTGGGTATTGGGCACCGGTTCCGGCGTACGCTGGCGATAGCGCACATCGACGGGATCAATATAGGCGACGATCTTTTGCCGCCGTTTCAGGCCCTCCAGTTCTTCGTAGAGCGCATCAAGACGACCCCGGTCCTCTAGATCGGGTTCCGTGGTCTCCTCCAGCGCCTTGATCTCCGCCTCCAACGTTGCGACATCTTTCCCCTCGGGGCGGCTAAGGGCGATCCGCCGGCCCAGAGAATTGCGCATGGTCCGCATGACATCCAGATTGGCCGGTGTGCCGTCGCGGGCAAAGCCGGCGCGGCGATAGACAACGGAGGTAATTTCCCGCAAATCCGTTTTGATCAGATCGGGTAATTCCAGATCCTCAAAAAACAGCTCCAGAAATTCGTCCCGGCTTAAGGTAAAGCGGAATTCGTCCTCCCCTTCGCCATCGTCGGAACCTTCTTTGCCCGCACCCTCACCGCCGCCTTTGGGGGGTTTCTTGATTTGATCGCCAGTGACGAATTCCTTGTTACCCGGCAGGACCCGGCCCCGCTGCCCCTCGTTCGCGGCCTGCCGCAGACGCGGTTCGGCAATGCCTTTGGCCGGGATTGACAGGTCTTCACCATTGGCCACATCGCCCAACTTGCGATCATGGATGGATTTATCCAGGGCTTCCTTGATCTGGGCCTTGGCACGGCGAATGAAACGTTGCCGGTTGCCCAGGCTGCGACCGCCTGGGTTTTGTCTTCGGTCGATGAAATGATGCATCGCCATGAAACAAACTCCTACCCGGCCTTATTAACCCGCATGTACCATTCTACCAGACGGCGGACCTGCCGTTGGGTATAGCCGCGGTTCTCCAACCGTTCGACGAATTCCACATGCTTACGGTCGCTGTCGCTGTCTTTTTTTGAACCGAAGCTGATGACCGGCAACAAATCCTCGACCTGACCGAACATGCGCTTTTCGATCACTTCGCGGAGTTTCTCATAAGAGGCCCAGGCCGGGTTGCTGCCATCATTGTTGGCCCGATGGCGCAGGGCGAATTTCACCACCTCGTTGCGGAAGTCTTTCGAGTTGGCGACGCCAGCGGGCTTTTCAATCTTGCTCAATTCCGTATCGAGGATTTCGCGGTTGAAAATCTGTCCCGTGTCCGGGTCCTTGAAATCCTGCTCCTCTATCCAGGCGTCCGCATAGGCGATATAGCGATCAAAGAGGTTTTGGCCATATTCCGTATAGGATTCCAAATATGCCTTCTGGATTTCGTTACCGATGAATTCAGCATATCGCGGGGCCAATTCGGCCTTGATGAATTCCAGATAATTTTTCTCCGTCTCTTCCGGGTATTGCGCCCGCTTGACGGCCTGCTCCAAGACATACATCAAATGCACCGGATCGGCGGCCACTTCATCAAGGTCATAGTTGAAGGTTTCCGACAGCACCTTAAAGGCAAAGCGGGTGGAAACCCCGTTCATACCTTCATCAACGCCTGCGGCATCATGGTATTCCTGGGGTGATTTCGCCTTCGGGTCGGCTTCCTTGATATTCTCGCCGTCGTAGACCCGCAGTTTGGAATAGAGATTTGAATTCTCATGCTCCCGCAACCGGGTCAAGACGCAGAACTTGGATAACATATCCAAAGTCTCGGGCGCACATTTGGCACCATGCAGCTCGCTGTTTTTCAACAGCTTTTGATAGATCTCAGCTTCCTCCGTGACACGCAAACAATAGGGCACCTTGACCACGGAAATCCGATCCAGGAAGGCTTCATTGTTCTTGTTGTTGCGGAACTGCTGCCATTCCGCCTCGTTCGAATGGGCCAAAATGATACCCTGGAAGGGGAAGGCACCAAAATTCTCGGTCCCTACATAATTACCTTCCTGGGTCGCGGTGAGCAGCGGATGCAGTACTTTGATTGGTGCTTTGAACATCTCCACAAATTCCAGCATGCCTTGGGTGGTCCGGTTCAGACCGCCGGAGAATGAATAGGCATCCGGATCCGCCTGGCTGAAATGTTCCAACTGGCGGATATCAAGCTTACCCACCAGGGCCGAGATATCCTGGTTATTCTCATCGCCCGGTTCAGTTTTGGCGATACAGATCTGACGCAATTTTGACGGCATCATCTTCAACACTGTAAAGCGGGATAGATCGCCGTCGAATTCGTCCAGGCGCTTCACCGCCCAGGGTGACATCAGGCCGGTCAGACGACGGGGCGGGATGCCATATTTATCTTCCAGCAATTCGCCGAACCGCTCCGCATCGAACAAACCCAAGGGGCTTTCAAATATCGGGCTGATCTCGTCGCCTGCCTTCAGCACATAAACCGGATAGGTCTCCATCAAAGCTTTCAGGCGCTCCGCGATAGAGGATTTACCCCCACCCACCGGGCCCAGCAAATAAAGGATCTGCTTACGCTCTTCCAATCCCTGGGCGGCATAACGGAAATAACCGACGATGCGTTCGATCGTCTGCTCCATGCCGTAGAAATCTTTGAATGCGGGGTAGCGTTTGATGGTGCGATTGAGGAAGATCCGGCCCAGGCGGGGATCCGTAGACGTATCTACAATTTCTTCTTCGCCAATGGCGGCAATCATACGTTCGGCCGCGCTGGCATACATCATGGGGTCTTCGCGGCAACCCTGCAGATAATCCTGCAGACCAATTTCTTCGGCAGCTTGGCGATGATATTCGTCTGTGAAAGCCTGAAATACGTTCATGACCAGCCCCCTTCGAAAACGTGACGATTAAGGTGTTGGGTAGCACTGAACATATACATAGGGATCATATCTCCTTAGGTTGCTGTTACAGACCGAATTTCTCCAAGTTGTCTTCCGACGCCTTCCTACTTTTCTTTTTAAACACTTTGTTAACTACTGATTCGCTATTGCCATAATACCGTTTTTTGACATAAGCAGCTTATGTTTAATTTGGTAAATATTTCCTTTAAATCAAGAAATTCATCTTCACAATTTGCTTATCAGGTCGTTTTCGGCACGAGCCCGTCATTCCAACAGATCAAATTAAACCTGGTGGGTAATCAAGGCGGAAACGTGGCCGTGATGTGGTAATTCTAAGGTTTGGCTGCCTCAGGCAATGCGATCACAC
>Ga0233428_1004453_pt1 | contig 10893 bp, 7 predicted proteins | sample SI_118_April2016_4_FD_179890 | JGI IMG/M metagenome (GOLD analysis project Ga0233428, IMG submission 179890) | Seawater microbial communities from Saanich Inlet, British Columbia, Canada - SI_118_April2016_120_MG | ecosystem: Environmental > Aquatic > Marine > Inlet | place: Canada: British... | reverse complement strand
CCCGCTTATGAGCAATGTATCAAGGCCAGCCATATCTTTAATTTGCTCGATGCCCGCGGCGTTATTTCGGTAACCGAACGCGCCGCCTACATCGCCCGCGTGCGCAAACTGGCAACCGCCTGCGCCAAGGCCTGGGTGGGAGATGGCGAAAATGCCTGAACTGCTACTCGAAATTCTCAGCGAGGAAATCCCGGCCCGTATGCAAAAACGGGCGGCTGAGGATTTGCAGCGTCTTGTTTGTGATGGCTTGCAAAAAGCCGGTCTGGAATATGACAGTGCAGCGGCCTTTGCGACGCCGCGTCGCTTGACGCTTGTTGTGACGGGCCTTCCTGAAAAAACGAAAGCCGGGAAAGCAGAACAAAAGGGACCTCGGATAGATTCGCCCGTCCAAGCCATTGAAGGTTTTTTAAGAAATGTAGGCCGACCAAACGTTGAACACGAACACATAAAAATTCGCGAAACAAAAAAAGGCGAGTTTTATTTTTTTGAAGCTCCGACAGCCCCAAAACAAACATCTCAAGAACTACTATCAATATTGACGAACGCGCTTGATTCAATGTCTTGGCCTAAATCAATGCGTTGGAAAAAAGACCAAACTCAAACATGGGTACGTCCACTTCATGGAATTTTGGCGATTTTTGATGGTGAAACGTTGCCTTTAGATTATGACCTCATCCATACAAGTGAGGCTGTAACAAACCCTTCCACAGAGACAACAATAGAAGCAACAAACTCAACCATTGGCCACCGTTTCCTGTCACCCGAATCTTTTACGGTCAAGGATTTTGCCGACTACAAGGCGAAACTTCTGGACGCTAAAGTCATGCTAGATGCTGATGAGCGTTGCACCTTTATTCAGAAAAAAGTAATCAAATTTGCTAAGGACGAGGGACTAACTGTGCGCCTTGACAGTGGTTTGTTAGACGAAGTCGCCGGATTGGTAGAATGGCCGGTTGTGTTGATGGGTAAAATTGACTCTGAGTTCATGGATGTACCCTTTGAAGTGTTGAACGCCGCCATGCGGGGCCATCAAAAATACTTCTCTTGTATGGATGCTGATGGCAATCCCGCAGCGCACTTCATCTTCGTTTCCAACATGGAAGCAGACGATGGCGGTGCGGCCATCATCGCCGGAAACGAGCGTGTTCTGCGCGCCCGTTTGTCGGATACTAAATTCTTCTGGGACCAGGATCGCAAGCAAGGACTGGAAAGCCGCTTGCCGAAGCTGGCCGGGGTTGTCTTTCATGCCAAGCTCGGAAGTGTGCTGGAAAAAGTTGAACGCATGACGGCGCTGGCCGGTGCTTTATGCGCCCATATTCCGGGTGCCGACGTGGAAACCGTCGAGCGCGCCGCCAAACTGTGCAAGGCCGATCTGGTCACCGGCATGGTCGGTGAATTGCCGGAGTTGCAGGGTTTGATGGGTCAGTATTACGCGCGTGAAACCGGTGAAGACGAAAGTGTTGCCTTTGCCATCGCCGAACATTATTCGCCTGCCGGGCCGGGCGATGCCTGCCCGGAAGCTCCAACCAGTGTCGCCGTCGCTTTGGCCGACAAGATCGATACGTTGGTCGGTTTTTGGGCCATCGATGAAAAGCCAACAGGCTCGAAAGACCCGTTTGCCCTGCGCCGTGCCGCCTTGGGTGTGATCCGGCTGATTATTGAAAATAATTTGCGTCTCTCGTTAAGCAAGGTTTTCGCCGAAACCGTCGCCGAATACATGACCCAGGACAATGCCAGCGTGCAGGCCGGAATGGCAGCGGATGATGACACCGTTGCCACGGCGGGGCTGGATGCTTGGCATATGCCAAGCCTCCTTGCCTTTTTCGCCGATCGCCTGAAGGTTCACCTGAAAGAAAAGGGTGTTCGTCACGATTTGATCGACGCCGTGTTCGCCCTTGGTGAAGACGATCTGGTGCGGGTGTTGGCGCGGGTCGATGCTTTGGGGACGTTTCTTGAAACCGACGACGGAGCGAATTTGCTTGTCGCCTACAAACGCGCCGCCAATATTGTCAGAATTGAAGAAAAGAATGATGAAGGGGTTGAGTATAGGGAGGTAAGGCGGGAACTCTTCGAGGAAGATGAGGAAGATACGCTTTGGCAGAACCTTCATGCTGTTCAAGACAGCTTTGAAGTCTCTCTTAAGGAAGGTTTGTTCACGGAATCGATGGCAGGACTTGCTCAGTTGAGACCTCCAATTGATGCTTTTTTTGATAAAGTAACCGTCAATTCGGATAAACCAGAATTGAGAGCAAATAGGCTTGCTTTGTTACGTGCGATAGTCGTCGTGATGAATCAAGTCGCCGATTTCTCAAAGATTGAAGGTTAAGGGAACAACATACAAATGACGAAGTGGGTTTACAACTTCGGTGACGGTAAAGCCGACGGCAACACTGAAATGAAAAATTTGCTGGGTGGCAAGGGTGCCAATCTGGCCGAAATGAGTGCGCTTGGTCTTCCCGTGCCGCCCGGTCTTACCCTGACAACCGAAGTCTGCACCCACTACACGGCCCACGACAGCAGCTACCCGCAAGCTCTTAAAGAGCAAGTCGCCGATGCCCTGGCCGGGGTTGAGGCGATAATGGATTTGAAATTTGGCGAGGCCGGTAACGCGTTGCTGTTATCGGTTCGCTCCGGGGCCCGCGCCTCCATGCCCGGTATGATGGACACGGTGCTTAATTTGGGCCTCAACGATGAAACCGTCGAAGGGCTGGCCGCCGCTTCGGGTGATGAGCGTTTCGCCTTCGATAGCTACCGCCGCTTCCTGCAAATGTATGGCGACGTCGTGCTGGGGGTTGAACACCATATGTTCGAGGACATGCTGGAGGATCATAAGGACCGCCGCGGTGTTCACCTTGATACGGAGCTGGGCGCGGAAGACTGGCGACAGTTGGTCGATGACTACAAGGCGATGATTGAAAAGGAACTGGGGCAACCCTTCCCGCAAGACCCCTATGAGCAGTTATGGGGTGCTATTGATGCGGTGTTCGGATCGTGGATGAACCGCCGCGCCAAAACCTATCGCGCCTTGCATAATATTCCCGAAGAATGGGGCACGGCGGTTAATGTTCAGGCCATGGTGTTTGGTAACATGGGGGCGGACTGCGCCACCGGCGTCGCCTTCACCCGCGATCCGGCCAATGGCGAGAATGCCTATTACGGCGAGTACCTGATCAATGCCCAGGGTGAGGACGTGGTCGCGGGCATTCGCACCCCGCAACCGTTAACCATTGCCGGCAAGCATGGCGCCCCGGAGGAAGCCCCGGCCATGGAAGAAGCGATGCCCGAAACCTTTGCCGAACTTGTTCGCGTGCGTGATCAGCTTGAGGGCCATTATAAAGACATGCAGGACATGGAATTCACGGTCCAGCAGGGTCGCTTGTGGATGTTGCAGACCCGTACCGGCAAACGCACCACCAAGGCGGCTTTGAAAATCGCCGTCGATATGGTTGAGGAAGGCTTGATCGACAAAGCCGAAGCGATCTCGCGTATTGATCCCGGTCAGCTTGATCAAATTTTGCATCCGACCCTCGACCCGCAAGCCGAACGCCATGTCCTGGCCGTCGGCTTGCCGGCCTCTCCGGGTGCGGCTTCGGGATGCGTTGTCTTTAACAGCGAAGATGCAGAAAAATGGACGGAACGGGGCGAAAAAGTCATTTTGGTACGGGTTGAAACCTCACCCGAAGATATTGGCGGTATGCATGTCGCCCGTGGTATCGTCACCAACCGTGGCGGCATGACCTCGCACGCCGCCGTCGTCGCCCGCGGCATGGGAACGCCGTGCGTTTCGGGGGCCGGAACCCTGAACATCGATTATGCCGGTAAAACCATGACGGCGCTGGGTGAGACCATAAAGGAAGGCGACCTGATCACCATCGACGGGACCTCCGGCGAAGTGATGAAGGGGGCCGTTGCGACCGTGCAGCCTGAGTTTTCAGGCGATTTCTCGAAACTCATGCAGTGGGTCGATGAAACACGCACCCTGGGTGTTCGCGCCAATGCCGAAACCCCGGCGGATGCCAGCACGGCCCGCGAATTCGGGGCAGAAGGCATCGGTTTGTGCCGCACCGAACACATGTTCTTTGATGCAGAGCGCATTACCCTTGTGCGCCAGATGATTGTTGCCGGTGACGAGGAAAGTCGCCGCGCCGCCCTTGATAAATTACTGCCCTTCCAGCGTCAGGATTTCATTGACCTGTTCACCATCATGGAGGGTCAGCCCGTTACCATAAGGTTGCTTGATCCGCCGCTGCATGAATTTTTGCCGCATTCGGATGATGACATGGCGAAGGTAGCCGAAGCGGCGGGGATTGATGTCGCCACCATCAGGGAACGCGCCGCCCAGTTGCATGAATTCAACCCGATGCTGGGACACCGGGGCTGCCGTCTGGGTATTACCTATCCTGAGATATACGAGATGCAGGCGCGGGCTATTTTTGAAGCCGCGGCCGAAGTCACCGCAAGCGGTAAAAGCGTCCACCCCGAAGTGATGATCCCGCTGGTTGCGATCAAGGAAGAACTGGACGTGCTCAAAGCCCTCGTCGATGCGACGGCTGGGAAGGTCAATCAGGAAAAGCGCGTGAAGCTGGACTATAGTGTCGGCACCATGATCGAACTTCCGCGCGCTGCCTTGCGCGCCGGTGAAATTGCCGAAAGCGCGGAATTCTTCAGTTTCGGCACCAACGATCTGACCCAAACAGCCCTTGGCCTGTCACGGGATGACGCCAGCAAGTTCATCCAGATTTATCGTGAGAAGGGTGTGCTTGAAAATGACCCCTTCGTCACCATCGACACGCAAGGTGTTGGTGAACTGGTGCGCATTGCTGTGGAACGTGGTCGCGCCGCCCGGCCCGATATCAAACTTGGTATTTGCGGCGAACACGGCGGTGATGCGGCGTCGGTGACATTCTTCCACGAAGCGGGACTGGATTATGTTTCCTGTTCGCCCTACCGGGTGCCCATCGCAAGGCTGGCCGCTGCCCAGGCGGCCCTGGGCATAAAAGCCAAGGATAACGCCTGAACGTCGACCCGCTTAGGGTTCAAATCTCCCTCTCTGGCATGCCTAAATCCTTTGTAAAAACATGGATATTGGCCTGTGCTTTAATTTTCAAATACCCTAGATTACTATTCATAAATGTTCCCGGGGGGGGCTTAATGTTACGAAGATAATTTCACCGAACTGTTGTTGCCGTTGTTCGTAATATGGTGATGGATTTCAGTCATGGGGTGATCAGAAAGATTTGATAGGACAAACCACCAGCATTCATCCGTTAAAAGATGATCAGGATCAGTCAAACAGCCACGTAAAGAAGCGTGAACTCCTGTTGTTGTTCTCTTTGGTGGTGCTCATCCTGATGTCTTCGTGGGGGGTTCTTTCTCATATTAAAAGCGCCATAAAGACGGATATCGGAAAAACACTGAAATCTTCGCTGGAAACGTCCCATGTCAGCATTAGAAATCAATTCGACCGACAAAAAAAATCCGTAAAAGTTTGGGCAAAAAGCGAGCAAATCCGTGCAGCCGTTCTCGAGCTTCAAAAGTTGCCCGTACAATCTGGTGCGCTGATCAATAGCCAGGCCCAAGGAAATTTACGGGACTGGATTTCATCCTTGATCAGAACGGTTGGTTTTCGTGGCTTTTTTGTCATTGGCAAAGACAACATCAACCTTGCGTCTTCGCGCAACATCAATGTCGGTTTTCCCAGCATCATTGATGAAAAATTGCTGAACAGAGTCTGGCGCGGCGAGACGATCATCAGTGTGCCCCAGCAATCGGATGTTCCCCTTATTGATGTACGGGGCAAGATAGTTTCTGGCCTGGCAACCATGTTTGTGGCCACCCCTGTTGAGGATCAGAACGGTAAAATCATTGCCATTCTTACTTTCCAGCTCGATCCTGATGAAAGTTTCTCGCCCGTTTTTGAAAGAAGCCGTTTTGGGGATACGGGCGAAAGCTATGCGTTTAACAAGCAGGGATTTTTGATCAGCGATAGCCATTTTAATGACAGCCTCAGGGAAATGGGACTGATTTCAGGTGAACATTCTGATTTGATTGTTCAGTTGCGTGATCCCATGGTTGATTTGACACTTGGTGGCAAATCCCCTTTACCGCTGGACAGGCAACCCCTGACACGCCTGGCTAAAAGCGCCACGGCAGGAAATGCTGGCTCGTATGTGGACGGCTACAGGGATTATCGGGGTGTGCCGGTTGTCGGGGCTTGGCTTTGGGACGATGAACTGGGCTTTGGATTTGCCAGCGAGATTGATTTCAGCGAAGCCTTTGCCTCATTCCATCAGATACGTCTTGTTATTATTATTTTCTCGATTCTGTCCATTATCACTCTGGTCGGCCTGGCCCTGGTTTTTTTTCGCGGCCGCAAGGATATTGCCGAGCATGTAAAACAACTTGATTTTCAGAAATTTGCTCTTGATGAGCACGCCATTGTCAGCATTGCCAATGCTCGGGGGGCAATCACCTATGCCAATAAGAAATTTTGTGACGTTAGCGGTTACACCCTTGAGGAGCTGATTGGTCAAAACCATCGTATTGTCAAATCGGACATTCACCCACCGGAATTCTATCAAGACATCTGGAAGACGATTTCCCGGGGCGAAGTGTGGCAAGGGGAAATTCAGAATAAAGATAAAAACGGTAAGGGTTATTGGGTCATGACCACCATCGTTCCTTTCCTCAATGAAAGGGGAAAGGCGTTTCAGTATATTTCCATTCGCACCGATATTACCGAACGCAAAGAGGCCGAAATTGAAACCATGGCCGCCAACCGTGCCAAGTCAGACCTGATGGCCAATATGAGCCACGAACTGCGCACCCCCCTCAATGCCATTATTGGTTTTTCAAGTTCAATGAAGCAGCAAATTTTTGGCCCTATCGCAAATGAAAAATATGAAGAATACCTGAATGATATTTATCATTCAGGCGAACATCTGCTGGAACTGATTAATGATATCCTTGATGTGTCGGCTATTGAGGCCGGTGCATTGGAACTGGATGAAGAGAACGTCAGTTTAATTCAAATCGTCGATTCGACAATGCGTATCATCAAGCCACGAGCCGATGCCGGTCAGGTAGTCATATACTCTTCAATAAGCCCGGACATGCCCCTGATATATATTGACCAGCGCAGGATAAAACAGGTTTTACTTAATCTTTTGAGCAACGCCGTCAAGTTTACCCCCGAAGCAGGCGAGGTCACTTTGAGTGCATGGGTAAATGTAAACGGCTCACTTGCCGTCAGTGTTGCCGATACAGGTATTGGCATGGATGAAGAAGAAATCACCAAGGCCCTTAGCACATTTGGGCAGGTGGATAGTGGACTTGACCGCAAACACGAAGGTACCGGCTTGGGGTTGCCATTGACCAAGGGCCTGATGGAACGCCACGGCGGAAGCCTCGAGATCAAAAGTAAAAAAGATCATGGCACACTGATAACCGTGACTTTTCCAAAACAACGTGTTGGCCTGGATTAAGTGAGCACGTTTCAGTCGCGGCGCACAAAAATCGTCCATTCCTGCAATGGGTAATCGTCGACTAATGCGATATTGTCAGAAAGCTCCGAGCAGAAATCCATGAAATCACTGGCATCGGCGTAATACAGTCCTTCGCCCTGATCGGGGTGTCTTATATCCAGCATGTTGAAGGCAAGGCCCTTATTGGTCATTGGCCACAAGGCCTTCAGGCTGGATTTGACGTAGGCGTTCCAAGGTTCATCATCAACGAGAAGTTTAAGATTGTAAGTACCTGAAACAAAAGTAAAGTCGGCCGCCTGATCAATCTTCGTTGCCTCTGTAAACGTCGCTCGGGGGTCGTGGATTCGTTGCCAGGCGGCATGGATCATTTCTTCGGAAATGTCATATCCGGTGTAGGTCATTTGCGATAATGCGGACCAATCACTGAGGAAGTCGAACATGGCGCCGTAGCCACAGCCAAAATCGCAGATGCTGACGGGTTGCGGTTTTTGAATATCACCAAGAATGCCGGCCAGGATTTCAAAGCGCAGTTGCTGGCCTTCGCTGTTTTTCCATAATACACCGGCAGGGGTTTCGCCGAAACTTCTGACCCGGCGCGAAAACACTTCGGCGATGTCCTTTAGGAATGGTGGCTGTCCCCAGTTACGGAAAAATTTCATGGATTGGATTTAAATTCGGCCCAGTTCGGTTTTGTCGGGTGCAGATGCGTTCCCTCAGCACTTAAGGCTTCGCCACTTTCCATGATGCTCTCGAATTGCTCAAGGCGAACCATTGCCAGCCCTTGATCACCCAATCCGGAACGCATTTCACCGGCTTGCTTGTCTCCCAGCATGAGTGGCGTTCCGGGGGAAGGAAGGGGCCCATCGACGTGAACCGGCATCAGGCGTTTTTTGACCAAGCCCCGATAATGAGTGCGGGCGGTCAATTCCTGGCCCATGTAGCAACCCTTGTCCCAGTCGACTCCATTAAGTTCGTTAAAGCCGTTTTCAAGCAAGATGGCCTTATCGACAATCATATCGCGGCTGCCGTCAGGCAGGCCAAGATGTAACCGTGCCGTTTCATATTCATCAAGGGAACCGGCGGGGAAACCGGCTTTGTCAAGTGATGCCTGGGCTTCGCTTTGCGGGATAACGGCGCGACCACCGATCGCCGCAAGACGGGGGTCGATAAAGACAACGCCACCAAGAAAATCTTTGGCCAACCCTTCCCGGACATCCAGTTCAAGGGCATCGGCGACGTCGTCACCGATAAGGGCGGCAACGCAAAAATCCTCGCTGCGATCGATCAAATCCACTTTAGAACGCAGTTTGTACATGGTCAGCTTGCGCTTCAAATCATCCAATCTGTCGGCTTCGCAGTCGATCAACAGGCCACCATCAATCTGGAAGATGAAAAAATCGTGCAGAAATTTCCCCTGCGGGCTCAGCAATGCCGAATATAGTGCGCGATCCGGGCTTACTCTGGTGACGTCGTTGGAAACCAGGCCTTGCAGGAAGTCAGTGGCGTCGTCCCCCGACACGCCCAAAAGGCCACGGTTTTGCAGTAATATATGAGAACAGATTGACATGATTTTCCCGATGCTTCCCTGGATTGCAATTCAAGACATAGATTTGGTGTTTTTTTGCGCTCTTGGCAAGGGCTGAGCGCTTTGCAACTGCTGCCGTGGCACGTATAACAACGACTATGAGAATCCTGTTTATCACATCGACTCGTGTTGGTGACGCAATTCTGTCAACAGGCCTGCTCAACCATCTGATCGAAAAGCATCCCAAGGCCCGTATCACAGTAGCCTGCGGGGCAGCGGCGGCATCCTTGTTCGAGGCGGTTCCGGGGCTGGAAAAAATCATCGTTTTGGACAAGATGCTCTTCTCTTTGCATTGGCTAAGACTATGGGCACTTTGCATGGGGCGAATTTGGGACGCTGTTGTCGACCTTCGTAATTCATCGATGTATTACGTTTTACCTGCCCGTAAGCGTTGGCGCATTGGGCGTACCCAGGCGGGGCAGCACCGAATCAAGCAGTTGGCGTCTATTTTTGATCTGGCTGAACAGCCACCTTCACCAAAGTTGTGGTTATCGGATGCCATCAAGCTCAGGGCGAAAAACATGATTGGTGAGGGTGCGCCCATAATAGCCGTTGGGCCGACGGCCAACTGGCGGGCGAAGACGTGGCGGGCTGAACATTTTGTCGATCTGATCGAGCGCCTGACGGCTTCTGATGGAATTATACCCGGTGGGCGGGTTGCGATCTTTGGGCGCGACGATGAACGGCCTGGCGCGCTTAGTTTGATTGATGCCGTGCCGCGCGAGCGGCGAATCGATTTGGTTGGCCATCTGGATTTGCTGGAAGCCTTTGCGTGCCTGAAATGTTGTGATTTCTACGTTGGCAATGATTCAGGGTTAATGCATCTTGCTGCGGTTTCGGGAATCCCGACTTTGGGTCTTTTCGGACCCAGCCCAAAAGAACTGTATGCCCCGTGGGGGGAGTTTTGCGACGCGGTATCGACCCGTATCCCTTACGAGGAGATTTTCCCTGAAAACTTCGATCACCGGGGGTCAGATACCCTGATGGACAGTCTAAGCGTCGAGTCTGCAGAACAGGCAGCCCGGGAATTGTGGAACCGCAAGCAGGAAGTCGGATCATGAACACAAGACCCGCGACAGCAGAAAATCTTTCTGTTCTTCTTGTCGTTCATAACGAGGAAGCATGTCTTGATGATTGTCTCAAGCGGTTGTCCTTTGCGGGCGAGTTGGTGGTTGTCCTCGACAAGTGCACTGACGGTTCAAAGGAAATAGCCTGCCGCTATACGGACAGAATTCTGGAAGGCGCCTGGGAGCTTGAAGGTGAGCGCCGCAATGCCGGTATCGAATTTTGCCGGGGCGCGTGGATTCTGGAAGTCGATGCCGATGAATGGGTTAGCGCCGAACTGGCTACCGAAATTTGCGCGACCATTGATTTAGGTAACGGCGATATCTTTAATATTCCCGTTCATAATTACGTTGGCGGACGCTGGATCCGTTATGGTTGGGGTGGAAATTTTGGCAAGAACGGCTATCCGGGCCTTTTTAGAAAAGGCGTCAAGTCTTGGGGAAACGAACGCGTCCATCCGCATTTGACGGTCACGGGTTCACAAGGGCCTGTGCTGACCAATCCTCTGGTTCACCATATTGATAAAAATATTTCCGACATGATCCGCCGTTTTGATCGCTACACAACAGCCCGGGCCAAAGATCTGGCGGAGCGGGGTGAAATGGGCTCGGTTGTTAACATGGTACGGAAAATTTTCTCACGTTTCTGGAAATGCTACGTGGCTCGCAAAGGTTACCGGGAAAACGGCTATGGCATCGTCATTGGCATCCTGGCGGCGATCTACCCACTGGTTTCGTTGCTCAAAGCGACGCTTGAAGA
>Ga0233428_1004447_pt1 | contig 10912 bp, 11 predicted proteins | sample SI_118_April2016_4_FD_179890 | JGI IMG/M metagenome (GOLD analysis project Ga0233428, IMG submission 179890) | Seawater microbial communities from Saanich Inlet, British Columbia, Canada - SI_118_April2016_120_MG | ecosystem: Environmental > Aquatic > Marine > Inlet | place: Canada: British... | reverse complement strand
AACGCGTGCTGATTCAGCTTCGGCAGCAGCTTGGGCAGCAGCGGCGGCGGCGGCGGCGGCTTCTTCAGCGGCAACATCGTCAGTGGAACCAAAGACGACACCATCGCCTTCACCTTCACCTTCACCCTCACCTTCTTCTTCACCACCAGAAGCCGTTTCAAAGTCATCTAAATCTTCATTACCTTCATCGGCCCCTTCGTCTTCCTGACCACCCTCGGCAAACTCGTCTTCATCCCGTTCGTCGGAGGCTTCTTGTTCCTGCTGCTCATCCTGCTCGACTTCGGTTTCTTCGTCTTGTTGTTGATTATTTTCGTTAGCACTATAGTCGTTGCCTGTACCAACTTCGGTTGGCAGGGAATCTAGGGCACCGCGGAAAGAATCGGAAATTTCACTACGCTGATAAACCCTCGGCTGTGACGGTGCTGCGTTTGAACTGGCAACACTCGCACCTTGATCCGGTAAGTTCAAAATTTGGATACCGGCATTATTCGCAATCACGACCTCACCGACGAAGCCGTCGGATTCTTCCATCAGCACGACTTTCATGCCGGCTGGATCTTCACCACTTAAATCAATACCGACCTGCGTACCGCGAATACCAATCGTCGCAACGGGTGTTTTGAGAACCATCGCATCGGGATCAACTTTGGCAACCTGGCCAGACACAAAGGTGAACACACCTTTGAGGACGGACATCGAGATATTGCCTTCCTGGGTGCCGGGATCGTAAACCATCTCGTCCAGCACCATGCGACCATTCTCGGCCATCGAAAATGTCGTTTCGTCGGCGAGCACGACACCAATGGCGCCTTGATCACCCGATTCCATCACATCACCTTGGAAGACCGGATCACCAACTTGCAATTCAACGCGCTCACCATTAGCGCGGATTGCGGTTACGGTTCCGGAAACACTTTCAACTTGGCCAATCGGCTGAGCATCAGCGGTCGGAGCGGCTTGGGCCGTCTGTCCTTGAGTGGGCGAGTTGACTTGAGCAAGACGAACAGCGGTGGAGCCAGCTAGTTCGCCGCCTTGAGGCGTATGCAGATCAGGAGCGGGATCTTGTTCGTAATAATCTTGGATAACAACTTGCTTGCCATCCGGTGACGTCAACACCAAATCCGGGCCTGAAGGCTCGAACTTTGCGTCACCAAAATTAAAGCCGTCCGGCAGCGTTACCGCATCGCCTGAACCAGCTTCTATGAGATGGGTTTCTGTGGCACCGTTTTCGCCGTCTGGCGTAATATTCAGACTGTCGCGACCGCCTGCACCTGTGAGTGTTTCGTCAGCCATAATAGGCCCCCTTTAAAATAAGCCTGCTCCATCTTTAAAGTCTTTCCCGATATTTGGGGCCCCGGCAATTCGGGTTGGCTCCACCAAAAGACTTCAAATCAACAAACACATATGTGTGAACCATTGGGAGTTAGGCATTAACAACCAAGTGCCACACTACTCTAAAACGGTAAATAGCTCTGTGACGGTCGTCACAGATAAGCCCTTTTTTCATGTCGGTATTCCACAATATCAAGCACTTATACACAGGAGTGTGATTTTGATCACAGTCAAGATTAGCGCGACCACATATGGCGGTATTCTATGAATAAGTACGTATAGAAAAACACTGAAATAGGGACTACATCTCATTTAACAAAATGGTTTAGTGCCGATTATTATTCTACCCATGTGATCACTCGCAATAATAAGGGCAGGAATTTTGATAAAAGCTGCTTTCAGATTCAGTAAATTTTTGGCCGTGTTACTGGTCTGTGCCGTGCTATTGCCAAGCGGCTCAAAACCCAGCTTCGCCGACTTTAAAGCCGGCATGGAAGCGGTTAAAAAGCTCAACTACAAAACAGCTTATCTGGAATTTAAAGTCCAAGCCGATAAAGGCCATGCGCCATCTCAATATAGCTTGGGTCTGTTACATCATCATGGCAGAGGCCGTCCGGTAGATCTCAAAGCGGCGCGTGAGTGGTACAAAAAAGCAGCGATAATAGGTCATACCGGCGCCCAAAATAATCTCGGCACACTGTATCGAGACGGGCTCGGCACCAAACGGGATTATACCGCCGCCGCCTATTGGTTTAAAAAGGCCTCCGGCGAACATGCGCTTGCTATGAACAATCTCGCAATCCTGCATCGCTATGGCTTGGGGGTCAAAAAAAGTAATAAGGAAGCTGCGAGATTGCTCCGCATTGCCGGTGAGAAATCGGGCCACGCAAAATCACTTTATGATTTGGGCCAGCTTTATGAAAAAGGCCGCGGCGTTAAAAAAGATTCCAAAGAAGCGTTCAAATTTTATCGCCGCGCCGCTATGAAGCAATATGGCCGAGCACAATACACCTTGGGACTGCTTTATCACAAAGGCAAAGGCGTTAAGAAAGATTATGCAAAAGCTATGCGGTGGTACGGCTTTGCGATGGATCAAAAATACGCCTCAGCCTATTACGGTGCCGGTATTCTTTACCAGCTTGGCTTGGGCACCAAGATAAACCTTAAAGAAGCAATCCGGCTTTATCGGATCAGCACCAAACGCGGCCACAAGATTGCACCCTATATGCTGGGCCAACTGTATGAAACCGGTACCGGCGTAGCGAAAGATTTAGCCGAGGCGATAAAATGGTATCAGCTCGCCGGTGAACGAAATTTCAGCAGCGGCAAAAAGCGCTCTGATGTTTTGTTAAAAAGAAACAAGCGCCAAGCCAGACCAACGGGTTGATCCCAATTGGCCCCAATTTACAACGCTGGCCCCAAGTGACCAATGGGCGGACAAAAGCCATTGTCTCAATAATCAGATTGACCTCCCTGCTCTGGCTTTCTATTGAAATAACATGATTGATAAACGCGTAGATAGTATCTCTACCGCCGTTTCAGGCATTGAGGATGGGGCAGTAATTCTGAGCAGCGGCTTCGGCAATGCCGGCGCGCCCATTGACTTGTTGGAAGCCCTAGTCGACATCCCAGCCGAAGATTTAACCATCGTCTCAAACAATGCCGGTGAAGGCGATTACGGATTGGCCGCGCTGATTAAGACCGGCAAAGTATCCAGGATTATTTGCTCCTACCCGATAAGTGCGGGCTCTGTGGTCTTTCAAGATCTTTACAATGCGGGAAAGATTACCCTCGAGGTCGTCCCGCAAGGCACTATGAGCGAACGCATTCGAGCCGCTGGCGCTGGAATTGGGGCTTTTTTTACGCCGACTTCTGCCGGCACAAAATTGGGTGAAGGCAAAGAAACGCGCGTCATCGAAGGCGTTGAGCATGTTCTTGAATTGCCGTTAAAAGGAGATGTCGCTTTATTGCGCGCCAAGCAGGCAGACCGCTGGGGCAATGTCATCTATGATAAGTCAGCCCGCAATTTCAGCCCGCTAATGGCGATGGCCGCAACCACGACGATTGTGCAGGTCGATGAAATCGTAGAACTTGGTGAGCTTGACCCGGAACTTATTGTCACACCGGGTATTTTTGTTGACCGCGTCTTCGTGCATAATAAATCAGCTAACCGGAAAGTTGGATAATCACAATGACAGAGACACTGGAAAAAATCGGCCTCACTAGAAAACAAGTTGCCTGGCGCATCGCGCAGGAAATTGAAGAAGGCAGCTATGTTAATCTCGGTATTGGCAGTCCCGAAATGGTCGCCAATTACATCCCGGAAGGACGCGAGATCGTTTTCCATAGCGAAAACGGCATTCTCGGAATGGGGTCTGCCCCCGAACCCGGCCAGGAAGATGGCAATCTCATTAATGCCGGCAAAAAGCCGGTGACACTGCTGCCGGGCGGCAGCTATTTTCATCACACCGATTCCTTTGCCATGATCCGCGGCGGCCACATTGATATCTGTGTCCTGGGCTCCTATCAAGTTGCCGAAAACGGTGACCTCGCCAATTGGGCAACCTTGGACACCACTAAACCTCCGGGGGTCGGCGGTGCGATGGATTTGGCAGTTGGCGCAAAACAAATTTTTGTCATGATGGATCACTGCACAAAATCGGGCGAGTCGAAGTTGATGCAGGAATGCACCTATCCGCAGACCGGCTACGGCGTTGTTAAAACGGTTTTTACTGATCTTGCCGTGATTGATGTGATCGACAAAAGCTTTGTCGTCCGGGAAATAGCCAAAGGCCTCTCCTTCGAAGAGCTCCAGGGAAAAACCGATACGCCACTTAGCTTGGCTGACAATTGGACGGCGCTAGAACCACCTGAATTGGATTAGCACCAGATTATATTAGCATCTCACGGCTTGGCGAGCCTTTGATCCAGGCCTCAATGTTCTCGATCATCTGGGCAAAGCTTGCCCGGTAATTGTCTTCGACAACATAACCAAGATGCGGCGTCAGAACTGTATTTTCCAGGCCGCGGAAGGCATGGTCCAAAGGTAGCGGCTCAACATCAAAAACGTCGAGACCGGCACCCGCAATTTTACTGCTCTTTAGCGCGAAAATAAGCGCTGCTTCATCGACCAGAGGGCCGCGCGATGTATTAATCAGATAGCTGGTTGGTTTCATTAAAGCGATATCGTCAGCACCGACAATTCCGCGCGAACGATCACTCAGCGGCATATGAAGGGTGATAAAATCAGCGGCGGAAAACAGCTCTTCCTTGGTGACTGACTTAACACCAACTTCACCCGCACGCTCTTTAGTCAAATTAGGACTCCAGGCAATGATTTCCATGCCGAATGCCTGCCCTATTTTAGCAACGGGCATCCCCAAACGACCGAGCCCGACAACGCCAAGCACGCGCCCTTGCAAACCCAGGCCAACGGTTGTTTGCCAAAAGCCGCCCTCGCGCAGCAGACGGTCTTCATGATGAATATTGCGGGCCAGACTTAAAATAAGCCCCCAGGTTAACTCAGGCGTCGGATAGCTCACCATATCGGTGCCGCAAACGATCACACCATTGGCCTGAGCTGCCGCAACATCGATTGAGAAGTTCCGCGCGCCACTGGTCAGCAAAAGCTTAAGATTAGGGAGTTTATCCAATTGAGATTTCAAGAACGGCGTGCGTTCCCGGTTCATCAGGACAATTTCGAATTCCCGGAGCCGATCAGCGATCTCGTCTTCATTTTCCAAATGATCGTTAAAAAAAGTGAACTCGACTTGACCGCCGAGTTGGTCCCAATCCGCCAAACCTGGTGCTGCGTTCTGATAATCGTCTAAAATTGCTGCCTTGAACATTGCCTATTCGCCCCTTTTTCTTCTAGAGAGGCTTATACGATATGTTCCGGGCCGTCCAAGGTTTCTGCAAGATACTTTGACCACTTGCTCTCGATTTTAGCTTCCGCCTCGCCGTCAATATAGATGGCATCAACATTTTCATTAAAAAAGCACAGCTGATTTTTCAGCTTGGGCGCTTCTGGTAATGGATCGCGATATCCCCAGACAATATCGTCGTAGACATGCCCTCCGGCATTGACCGACCAATAGAAAGCTTGGCCTTTATATGGGCATCTGGTCGAGGTATCCGAGCGGATCAGCATTTCCATTTTGACGTCATCCATCGGCAGGTAGTAGCGGATCGGCATGCCGGTCTCGAACACAAAAGTCGCATCACTGCTTTCAGCAATGGTTTCGCCGCCCAGTTCAACCCGAACGTTGCGCGAGCTTTTAATGGCATCAACACGTTTATAAGGATCGCGCGGATGAACATAAATTTCCTCATCCTCTTCGAGCCAGCGATCCATTTTGTTCCAATAAAAGGCAAAATAATCTTTAAGCTCAGAGACTTCTTCAAAAGGCGCTTCATAGCTCCAGACCGCGTCTGCCAAAGACTCACCACCGACATTGATCGACCAATAGGATGCCTGACTTTTAAATGGACAATATGTCGACTGCTCGGTCTTGCTGAGGAGATCCATCCGCACCGCATCACGGGCGAAATAGTAGACCGGCACATGATTGCTTTCCCGTACCAACAGCGTGTCCGTGCTATCGGCAATGACCTCACCTGCCCATTCCACGCGCACCCGGCGCGGGGACTTTTCGATATGAACCATATAGCCGGGATGTTTCTCAAATCCCGGGGATTTAGAAGGAGATTTAGACGAAGAACTTGCAACATTTGACGACATGATCGGGAATACTTTCAAAAGCTTGAATTCTTAATCCCATTAGATACTCAGCACCCTAGCTCGCCAAGGCTCCAGATCATCAATAAAGATCAAAACTCCGTGTGTGAAACCGGATCAAAATCACCTAAACCCCAAATCAAGCAATGCCGAATTTTTCCAACGCATCGGCGATATCATCGCCAAAGCTGTCACCTTTTTTAAGTACACAGGAATTGACCGGTAGATTTTTCAGCGAGGCGTGGCTTTTATTAAAACTGGTCAAAATTGCAAAGGGAATTAAAGCCGTACTTTCCATTGCCGCCAGAGAACAACCAAGCTCAACCCCGCTAATGTCATCCAACATTGCCGAAGCGATGACCATGTCGGGCTTGATTCTAACGCTTAACTCCAAAGCTTCAAAAGAACGCTGGCAGGTGGTTACCCGATAGCCACAACTAACAAGCTCGCGTGAAAAGATACGCGCTGAGGACCGTTGCGGATCGACCAATAGAATTTCAATGTCCAGATGACTAAGGTCGTCCAAATCAACCGGGCGTCGGACCGGCAAGGATCGGATAAACTCGGCTTGATCGGTTGTCTTTTCGATATCGTCTTCGAGAATACCTCGTAAAACGTCTATGAAGGCGTCTATATCATCCAATTGTCGGTCAGTCGGCGCGTCCAAATCCAAAATATATTCTATAAGGCGACGAACAGCGAGATCGATAAGGGGCTGGTTAGCCCAATGGCTAAGCTTTTGCAGAGCTGCACATTGATCTTGGAGCGAGCTGACCGCCTCCGTCTTGGACCCGGAACTTCCCCGCATGCTATTTGCGGTAATTTCTAAGGTTGATAAGGTATCTATGGCTTCTTCGATAAACTCAGAATCAATTTGGTCGTCAATTTTGTCCGTCGCCGTCATTTTAAAAATATTCCCTAATTAAATTATTTTTTATTAAAGAAATTATCTACTTTTATTTATTTGGGGATTTTTTTCGATATAACGAGACATATCGTAATTTTTTTTAATTCGTGTCTTAGCCTTTGCCGTAATAGGCGCTCGCCAATTTTTTGGGCGAAACGCCTAAGTAATAAAGTGCATGAATCTTGAGCCAACCCCAGACTATGGCAGGACCCCACTTGCCTTCAAATTTGCGCGAAGACGTTGTCAGTGCTGGCTGCGTGACGCAAACGGTCTGGCCGGCTTTCTCCAGGCGCCGGGAGAAATCATAATCTTCCATCAGGTCTAATGGGCGCATGCCGCCAAGCCGTAAATAAACATCGCGCCGCACAAATATTCCAGAATCGCCATAATAGAGGCCGCGTTCTCTGATCCAGCCATAGAAACGTGTCAGCCACTGAGCAAAGTTACTCTCGCCATCAAAATGGAGACGGAAATTTCCACCGACACAATCGCGCTGATCGTCGAGATGGCGTTGGATGGCTTGAAGGCCACCCGCCGGAAACTGACAATCGGCATGTAGAAAGAACAGAATGCTACCCTGGGCCAATAATGCTCCCGCTTCGAGCTGTCGCCCCCGGCCTTTGGGAGCAGACACAATATGAGCATTATACTCGGCGGCAATTGCCAAAGTCGCGTCTGAGCTGCCACCATCGGCAATGATGATTTGCGGCGGCGGAGATTGGCTCGAAAGCTGATCTAACACCCGCCGTAAATTTTCCGCTTCATTAAAGGTCGGAATAATAATGGAGATCATATTAGCTTTTTCTCAATTTCATTTGCTTCGCTTAGACTGATCAGTCCATTGGTGATTAGTTGTCGCCTCTGACGCTGCCAATTTTCGGCCAACCAGTTCGCACCCAGGCGCGTGACTAGAGCCACGGGCCAGCTGTATCGGCTCTCTGCCGCTTTAGCGCAGTCGAGCCACAGTTTGGCGACATGAGAAAAAATGGCCCGGCGCTCTAAATCTGAAAGTTCCGCCACATGATCCCTCACATATTTCTTACCAAAGGCGATGTGGCGCGCCTCATCGGCGATAATCTTGGCATTGAGGCTGCGAAAAAGCGGGCAGGGAAACCGCCGCACCAAACGATCCAGCAACAGCACGGCACCACCTTCAAAAATTATGTGAAAGGAGACGATCAGGCCGATCGGGTGGCCCGTCCAAGCGAGACTTCCTTCCAGCGCTTTCTCCATCGCCGGTTCCATCGGCGCAATCTCGCCCATGCGGTGGACATATCGTGCAAAAACCATTTCATGTTTTTGCTCTTCGGCCAATTGATGGGTGATAAAGGCCCGCGCTTGAGGATCATCAATCATCGACAGCAGTTTCTGACAAACCCGCTGCGTCGCTCGCTCCCCGTGATAAAACTGGCTGATGACCTTGATGTAGGTGCGCCTCCTGAACCAAAACGGGTAGCAAATGGGCAAGCGCCAATCAATATCAAGCTCAGACGACCATTGATCTGTCGCTTCCATGGCGAGGAGAGAATCCACGTGCTGCCCTTTGAGTGAGTTCAGACAAAGGCAGAATTACGCTATTTCAGATAAAGGAACAATTGGTGGGCGGTAAACTCTGTATCAATAAAGCGTGACTACACTTTGAGGTTAGCGTTCCTCATCCGGATAATCGTCTTCATCAAAATCATCGGTTTCAACGACCGGCACGCTGTAGTCTTCATTAAACCAATTCGCCAGATCGAGCTGGGAGCAGCGTGCCGAACAGAAGGGACGAAACTTCGGCACGGTCGGCTGATCGCAGTTTGGGCATTTCCGTTTACCGTTATTATTAGGCGGTTTGCTGGTCGCCATCTTGAAGCCTCAACTAGTTTACCCGAATATCAAACTGAGTGCCGGACAAAGTCTGCGTTTGTTCTAATACGACAATTGGGCCGGTACGTTCAAGCAGGTCCTGCCAATTTCCCGGCATCTCATCTGCCAGAACAGCATATATAATCGGTCCACACTCAACGGTGAGCATTTTTCCAGGATTGCGGTCAAGTTCGCGAAGAACAGCGCGGATCATCTCAATGGCAATTGATGGGGCAGTCTTTGCTGCTGCGCTTTTAGACAAGAAGCGGGCCGTGAGACTTTCGCCGTTTCGCTGGCGGGTCATTTCCAATAGCCCCAGCCGCGAGAAGCCGAAGATGTTGCATTTGCCGCTGCCACTCAGCGCGGCAGAGAGCGTTTCCTGAATTTTTTCACGCGAGCCTTTGCGCTTCATCGGCAGAAAATCAATTACGATCTGGCCAGAGAGATTCCGAAGCGCAACTTGGCGAGCAATTTCGCTTGCCGCCTCTTGGTTCACCGCGACGGCAAACGCCTCAGGGTCACTATCCCGCTGATGCGCCCCGCTATCGACATCTATCGCCACCAAGGCTGCGGTTTCCTCAATGATCAAGCTGCCCCCTGACGGTAGTGCCGCCTGCGCCTGAAACAACGCGTCTACTTGGTGGTCTAAATCGTAGGTTTCAAATAGCGCCACCAGATCTTCGGCGAGTTCAAATAAATCTTCGAGTTCGGGCACGGTATCGGCAAGTTTTTTTAGCAACACCCGATTATCAACGACAATGCGCTGCAAACTGGCACGCTCTGCCCCCATCAAATAGCGTAAAATCGGCCCGGCAACTTCATGCAGACACCCCGGCGTTTTTTGAGTTTTTTGCAGCGCTTCAATGGCGGCTATTTGATCAAACAGAGCGTCCGCTTCTTGTCGGAGCCTTTCCTCCGAAACCCCTTGAGCTTTGGTTCGGACAATCAGACCATGTTCCCCGCTCTCATTCTCTGCCAAGGCGGCTTGCAAATGATCCCGCGCGCCGGCATCTGTAATGCTTCTCGAAATTGACACACCCGGTCGAAACGCCGTCAAAACGAGATTACTCCCTGCCAGATCAAGCCGCGTGGTCAGCTTCGCCCCTTTACCCGGCGAGGGTTCTCGCGTGACCTGAACAACCACCAAATCGCCTTCTTTATAGAGCGCTTTGATCGGTTTTGGTTTTTCTGTATCCGGGTTAAATATCTGGCCGTCATTACCGGCGAGAAAGCCTGCGTCGGCTTGACCAATTTCAACAAACGCTGCGTTTAGACCAGCGATGACTTTCTGAACCCGGCCCAAATAAATATTGCCGAGCAGGTTAGTTTCGGTATCGCGGGCAATGACCAGATCAACCAGTCTGCCGGTTGCCGTAACGGCCAAGCGAGTTTCGCCCGGTGCATGATTGATGAAAACTTCCGGGCGGGAAGCTTCATTCATAGCCGAGCCCGTTTAACAATTGTGAGGTCTCAAACAGCGCCAAGCCGACAACATTGCTATATGAGCCGTTGAGCTGGCGCACAAACTTCGCTGCCAAACCTTGAATGGCATAGGCGCCGGCTTTGCCTTGCCATTCATCCTCGGCCAGATAGGTATCTAATTCTTTTGGTGAAATATTTTTAAACGCAACTGCCGTCTCAACGACACGGCCGCGCATTTCGCCCTCTGGCGAGATAATCGCGAGCCCACCGATTACCCGATGCCGGCGACCGGAGAGAAGCTCTAGGAATTTCCGCGCTTCCTCCACTGTGTCGGCCTTGGGCATAATGCGCCGCCCGCAGGCAACCACGGTATCTGCCGCCAAAATAAAGCTGCCCGGATGATCTTTCGCAATTGCCGTAACTTTTTGCTCAGCTAGCCGGGCAACCAATTGGCGCGGGCGTTCAGATTTTAGCGGAGTTTCATCAATATCGGCTGGGATAATCTGGTCCGGTACAATACCGATCTGGCGCAGCAAATCGACCCGACGGGGCGAGGCTGAAGCGAGTATAAAATCCGGAGAAGCTGTATCCGGCATCGGAATTCTCCTTTGCCAGTTTGAGAATCAATGTTTGGACGCTATTTAAAACGGAATGTGATGCGACCT
>Ga0233428_1004444_pt1 | contig 10914 bp, 2 predicted proteins | sample SI_118_April2016_4_FD_179890 | JGI IMG/M metagenome (GOLD analysis project Ga0233428, IMG submission 179890) | Seawater microbial communities from Saanich Inlet, British Columbia, Canada - SI_118_April2016_120_MG | ecosystem: Environmental > Aquatic > Marine > Inlet | place: Canada: British... | reverse complement strand
GGAGCGATGCTACTGATACCTGGCTGGGGATTAGAATCAGGAATTTTTCAGATGATGCCACGACCTACCTGGACAATTGCACCATCGAATATGCTGGAGACGGTATTTATTGCGAGAGTTCTAACCCTACGATCACGAACACAGTGTTCAGGTATAACACAGATGGGATAGAAGCGGATGATGCATCCCGTCCAACAGTTACGGACAACAGTTTTACGGAGAACACCCGTCCCGTTTCAGTCTATGCCCAGCGGATAGACAGCACATTGTACGGTAACACCTACACGGATAATGTGAAGGATTACATCGAAGTACAGGGAGATAATATACAAGACAACGGCACCTTTATCTGGGCCATGGATGGTGCACCCTATGTGGTGAACGGTCATGTGTATGTTCAGCGCGACAATAACAACAGCCAGTTGTCTACGCTAAGGATCGAAGATGGCACGATCGTTCAGTTCAATGATGGTGCATGGCTTTACATAGGCCATGAGAGTAATGACAGTTACCGTGGCGCCTTACAGGCGGATGGTGTGACCTTTACCCGGAGCGATGCTACTGATACCTGGCTGGGGATTAGAATCAGGAATTTTTCAGATGATGCCACGACCTACCTGGACAATTGCACCATCGAATATGCTGGAGACGGTATTTATTGCGAGAGTTCTAACCCAACGATCACGAACACAGTGTTCAGATATAATGAGGATGGGATAGAGGGGGATGTAAGCTCCATCCCGGTGGTTGAACAGAATCATTTCATTACGAACGACGTGGGGGTGAGACAGCGCACCACTGGCGGTACATCCTATACTATAGGCGGATCCCAAACGACAGGAAACGTTTTTTCAGGCAATATAACAGCAGGGCTGGTTGAAGAGAATGGTGCGTCCGTTGTTAATGCAGAATATAACTACTGGAATGCTGCCAGCGGGCCTACCCATGTAGATAATCCTGACGGCAATGGCGATGCTGTGATGGGCCAGGTGAACTATGTACCCTTTATTTCCATGGTTGCCCCGGTTGTAACGGTATCAGCAGGACTTTTTGGTAATTCCTTATCATGGACTCACCCTGATGATGATGTAATATTTGAGTATACCATTGAACGGTGCTGTGGCCTGGAAAATATTACAATTTCTTCAGGGACTAATAGTTATGTAGACCAGATAGATGATCGCAGGCTCACAAGCACCTATACCATCAGCGCTAGAGACGAAGATGATAACCAGAGTCTCTGGTCTAGCCTATTAGGTGTCCCGAATCAACTATTGGATCAGCCTATTTTAGTAGATTCTATTTCATTTTCTAGTTTAGCATTAAGGGTTCCCGAAAATAGTCATGAAGGCATAGTCAATTACCACTTGGTTAAAGGGATCGATGATGTTGATTATGCAGATATGAATGAGATTGAAACGGTTTCATCAAACGATTTTAGCGATGGTTATTATTTATTCATGGATGATGATATTTCTGAAGGAAACAGATATCGTTATGCCATCAAAGCGTCTGATGAAGAAGGCAATAAATCGTCTCACTCTGAATTCATAGAATTGCTATCAAAATTAATCCCACCATCTAATCTTGAATTAACCATGATTAGTAACGAAGAAATAGAACTCAATTGGGAAGATAATTCTGACAGAAATCAAGGATATTATATATTACGGAAAATTCCTGAATTGACCACTTGGACCGTATTAGACACATTAGGTGAAAATGCAACTACCTATACGGATGAAAATAATCTGCAGGCTGGAAGTGATTACGAATATGCCCTTTATGGTTTTAGCGATATAGGTGCTGTTTCTGAATATTCAAATATTCAAATGATTTCATTGCCGCAAGCTGCTAATACATCGTATGCGGAGATTACAAGTATCACCGAGAATGAAGGTCTTTTTAGTGATACGGTTCGAATAAACTATTTCAGTGAGGACCCGAATGGAGGCTATGCTCTATCTTTGGATTGGCAATACAGCAGGGATGGTACCCAATGGACAGATATTGCCGATTCTTTGATTTTGGATAACCCGATGGCGCCGCCAGGAGCGAACAGCATTTTATGGCGAACTAGAGTTGGTGATAATAACTTGGATCATATAGAAGATTCATCAGTTTGGTTTCGGATGAAATTAAATAATAATAGTAATACATCATCCTATCTGTATTCTTCTGCATTTCACATTGATAATAATGAAATACCATTCGCATTCAATATTTCCCCGATCATTGAAGAACAGTATGGGGATATAAGCATTGAGTTCATCTCATCCGATGCAGAGGATGATACCCTTACATTTTTATCTGAATACTCTCTGGATCAGGGTCTAAGTTGGGAAACAGGTACCACGGAACTGATTAGTAGCGAAACAATTGATAGTACCATAATCTATGAAAACAATTCCCTCAGCTTTGATGGGGTGGATGATTATGTAATGGGAACATCCTTTGATGATTTAATTTTTTCAGTCAGTAATCAAATGACAATATCAACTTGGGTAAAACCATCCTCACTAAATAGTGAACAATTTATTTTTACTCATACGAATGATAATAATGATGATTCAAATTATGGATTAATACTTTCAGAAGGAAAAATTTATTTTGTTGCTGGTTCAGGTTGGTTTGAACAAAATGGTTATAACATGAGTGAAAATTTAGTTGAAGCTAATAATTGGCATCATATCGTAGCAACCTATGATGGAGAGGCGATAAGGTTCTATTTAAATGGAGAATTAGATTTTGAAAACTATGTTTCAGATGAATTTGGAAATGATTGGATTGGTAATTTTCATATAGGGCAAAGAGGAGATGGAAATTATAGATTTAATGGTAACATAGATGAAATAACTATTTGGAATACAGCTCTAAGTCAGTCAGAAATCCAATCCTATATATCAACATCTCCTACAGGTAGTGAAGAAAATCTTGTTGGCTATTGGAATTTCAATTCCGGCATTGGCACTACATTAGTAGATCAGACTTCTAACGGCAATAACGGGACAATATATGGTGCCACCTGGGATCCAGAAGGTGCCCCAACTATATCTGATTCTTCATATAGTGTGTCGGGCAATACAAATACAGTCCTGTGGCAATCCACTGAAGATCTCCCTACCAGTACCGATAACTCAAATGTTTTTATTCGGGTCACACCCTATGATGCAGACCCTGGAACACCCGTAACAACGGCTGGTATTCATATTGATTATAATGAGCCCCCAACCATTACTCTGGAAGATATCTATGTTCCCCAGATCGCCAATGTTACTATCAGCTATACGATCAGTGATGTGGATGGGGACACGATTGATCTATACGGCGAATATGATGCAGGGGACGGCTGGCAGCCGGCCACGGTTCTGGGTGCAGTGAGTAACGTTACGGTCTACGATTCCAGCCTGACCTGGTTCAGCATGTACGATCTGGGAACGGAGTTCATACCATCGGTCAAGTTCCGGGTCACGCCGTCAGACAACGATGTAGGCACACTGGATGAGACGCTGCCCATGCTGGTCAATAATGAAAATATACCGCCTGGGGCAAACGTATTTGTTGATGATGGGGAACAGGGCGATACTATACAGGTTGATCTGGTACTGATAAGTCCCAATATTCAAGCGGAACAGTTGGCCACTGAGTATTCTATCAACCTGGGTACAACCTGGCAGGCTGCATCCATGTTCGCCCCCGTAAACTCAGGCGAAGAATCTTTCTTGGTCCACCAGGCCTACTGGCTCTCTTCATCTGATCTACCTGAGTTTGACCAAGACTCTGTCCTGTTCCGTTTTTTCTACGAAGATACAGTTGCAGGGGAAGAGACAAACTATATCAGCAATTATTTTTCCATTGATAACAATACACCGCCCTGGATCGTTCTCAATCCGTTGATGGGAGAGCAGTCCGACACCATTCAGGTTTTCTATCAGCTCAGTGATATCGCTCTTGATACTCTTTCAATCGTATCATACTTCAGTCTGGATGATGGCGAGTCCTGGATAGATGCAACCGTCATTGACAGTACTGGCGGAATAAGCAGTGGTCTCTATAGCGGTTCACTGCGCTGGGATTCTGCGCTGGAAACGGAAGGGATCGATGCTCCAGAGGGTATTCTGTTCAAGGTTGTTCCCTTTGATGAAGATCCGGGAACTGTGGATCAGATAGAGTTTCATCTGGACAATAACAGGTTGCCAGCTGTTACCATCGGTGAACTGGAGCAGGAGATGCACCAGGATATTGAGATTAGTTTTGAGTCCACGGATCCAGAAGATGACAGTCTTGACTTTGTGTATGAGTTTTCGCCCGATAATGGGCAAACCTGGAGCCTGGCCACCCTTTTGGATAATGACGAAAGGAACAACGGTCCACAAACAGCCTTTGGATCGGGGTTCCATGCAGGACCCCTCAGTGGGAAAAGACCTCCCCCCCCAATACAGATCAATAGTCGTGATAGGACAACACGGTCCGGTAACAGTGGCCGGAGCAAGTCTGATCGTGATGGTGAACAGGTGATTACCTGGAAGAGCGGCACAGATCTGTCAGGGTTAGAACAAGCGAATGCGCTCTTCAGGATCACGCCTGTTGATGCGGATACGGGTACAGCGGGTTTAAGTGCCCGGTTTATAGTAGACAACTGGCAGAACCATTTTGTTAATATCATTGAGATACCGGATGAAGTGGAAGATACGGTTAGCATTCAATTCACACTATCAGACAGTACTGGGGACCAGCTGAATACCATACTGCATTATTCGATTGATGGACAGAACTGGACACTGATGGATACGGTACTTTCAATAGATAAACCCGCTTATGATACATCCTTTACCTGGGCCAGTCGTGATTTTCTGGAGTACCAGGATATAGAAGCATTATCTATCAAGGCACAGGTCTTTGATCAGTGGGGATTTGGTTCCAGTGACACCATTTTGGTTCACTTGGACAATAACTACCTGCCTATCCTGAACATAACCAGTACCCAGCCGGAAATCAGCGATGAAGCCACCTTCTTATTTGAAGTGATCAATCCCGAAGAAGAAGCAATCACTTTTGAAAGTTATTATTCCATCGATGATGGTGTATCCTGGCTTGCCGCGGAACATGTAACCAATTTTATGATTGACGGGGAAGGAACGTCCCAGTGGCAGACAGGAGACGAGCTGCCGGATGTGGACCTGGATAATGTTCGCTTAAAACTGGTAGCCTTTGATACGGATGAAGGCATTGCGGGTACATCCGTAAGCCTAAATGTGGATAATTCCCATGTCCACAGTGTGAATCTGCTTGGGATGACCGGAGAGCAGACACAGGATATTACCCTGACCTACAGTATCCAGGATTCTACGTTTGACAGTCTTAACCTGGTATTACAATATAGAATTGTTAGTGATGATCAGTGGAATGCCTTTGATACCATAACCGGTATCCTGCCAAACGCCTATAGTAATAACTGGGTATGGGACAGCGAACTGGCTCTGGATGGAATTGATGACAGCATCCAGGTTATGGCTGTGCCAACGGACGGCTGGCAGAATGGGAGCACGGATATGATCACCTTCCATTTAGATAATAATGACCCTCCCCAGATTACCATTGACCCTGCTCCGCCTGAATTGAGCGGTAATGTTGATTTTGGATTTGAAATTTTTGATCCGGAAGATGATGAAGCTACCTATGACTTTCAATTTTTTAACGGACAGGAGTGGAGCTCCGTCACTGAAAATTCTGTATCACAAATCAGTGAAATTTTCAGGTGGAATTCGCGGCTGGATCTGGATGGTCTGGACATAGATGATGTTCAGTTTGCCGTTCTTCCCATTGATAATGATCCTGGAATATCAGATACGACCAATACCTTTAACCTGGATAACTCTCATTTTCATTCTGTAACCTTAGATCCAGTAGCGGGCGAACAGACTGGACCTGTGTCTCTTGTGTTTGAAGTGGCTGATGAAACGGCGGATGAACTGCAGGTTAATTTCTATTACAAACTCTCAGGATCAGACGAATGGGTCTACTTTTATGATGAAGATAACATTGCTGCCCCTTATGAAGAACTGGCGTATACCTGGGATACTGAAGCGGTTAATGCCCTTGATTTTGTTGATGATGATGCTTTCATGGTCATGGCTACGCCAACGGATGGTCATGTGGAAGGCAATTCAGACTCTATAACCTTTCACCTGGATAATAATGAACTTCCTACGGTAGAGATTGATAATATCCTTGATGAACAGCATGGCGATATAACAATCACATTCGAACTGGATGATGTTGAGAATGATACGGTTGGTTTTACATTTGAATATCGTTTTGCAGGTGGAGAATGGAACGATGCGTTTGAAGATGTGGAGATAGATAATGGAATGCGCAATGCTTTCCTATACAGGACCACATTGCAAGGATTAAGTACGATTGGAAATGGGATACACCCTATGGTTCTTGTTTTTAATACAGCCCAGTTCAGGGATCAGATGTCCATAACCTGGCACAGTCTGGTTAGTATTCCTGATCAGGATGAGCTGAATGTAGAGTTTAGAATAACTCCGTATGATAATGTTCTGGGCTATGACGAAGATTATGGTGCTTCTTCAATCAGCAATTCTTTTCATGTAGATAACATACAATCTCACACTGTAGAGCTTACCGATAATTACACGGAAGAAAGCGGTGACATAAACTTGAACTTTATCATTACAGATACTTCATCAGATACTTTAGGCCTTACCTTTGAATATTCAATAGACTTGGGTCAAAACTGGAGTGAAATGTCTATTTCTGGACAGGTGAGTAATATCGGTCCAGTAGAGTATAGTGGGCAAGTGACCTGGGAAACCACGAACGATGTAGACAGTATAGAAGTGGAAGAAATGATGGCCAGGGCGACCGTGTATGATCCATGGGCTGACGGTGGCGATAATACAATTATTTTTCATCTGGACAACAACGATCCTCCTTCAGGTAGTTTAGATAATACTTTGACTGAAGAGCATGGCAGTGTGGCCATTGATGTTAATCTATCCGATGATGAAAGTGATATTATAACTTTTGGTTTAGAATACTCTTTAAATAATACAGACTGGACTATCATAGTAGAATCATTGCAACTATCCCACAATGATTATTACCCTCAGTGGAATTATACATGGGAATCTGATGATGCTGGTTTTCTACCGGGTCAGGAACAGCCAACTGTATCCCTTAGGATGTTTCTCAGGGATGGTCCTACAGATAATGATACATCGATTGTTTACCTGGGCTATTCATTTACTATTGATAATGATCAGGGACAGACCATTGAAATGGTCCCATTTCCGGATGAACAGGCAGACAGTGTTTTAATTAGTTTCACTATCAATGACGCCACAAATGATACCCTGGACCTGACCTTTGAATATTCGGTTGATCCAGGTGCTTGGGATGTAATCAGTCTTACGGGCGATACCAGTAATATTAACTCTAACGGTTCGGTCACCTGGCTGTCCATGGCAGACTTACCAGGCCTGGAAAGCTATGATGTTCAGCTGAGAGCTGTGGCCCACGATGGTTGGGGTGCAGGTGCATATGATACTGTAACCGTTCATCTGGACAATAATCAACCGCCACAGGCTGATTTTGTGTCTACCTATGAAGAAGAGCACAATGAAATCCCGATTATTGTATCTATAGATGACGCAGAGAATGATACTGTAAATATCGCCTATGAATACAGTGCCAATGGCAGTGATTGGTCACCTATTTATGACACAACATTAGCAGAAGCTGACTATAGTGGTATCGACTGGGTCTATTCCTGGCAATCTCAAAATAATATAAGTGATATACAGGAAGACAATGTATTTATACGGATCATTACCAGCGATGGTGCCGAAGCCCAAGATAACACCATTACACAACTGGAAACGTCCTTTGTTTTAGATAATGACCAGAACCAGACCGTCGATCTGTTCCTGTCTGCAGCAGAAGAGTATTCTGGAAATACTGATGTGACATTTTCTATCAATGATCCTACCGCTGATCTGCATTCACTGCTGCTATTTTATAGAAGTGATACCACAGACTGGGAAACAGTTACATTGCTAGATACGCTTGGCGTCATGGGTCTTGATCCTGAGAATTATAACGGTACTTTCACGTGGCAGTCAGCACTTGATCTGCCGCACATGGATGTGAATGCCCATCTAAAGGTTATAGCTGAAGATAACTGGGGTCCAGGTCCAGAAACCGAGCTCTCCAATATCCCAGTGGATAATGAGAACGGTCCACAGTTAGTATCCGATCCAACAGTTCAAATCTATCCCCATCCCGATAATTCGATCATTCTTGCGTTTGAACTGCCCATTGATCCACTTACCGTAGATACCGCCAATATATTTATGACTGATCTTCCGGGGGTTGAACTGGAACAAATATCTGATACCTTGATCAAGGTAACCCGAGAGAATGGCTATCCTGCCAACAGCCAGATCAGTTTGAACATCACCCACAATCTAAGGGACATACTGGGCAAGCCTTTTGATGGAAATAGTGATGGTGATCCCAGCGAAGAAGCTGATGATTATATTGTTATAGTAAACACAGATCATTTGGCAGATTTCAATTCTAATGGACAAATTGGAACATCTGATCTTGATGCTTTCATATCAGGTTGGTATGCAAATGATCCTCTCTATGAGACAGCACCAGTTAAAACAACATATGAAAATGGTGCAGATTCTGCACAGTTTATTTTAAAGCCTGATAATATCTTTGATATTGATGACCTCATGACCTTTGTCCGTATGTGGAACTATTGTGAAAATAATGATTGTTTGGAAGGCTCTATACTATTGGCTAGAGGTACAGCAGATGTGGGTATGTTGACATCCAGTTATGATGGCACCAACTTGAGCCTTGGGTTTAGTCAGGGCCAGATACCAGACGTAGCGGAGTTTACGCTGGAGTATAATAATGAAACCGTTACTCTGGGCAGGGCCTTTTCTGATACATTGCGTGCTAAACCAGAAAAATCCATACTTTTTGAGAAAAACACACAAGATCCAAAGCTGAGAAATCAAGTGTTGGGTTATTTGGAGTCTATGGATGAGGCAGATGATACTCCATGGTTTATCCATTTCCCGTTCGAGATGCAAGGTAAGGATCTTGAAAATATTATTGTTCATTATGCTTACAATGTTAATGGTCAGGAAGTCCTGGGACGCAAAGAGATCTCTGTGGCGCCTATCCCTGATGAGTTTGCTTTGTTCCAGAACTATCCCAACCCGTTTAACCCTGTAACCACCATTGAGTATGCTATTCCTGAAGCAGTGCATGTGAACATTGTTATCTATGATATCATGGGCCGCCAGGTGAAAACCTTATTAAATGAATTGCAGGAACCAGGATACAGATCCATTAGATGGAGTTCCACAAATGACGCGGGAGAGCTGGTGGCTACCGGGGTTTATTTCTACATGATTTCTGCAGGGCAGCACCACAGTGTTAAGAAAATGCTGCTTATAAAATAATGGTTCAATTAATGAAACAAAATTAATTAAAGAATTGAACAGATACGGCTTCAGGTTTGAGTATGCCCTTGATGAAGAAGGCAACCACTATGTTTTGATCAGTGTTGATAAATAGATGGTATGCAGCGGTAGGCACTCATAAAATCATATAGGTTTTTTTAACCCAATAAAAAGGTTTCATTATGAATATTAAACTACAAAAATTATTTCTGGCAGCTCTGTTTATATCAGTGTGCATTGCCGCTGATAAAAATGAGCCGGGTCCCCTGGTGGGCACTACAGCCAAATTCTGGAGCCTTAAGACGGTAGATGGATCGTTTGAGAAATTAAATAATTACACCGCCCCCATGGATGCTGACTGGACCTCTGAGAGCGAGCGAAAGGTGATTGTCATGAGCTTCTTCGCCAGCTGGTGCCAGCCCTGTATTAAAGAGATAGGTGAGCTCCACAAGCTACAGGAAAGCTATAAGGATGCTCCGGTTCAGTTTTTCCTGGTGAACCTTACAGACTTTTTTCGTCATCGGGAGAAAGATACAAAAAAATATAGAGAGGCACCCGATGCCATTGATTTCCTTGAAAGAAAGGGTCTCACTGATATCACCGTGCTTCAGGATCCAACGGGGAGAACCGCCAGGGCTTACGGAGTGTCTGATGTGCTCCCCCGTCTCTTTGTGATTGATAAATACAGGACCGTTGCAATGGATGAAACTGGGCTGTGTCCTACCTGCCTTCAGGATGAATTGTCACCACTATTGGATAAACTTATAGCAGATTAAATTGAAAAGAATAAAGATTATAAACTTAATGAAAAATGACTAATCTGATTCAGCGATTCTGTACCTTAGCTTTTTGCAGCATTGTTATGCTCTCTGCCCAGAGCCTGCCGGACTGGGTGGAAGAGATGCCCAAGGATGTTGAATATTACTACACCCGGGAAAGTGTAGGGGTCAGGAACCTTTCAGAAGAAGAGTACAAGGATAAAGCCAATGCCCAGGCCTTTAAAACCATCTCTATGCAGATCCGTACCACCGTATCGGGTCAGTCTCAATCCAGTTTTAAGGAAATCACCACCGAAGAAGATGGGGCATTTATTGATGAGTTCGAAAGTGAATCAAGTTGACTATCCCATGGACGGAAACAAAGTTGTGCAATCTTTAAAAGATGCCCTACAAAAAGCCGGTATCAAGGATGGCATTACTATTTCAAGCCATCATCATTTTCGAAATGGTGATCTGGTGATGAATCAGGTTTTTGATGCATCCCATAAGTTAGGTGTAAAAGGGTTACGTTGGTTTCCTTCTGCAACATTCCCATGTCATGCACCCATTATTGATCACATGAAAAATGGGACAGTAGATTTGGTTGAAGGATCTTTGAATGGTGATATAGGTAGATTTGCATC
>Ga0233428_1004443_pt1 | contig 10918 bp, 6 predicted proteins | sample SI_118_April2016_4_FD_179890 | JGI IMG/M metagenome (GOLD analysis project Ga0233428, IMG submission 179890) | Seawater microbial communities from Saanich Inlet, British Columbia, Canada - SI_118_April2016_120_MG | ecosystem: Environmental > Aquatic > Marine > Inlet | place: Canada: British... | reverse complement strand
CCTGTTTCTGGAGTTCTTCGACAATTTAGCGGGTTTTATCCGGCTGGAAATAGAATAGATATGCCGGTGCTTGAAGAATTAACATTAGATCAAATTAATGAAGCATGGAAGTTCTCCGCCAACGACGTCGATTTATTTAAAGATCAAGCAACTGAAAAAAAGCTGAAGGTATACGTAAAAGAAAATTACAAAGAAATGATGGATAACTTTGGATTAAAAGGCGACATCAGTTCTATTGAGATTCGACCTCGATTTTATTATGACATTATCGTTAATAATGGGGATTGTTTGGCTCAAGAATGCGCACAGCAAATTCAACAATTTATGGAAAGCGGAGTTCCATTTACGGCGATGCAAAAAAATGTTGCAGCTGAGAAACAAATAAGATGGTGGCCAAAGCTAAATAGTTGGCTTAAAGGGAAGTTTGTTGCAAAGAACAAAACGAACTCTCATTGGAGAAAAGGAAAACCGTTTATATTGCGGGGTTAACTTTTAAATCCAAAAAAGTTTTGATCACAAACGCTGCTCCACATTCAATCAAAAAAGTTCTAAAATAATCTATAAGAGCACACGTTAGTCCCGTATAGGATGTCTCGGTAGCGTAGGTGGACAATTTTTGATTGGAATATATGAACTTTAATAAAAAAAGTATCAGCACCATAGTTGTTGGTGTATTGGTAGTCGCGGTTATTGCATATTTAACTCATACGTATATAAAGTCGAAAGATCCGATGGATATTCAAAAAATATTACGAGAATATATAAAGGAAAACGCTGGAGTAGGTGCTGCGATAGGTTACATTGATAATGGGAATATTACCTATTATGTTTATGGTAAAAAAGATATTGATAGCAGTGAGCTCATAGATAACAAAAGCATTTTTGAAATTGGATCAATTACTAAGGTTTTTACCACAATTGCTTTAATGGAAATAGTAAGACAAGGTAAAATATGCCTGGATGATTCTATTAAAAAATACCTATTTGATGTAAAAGTTCCTCAAAAAAATGGACATGAAATTACGGTATGGAACTTAGCTACGCAGACTTCTGGGCTTCCTCGAATGCCAGATAATTTCAATCCGCAAGACCCTGCTAACCCTTATATCGATTACTCTGTTAAACAACTCTATGAATTTTTAAATTCCTATACCCTTACAAAAAATCCTGGAGAAACTTATGAATACTCAAATTTGGGCTTCGGGCTTTTAGGCCACATTTTAACGTTAGCTGAAGATCAAAGTTACGATGAACTTATAAAAAATTTAATTTGTATTCCGTTGAATATGAAAAATACTGGGCAATATGTAATGCCTTGTATGAGAGAGCATTTGGCTTGTGGACACTCTTTGATGAAGAAGGTTTGCGATTGGGATTGGGATGTTTTTGCTGGTGCCGGAGCGTTGCGATCAGATATTCAAGATATGACTCGCTTTTTAGCAGCTAACATGGGCCTGATTGACACGCCACTTTACGAATCTATGAAGAAAACACAGGAAGAGCAATGCTCGTTTACCGATAAGCAAGGGCTTGGTTGGATAATAATTGAACAAAATGATTCAACAATTATATGGCATAATGGTGGGACTTTTGGGTGCCATAGTTTCATAGGATTTGATCCAAAAAATAAAAAGGGAGTTGTTATACTAAGTAACGCTTCTGATCCTTTTCCTGATGCACTAGGTCTTCATATCCTAGACCCAGTTAATTTTAAGCACGAAAAACCAAAAAAGCATGTTGAAATTTCGCTTAATTCAGAAATTTACAATCAATATGTGGGGAAATATACATTCGAAAATAATTTTATTATCTCGGTCACAAAAGAAAACGATAGTCTTTTTGCGCAGGCAACAAGACAAGAAAAGCTTCAAATATTTCCGGAGTCTGAAACAGAGTTTTTCTGTAAAGACGTTAATGCTCAAGTGACTTTTGTAAAGGATAAAGATGGTATGGTAACGCAATTGGTATTACACCAAGATGGGCAAGATCAGGTTGCTAAAAAAATTGAGTAATTAGCCTAACAACTCACGCTTAGTCAAGCAAGGTTCTCAACTTCTGCAGGTTTGGAATCCTCAAGGTTTCTGAATTTTGGATAAAGTCAGTTCTAAAATAATCTACTAGGGTACACAACTTTTCTTGCTTAAAAACAGCAATGAATTAAACTGTATTTATCGCAATTTTCTTTAATTTCATCTTTTAAAAACTTCTCGGTTAAGGACCAAATCCAATGAAAGCAATTCTCATCGCGCGAGTTAGTACTGAAGAACAAAAAGAAGCGGGGAATTCTCTTCCGGCTCAAGAAATTCGTCTTAAAAAATATTGTCAAAACAAAGGTTTTGAAATTCTAAAAATGTGTAGCTTTGATGAAAGCGCTTACAAAGATCAAAGAAGTACCTTCGACAGCATTATAGATTTTATTCTCGAACAAAAAGAAAAAGTAGTTGTGTGTTGTGACAAGGTAGATCGATTGTCTCGAAATATTTTTGATAAACGCATTGGTATGCTGTATGAAAAAGCACTTAATGATAAAATAGAGTTGCATTTTGTTACCGATGGTCAAATTATAAACAGTCGCAATTCTTCTGCAGATAAAAAATTTCAATTTACGATGAGCCTTGGCTTAGCAAAATATTATTCAGATGCGATTAGCGATAATGTTAACCGAGCATTTGAACAAAAAATACGTAGGGGCGAATGGCTTTCTAAGGCACCGTTCGGTTACAAAAATATTACAAAGGCTGATGGAACTAAAGATCTTGTTGTAGATGAACATGCGGCTCACATTGCTCAAAAAGTTTTCGAATTATATGCAACAGGTGCATTTTCAATGGCGCTTCTGTGCGAAAAAGTAAAAGAAGATTATGGTTTGTGCTGGCCGAAGGGTTCTCTAGGTAAACTTTTAAAAAATCCATTTTACTATGGAACAATGATAATAAATAAAAAGGAATACCCTCATCGGTATTTGCCGCTTATCAGCAAATCGCTTTTTGATGAAGTTCAGACCGTTTCCGGTGCGTTTAAGAAAAAACCATTTAAGTATGCAGGTAAACCATATATTTACAGAGGGTTGCTGCGTTGTGGGCACTGTGGATGCGCAATAACGCCCGAAAAACATAAAGGGTTTGTTTACTATCATTGCACTCAATATAAAGGCAAGCATGGGGCTAAATGGCTTCGTGAAGAAAAAATCACTGAACAATTAGGGGCAGTGTTTAAGAATATGCAAATGCCTAAAAATATATTGCAGCAAATTACTGATTCACTTAATTCGGTTCACAAAGATAAAATCGAATTTCACAATAAACATTTCGATCAGTTGACGTCGGAATACAAAGCTCTCACCAAAAAAATGGATAACATGTATGAAGATAAACTTGAGGGCAAAATTTCTGAGGATCAATACGATCGTTTTCATAAAAAATTCAGAGATCAAAAAGATGACATCAGTCTTCGTTTAGAGAAACTTCAAGACGCAGAGGATAATTACTATATAACGGTAAAACATGTTCTGGATCTTGCAAGTAGAGCATATGAATTATTTTTGAGTTCTGAAGTGGAAGAAAAACGACAATTAATAAAACTAGTACTATCGAACGTACGGGTAGAAAACGAAAAGGTGCTCTACAACGTGAGAGCACCTTTCGATTCGATCATGAATTGCCACGATCGTAAATCATGGCGGGGCTGACGAGACTCGAACTCGCGGCCTTCCGCGTGACAGGCGGACGCTCTAACCAAACTGAGCTACAACCCCATAAATTAAGCTTGATAATAAAATTATAAAGAAATTTTATAAAAAATCCATTTTTTTTGTTTTATTGCCAGAAACGTTTCTTAGCGAATGCTCTTCCCGCGTGTTATTTCAAAACGCAAAGATTTTAATTTTATAGCAAAATAGCGTTAAATAAGCTGTTTTGCTATAAAAATATCAAATTAGAAATTATTCTCATTTTTAATTGAGAAACGACTTTTAATATGCCTTTTTATATATATAATGTAGGTGTTTAGGCCTTCTTTTGCATCTAAATTAAAGGGTAAAGTCTTATGAAAAAGATTCTTTCTTTTCTTTCGATTTTTTTATTTATGTTTTCTTCTTTTTCTCACGCAAATCAGGTTACAACAGAATCTTTGCGTGAAAAGTTCTTTTTAACAGACAGCAATAAAGAAGGTATGCAAAGTTTGGGATATAAGGTTAGTGATTATGTTGTTGATTATTTGAGTGGGGCTGAAGGCAGAAAAGTTTATGCAGGAAAAACATATCGAGAGTTAAAAGACATATTTGCGGAATATGAAATTCCTTTTGATTCACAAGACTTATCTTTGGTGTTTAAACAATTCGATACGATCGTTGATAATTCCATGCATTTTAATAGCAAGTACATAGGGCACATGCTTACTGTTCCGACGTATATTTCTGTTTTAGTTAATTCCGTTATAGATTCTATGAATTTTGATATGTCCGACGATACAGCCCCTGATTTTATTCGCGAGATTGAGGATCAAACTGTTAATTGGTTAACAGAATTAGTCGGGTATCAAACAGTGACCACAGAATTGAAAGAGCAGATTGTTCCTGGCGGGGTTATTACGAACGGTGGAACCATAGCAAATTTGATGGCGTTTCTTGTTTTTAGAAATAAATTTCTTACTGATGTTGGTATCGATGTGAATACAGAAGGGGTGATGTCTTTGCCATTAGATGAAAAACTGGTTGTTTTGGTTTCAGAAGAAGCTCATTATTCAATGGAAAAACTTTGCGGGTATGTTGGACTCGGCTCCGAAAATGTATTAAGTGTTCGGGCTGATAAAGATTTTAGAATGGATGTACAAGATTTAAAACGTAAGGTTTATCAAGCCAAGAAAGATGGAAAAGTTATTTTGGCGATTATTGCAACTGCGGGAACAACTGAATTTGGGTCTATTGATCCATTAAAAGAAATTTCAGGAATTGCACAGAAAAATAATATTTGGTTCCACGTTGATGCTGCATATGGTGGAGCATGCGCGTTGACGCAAAGACATGAAAAGCTAAAAAAATCTATGCGTGCGATGAGACTGGCTGACTCGATAACGATAGATCCACATAAACTTTTATATATGCCATACAATATAGGAAGTTTTTTAGTTAAAGACCGCAACAATCTTCGTTATATAAAAGGAATGGACTCGATAAAACTTTTTGGCAAAACAATTCAGGAACCAAAAAGATTTGATGCATTTAAACTTTGGACCACATTACAATTTATGGGAACTGATAATTTATCCAAGTTGATTGATTATACAATTGATATGACTTTTTATCTTCATGGATTATTTAAAAATGCAGAAGACTTCGAATTATTTAATGATCCAGAAATGAATATGTTTGTATTGAGGTATGTTCCAAGATATTTAAAAGTAAAATTAGATAGGGCAAGATTAGGAAACGACGCAGAAAAAATACAAGCCATTAATGCACAATTAGACATGCTAAATGTAAGTATTCAAGAGACACTGCAAGCAGAGGGGGAATCGTGGGTTTCTTATACTACTGTTAATAATGTAACTGCATTTAGATTTGTTTTAATGAATCCCTTTTTAAGTCCTAAGACTTTAGATGAAAGTTTTTTAACTATTAGACGAACAGCAGAAAGAGTTGCCAAAGTAAAAAATAAAATATCTAAATTTCCTAAGAGACCTGTTGTATCTAAAGATATTTTTTCTGGTGTGGATTCTTTTAGAAAGTATTTTGCGAGTTCTGAAAATAAAGAAGAGGTTCGTAAAATAGGAAGAGAAATTATCGATGTTATTTTACGAAAAGAGAAACATCAAAATATTGATTTAGACTTTCAAAAATCTTTGCCGAAAGAAGCTGCTTCGGTAGAACACATATTGTCTGTTTTACAAACGGTGTATGAAAAATCGTATGCTTATACTACTCATAAGAATCCATTAGTTCCTTTTATTTCAATTCTTTCTGGAACTGTTTTTACAGCACTGAATCCAAATCAAATAGCTTTTGAGGTATCGCCAGTGGCAACCGCGGCAGAGGATAAGCTGGTGCGAGAACTGGCAAATATTATTGGATATAAGTTGTTTTTTGTTAAAGAAGGAGATTTGAATATTGTTGTGAGACCCGGAGGAATTGTTACTAATAGTGCTTCTTTTTCTTTGTTGACCATGCTTCTTGTTGCAAGAAATAAAATACTTAAACAAAAGGGTCAAAATAAAAAAGATGTTGCAGAAGTAGGCTTGCAAATGGTTGCACAAGAAGATCTTGTTTTTATTACTTCTAAATCTCAAGAATCTATTACGAAGGACTTGGCAAGTGTTTTGGGACTAGGTTCAGAAAGACTTATTGTTGTTGATGAGATTAATGGAAACACAAATATTGATTCTTTGGTTGAACAAGTACGTTTCGCTAAAGCAAGCAACAAAACAATTATCGCGACAGATGTTTTTATATCGAATGCAGACGAGTTAAATTCAGCGAAATTAAATCAATTGCGTTCTATTGACGAGTTGTTTATTAATTTCACTTTTGCCGGTGATTCAATAAATATATTAAACAAGAATGGAATTTTGTGTGAAAAAATTATAAATGCTTCTGACTCTGTGGTGTTGCATTTACAGGATTGGTTTAATATTCAAAATGGAATTGGTATTGTTCTATTTAGAGATAGAGACATTTTAGAATCTTATCTTAAGCAATCAGCTCCATACGTTATGAGAAAAATGGAAGAGTCGGTAATGCGTAATATTGGTTCTTATTCTATTGAAGGATCAAAGGGGTTCCAGGCGTTGCCACTTATGACGGCGTTACAGCATATTGGTATTGACGCTTATACACAAATGTAAAATAAAATAAGGAATTAGTTGAAAGGTTTTTATGGAAGAATCAGGTTTTGGAGGCAGGCAATCGTTTAGGCAGTGTTTTTTTAATTCTTTTTCGTTATCAATTTCTTTTGATGTCGTTAAGCGTGAGGATGGTTTTTTGCTTTATGCTCCGGGTTTTCCGCATGTGAAAGCGGATGTTTTGTCTCATGAACCAGGACCTAGCGATTATGAAAAATTTGAAAACAAGATAAAGAAACATTATAAAGAAAATCCTGAAGATATAGATATGCTTGGTCTTAAATAATAAAGTTAGTTTTTCAATAAACAAAAAAAGCCCGGATGTAATTTACATCCGGGCTTTTTTAAAATGGCTCCAGCAACTAGACACGCTTCGAACTTTTAACTGGAGGAGCTTAGCACGTAATTTAGAGCTATTAAGTCCTCAGTTGCATAAATATGAGAGTTTAGCTTGTATGTGAAAATCTTTGATGTTTTATAATTTTGATTCAAAATACCTATTTGCTTTGTCTAATATCAATTGAAAATCTGATTGTTTCGTAGAATAATCAACCTTAAAAACAAAATGTTTTTTATTTACTAGACGTCTTATTGCCGTATTATCAGTATATACAACAGTATGCACAACGGTACTTAAATATTTAAAAAATTTGTTAACAAAATCCAACGAAACTTCTTGGTCAAAAGAAATAGTAACTTCTAAGGGTAGTTTTTTTTCCCACTCGCTCAAATCTCCTGATAAAATCCTCCTACCAGATGACATCCTCCCTGGTGCCATAAATCCTGGAACCCATTCAACAACTGAAGCCTGAGGCTGCTTGGTTGGTTGTAATGTATTATCTGTTCTTGTGATAGATTGTTTCACTTGCTTTTTGTATGAAGTGTTTCTTTTAATTACGATTTCTATTTCACCATCTAAAATACAAACCCCTTGTCCCTCTGATCTTACGAATACCTCATCGGATAATTGGTTTAGTTCAAGCCTATATGATTCACCATCGATAATTGGGTCTGATGAAATACGTTTTATATATTTCTCTTTTTCGTATGAACTATATGGTGAAGCTTCTGCCCAATCTTTGTTTCGTCGAATACTTTTAAACGGAGAATTGCCTAGCAAAAACAAAGAACTTGTTTTGGGTACAACTTTTGGTGACATATATAGATAAATTCCATGAATAAAACTGCCATTTTGGTTTTTTGTTGTGTTTGGTAAATACGCTTTATCTAAAGCAGTTTTTGTTCGTCGTTCCAAGCGTATTTGTGTCCCTTTGTGTGCATCATATTCCAAGAAACGTGTACTCAATTCTTCGTTGTTCAGGTCGATGGCAACAGGACGACTCATTCTAATTCTTGCTGGGACTGGATATGCCAAGCACACAAACTGATCAGTGTTATTTATTACTTCTGAAATATACGCCGTTGCGTTAAGTGCGTTTGTGTTAACAAACATTATCGATACCAAGATTAAAATAAAATTGAATTTTCGCATTGAATAAAACTTCATAGAATACCCCCGGTTTTCCTTATTTTCTCCAATAAAACTCCACATAAATAGTATATTCTATTGATCCTTTAGGGGCAAATTAGCCCTTAAAACTCGGTGTTCTAGCTCTTTTGAAATGGAATATGATAAGAAAATAGGGCTTTTATTGATTTTTATGCTTTTTGGCATCAAAAATGGTGTGCCCTAGTAGATTATTTTTGAACTTTTTTGCTTGAAAGTGTAGCGACTTTTGAGATCAAAACTTTTTTGGATTTAAAAGTTAACCCCGCAATATAAACGGTTTTCCTTTTCTCCAATGAGAGTTCGTTTTGTTCTTTGCAACAAACTTCCGTTTAAGCCAACTATTTAGCTTTGGCCACCATCTTATTTGTTTCTCAGCTTCGACGTTTTTTTGCATTGCCGTAAATGGAGTACCGCTTTCCATGAATTGTCGAATCTGTTGCACACATTCTTTTGCGGAATAAATACCATTATCAACAATAACGTCGTAATAAAATCGAGGTCGAATTTTAATAGAACGGATGTCGCCTTTTAAGCCAAAGTTATCCATCATTTCTTTGTAATTTTCTTTTACGTATACCTTTAGCTTTTCTTCAGTTGCTTGATCTTTAAATAAATCGACATCGTTGGCGGAGAACTTCCATGCTTCATTAATTTGATCTAATGTTAATTCTTCAAGCACCGGCATATCTATTCTATTTCCAGCCGGATAAAACCCGCTAAATTGTCGAAGAACTCCAGAAACAGGCCGAATATCATCTTTTTCTTCTGCTGTTGCACCTGGACGCAATGCTGCTTCATTTCTATAACTTATTCTCTGAGGGATTTTTGTAAGTGAGCAAAAAACTAAAACCATTAAAACATTATCGTGTGCACTAAAGGCATCCAATTCATCCTTCATGTTTTTTTCGAATACACTTGGAACTATAACGTTTCTTCCTGCATTTGACATCCTAATCGCTTGTTTATAAATTTGCGGTCCAGCTTGATCTTCCATATAAGCTTGAAGTTTTTCATGTTTTTCTGCTGGCAACCCAAACCCTTCATTGTCAAGCTCAAACAAGTCTTCACTCATTATTTTTTGTTTTTCTTCCGGTGACAACTGTATTTTCAGTTTTGTTTCGATAAATCTGAGGATGAGTTCTCTCATTGTTGTTGCTAACTCAGGATTTTCAGATAAATAATCCCCGTCTATTATTTCCCATGATGATTCACCAAGTGCTTTTTGTAGTGCTCTAGAAATTGAAGATTTGCCCGCGCTGGAAGTTCCGTTTATTAAGATTATTGTGCCTTGTGCAGCAAGCGATGATGATATAAATAATAAAAAAACAAATGTTTTAAAAACGTGTTTCATATATTACCTTTCAATTATAGCTTCTGGATATTCAGGAAATTGACTATCTTTTTGCTTCAAATATGTATCAAAAAACCAAATGATATAATCATTCAAAATATGTATCATCTTGTAACCATCAAGAGAAGTTGAACCAAAATCTATTTCGTAAAATTTAAATATAGGAAGTTCTTTGATCCAGGTTGAGTCACTAAAGCCATTATGTTCCATTTTTTTTATGGTTATTAAATATTTATTTTCCTTTAATTCATTAAAAAACTTTCTAACGCCTAAAATAGCTTGTCTATATTTTTCGGTAAACCCGGCTATTGAAGCTTGTGCTTTTGTTAATCCAAGTTCTTTTAGGCGTGTATCAGTGATTGGTGGTAAGAGAATATTTATTTCTTCTTGTCCCTGCATGATCATGAATGGTTTATTAAATGATGCGGCTTTTTGCGGGGCAAATATTGGGCCAGCCATATTGATTCCAGCTTTAATTCTTTGTTCAATTCTACAAATATGAGTTGTTACTGCGCCACCAAGAGAATGTCCAAATATACCAATGTTACTCAGATCCAATTTTTCACGAAACATGCTAGTTGAATATTCTTGGTTAATCTGTTCAAGTTGATCGAGTACAAAACGAACATCGTTAATACAGGTATCTATTTCTTCGAGTTTATCTTCAAGTGTTTTTGCGTGTTGTCGAATTTCTTTACCATTAGGAAAGCGAACGAATTCTGCAGCGTAAGGATGGTCAATTCCAATTACGATATATCCGTTGCTTGCTAGGTTTTCGCAGAATGCTGAATACGAAAAACGCGTCATCCCAAATCCATGCGAAAGAATAACTACAGGATATTTTTGTAAAGTTGAAGAAATGGGTGCTTGTGAAATTGCGTGGGAATAAATTCTATCAAGACCTCTAAGTTCATCTGGAGGAAGATCTTCTTCGACTAATTCTTTTTTTAATGCTTCGCCTTGATACTTTTCTGAACGAGATTGCGGAGTTTTTATTGCTGGGTACCAAAATTGTATCATTAATTCTCTTTTAGTCGTTGTGTTTGCGACATGTTTTTCTAATCTATTTCTGTCGACCCAATGATATGCTATTGTTCCAACAGCATAAGAACCAGTTATTTCTGGGAATGAAATAGTTTTGGTGCTTGGGGGACGAGTAAAATAGCTTTTAATTTTGCCGAAAAAACCAGCAGAGGCGTTGTTGTGTATACTAAGCAGGCATA
>Ga0233428_1004441_pt1 | contig 10920 bp, 9 predicted proteins | sample SI_118_April2016_4_FD_179890 | JGI IMG/M metagenome (GOLD analysis project Ga0233428, IMG submission 179890) | Seawater microbial communities from Saanich Inlet, British Columbia, Canada - SI_118_April2016_120_MG | ecosystem: Environmental > Aquatic > Marine > Inlet | place: Canada: British... | reverse complement strand
TTTGCCCGTATACGCAGCTATCTCTCCACCTGCCAGAAGAATGGAGTATCCTCTTCCGATGCTTTGAGACTGCTCTATGAGAGACGGTGGCCTGAGTTTATGGAAATGACCCCTGAATAGTTACACCTATTCAACACTTTATTATCACATTCAACCCTACTCTTACTGTAGTTTCAACAAACTCCCATAATCCAAAGAGTAATATTCTATGGCTACGGCTTCTGTTCACAAAATAGCAGCGGAAAGTCCTCAGAGCCCAGCCAACCATTTAGGAGAGGCTTTCCTCTCTACTTTTGCCCAACACCTCCTCTCTGATCTCTCCATGTTCCACGTGAAACAATTTTATCGATCCGTCTTTGACTGATTCTATTCTGGTATCGGTACTGGTAGCAAAGATCTGGTGGTTACTCTTCAGCAGATAATAAAAGATCATCTCTGAGTTATCTCGATCAAGTTCAGAAAAAAGATCGTCAACCAGAACTACGGCCCTCTTTTTCCTGATTTCATCAAGGTGAGTCAGTTGCGCAAGAAAGAGTGATATAGAGAGTAGCTTTGCCTGACCACGAGAGAGTGTCTGTTTTGCTCTACCATGACTGCACTTTATTAGGAGATCAGCCTCATGAGGTCCAACAACCGTGTGGCCCACAATTCGTTCACGATCCAAACTTTTGTCGATCGCCTCAGCTAGACTCAATTCGCTTTTCCACCCCTGTCTGTACTCAAATTCTATTTCAAGATCAGATAATCCGGTAACTGTATCTGCTATAACTATTTTATAGAGGTTAATAATTTCTGAAATATAGGATTTTCGAATAGATGTGATCAATTCACCACACTCAATCAGTTGTTGATTCCAAAACATCATCTCCATTTTACTAAAATTACCCTTTCTTAACAATGCATTACGCTGATTTATTGTCTTCTTGTATCGTTTGATTAAAGGAAAAAATTGATGTTCCACGTGAAACAATCCCCAATCAATAAAAGATCGGCGACCACTTGGAGAGCCCATCACAAGATTGATGGATTCTGGTGTGATAATTTGTAGGGGTAACTGTTCCGCAAGAACAGAGAGCTGGTAAACTGGTTGATTATTGACTCTTATGCGCTGAATATCTTTACCGCGCTCAACCCCGATACTTTTACGATATCCATCACAATCTAATAATTTAGCATGTACTATCGTAGAGTTACGACTGTTCTGTACGACACTATGGATAGATCTGGAACGAAAGGAGCGACCTGTAGCAAGAAGCGATATCGCCTCTAATAGAGAGGTTTTACCGCTTCCATTGGGACCTAGAATTAGATTGAAGTTAGATGAGAGATCAATAGAGAGTTGGCTAATAATTCGACAATGCTCAATACTAAGTTTTTCTATGAACATTAAATTATTATATTTATCAGTCTGTTATCTTATAACCTCATCGGCATAATAACAAACTTGTACTCTTCTTTATCTTTCAGTGTATGAATTAAACTACTACTTTTCTCATCAATGAAGTAGATGGTGACCTCATCATCATCGACCACAGAGAGAGCATCCATCATATACGCTGAATTGAAACCAATCTCCATTGACTTGCCACTGTAAGAGACCATCAATTCTTCCTCAGCTTCTTCTTGCTCAGGATTGTTAGCATGTATTTTTACGGTTGACTCACTCATTGCCATACGAATACCACGATATTTTTCATTAGAAAGTATCGATACCCTACTAATTGCACTACGAAAACTTCCTTTATTAGTGACAAGTGTACGATCACCATCACGCGGTATTACTCGATCATAGTCAGGATATCGTCCATCAATCAATTTAGTGGTGAGGGTCAAATCACCAAAAATTACCTGAATATGGTTACTACCAACTTTAATCTGAACCGGCTCATCACTGTCTGACAATAGACGTAATAGCTCATGGACTGCTTTTCTAGGAATGATGACCTGTTTTTTATCACCATAATCCTGCTTTAGTGTGCGACTCGCATAGGCAAGACGATGTCCGTCAGTGGCAACAAAGCAGATTTTGTTACCCTCAAGCTCAAGCATCAGACCATTAAGATAGTATCTAACATCCTGCATGGCCATAGAAAATTGGGTTTTTTGAAGAAGGTTCTTGAACAGTGACTGAGTCAATTCATCAACCTGAGCAACTTCTTTAATTTTATCAACTCTGGGGAACTCATCAGATGGTAGTGTAGAGAGTGTAAAGCGGCTCTTCATTGAACGAACTGTGGCCCTGTTTTTGCTCACCTGGATATTGATATCTGACTCTTCTGAGATAGCTTTTGAGAGATCAAAGAACTTTCTGGCAGGAAACGTTGTGGTGCCTGGAGTAGATGGTTGATCCAGAGGCAGGGTGATTTTTATCTCAACCTCGAGATCAGTACCAATAATTGTTAGATCATTGGTATCAGAGACGTTTACAAAGATATGAGAGAGGATAGGTAGTGTTTGACGCTTTTCAACAGCACCACTGATGGATTGTAGTGGTTGTAGCAATCTCTCTCTTGAAATAGAAAACTTCATCTTCAGATATCCTCTGGTCTAGATAATTAGTATTTATTATTAAATATAGTAGTAATAGTAGGCTATGCTACGATCTGTTAGTAACCCACTATTATATATAATTTTCAGTTAGTTATTTAATGTATAATGATCGTGTTAAAAGGGCTTGTAAAGTGTGGCTAATTTGTTGATAACTTTTGCTCTAAAAATTATGTCGACTTTTTCATGATTTATCCACAGAGTATTACACAAGTTATGCATCTGAATGGTCAATGGCACTCTATGTACTGAGTTGTCTCTGAAGATTTTTGTAGTCCTTGCTTATTTTAGAGTCTGATTCAACTAACTCTTTGATTTTTTTACAAGCGTGAATCACAGTTGTGTGATCTCTTCCCCCAAATGCCCTGCCGATTTCGGGTAGACTCTTCTCTGTGAGCTCTTTTGCGAGCGTCATCGCAATCTGACGAGGTCTGGCAATAGAGCGAGAGCGACTCTTTGAGAGCAGATCTGAGAGTGAAACATTGTAGTAATCAGAGATGACCTTTTGGATATTATCAATGGAGATCAGCCTTTCATGGACAGCAATTAGATCTCTGAGTGCCAGACGGCTACTCTCCATTGTGATAGGATTTCCAGTAAGTTTATAATTTGCATGAATATTGTTGAGAGCACCCTCAAGTTCACGTACATTAGATTTGACGAATTTAGCAATCTCAAAGGCAACCTCCTGTGAAAGGTTGAGCTCAAGTTGCTGTGCTTTTTTCATCAAAATGGCAACACGGGTCTCAAGCTCTGGGGGTTCAACGGCTACGGTGAGTCCTGCACCAAAACGAGATTTAAGCCGATCTTCCAGGTTGTTAATATCTTTCGGAAATTGATCACTGGTTAATACAATCTGTTTGCTACCCTCAAGTAGGGAGTTGTAGGTATTAAAGAACTCCTCCTGAGAAGAAGATTTTCCAGCAAAGAACTGAATATCATCAATTAACAGTACATCAAGACTATGGAAGTATTTTTTGAATTGGTCAATCTTGTTATGACGCAGTGCGCTGACCATATCATTAACAAAATTTTGTGAGCGAATGTAGAGGACTCGAGAAGAGGGATTATGTTTTAGTAGATGGTTACCAATGGCTTGCATCAGATGGGTCTTCCCTAAGCCTGTAGACCCATGAATAAAGAGAGGGTTATAGCCACTCCCAGGATTATCAGCAACCTGTAGTGAGGCAGCATGGGCCAACTGTGTAGATTTACCCTCGACAAAATTTTCGAAGGTGAAAAAAGGGTGGAGGTTGTTCTCAAAGTGGATTGGCTGAGGGGTAGGCGAGCTCCCCTTGGGTCGGCTTGAGGATGATCGTGGAGTCGAATCTACCTGTAGATAGAGTTGATAGTCGGTTGTTGTAACACTAGTAACAATTTCATGAATCAAGGCCAAAAAATGTTCATGAATATGCTCTTCTACAAAGGCGTTTGGGGCATAGAGCTCCAGCCTCTGCTCAATTTCAGTGGCATGTAGGGGACGAATCCAGGCATTGAAATCCTGATCAGAGAGCTGATTTCGTAAAATGCGTTGACAATCTGACCAAACAGCACTCAATGTGTACTCCTCATTTACTTTATATTATTGATAGTAAAAGTCTATTGAAGAACATTACAGAGAATCATAGCATTTTACCGGGGTAGATTGTAGCGCTAAGAGAGCAAGTTTTCGACCGTTGTTTCTTGCCTTGGTGAAAGATTTTGTAATTTTAGACGATTGAGCTCAAGCCCCATTTTTAGTCACACTTGGCGAGTACATGAGGATTCGAGCATTGAATGAGTGAGTAGGGTGGTAGGCAACTATGGGGCACCTCTAAAAATGCACTTTTCAGTGATTGCTGCGTCAGCTATGTACTCGAATCCTCATGTACACTGCGGTTGCACGCCCTCATTCCTCGGGTCTCCGTGCGGTGCTTTATTGCTCTCACAAAGAAATCACTATTTCTTAGAGGTACCCTATATTGTGGATTTGGGGGAGCAGTACCCTGAATTTTTGGACCATTTTATATTAGATTAAGAGTATTGATTGTTTTTTAAAAATGAAAAGAGTAAAATTGTTGGTTCCCTGTAGAAGATGCCCTTCTTATGGCTCTATGATTAACTGATGGATTTAAGGTGAAGAAGTTATGAAACGTACATTTCAACCCAGCGTACTAAAGCGTAAGCGTACACATGGATTTCGTGCAAGAATGAAGACTAAATCAGGCCGTAAGATTCTGAATGCACGTAGAGCAAAGGGTAGAATTCGTCTATCTGCCTGAATATAAGAACAAAAGACTCTTTGTTGGAGGTAAGAGAGGAGGAGGTGCTGACAGTACCTCCTTTTTTCTGTCTATAGCGAGTGGAATTCTCATTTTCAGCTGACAGAAGGTTGCTTTCAGCAGCTGAATATAGTCGAATTTTTCAGCAAAAAAGTTACAAGGCGGGAGATACAGCATTTTTGCTTCTTGTCGCCAAAAGTGGATCAGATCAGGCTCGATTGGGGCTGGCGATTTCAAAAAAGCAGCTTAGGCGTGCGGTAGACCGAAACCGGGTTAAGCGCATCTGTCGAGAGTCTTTTCGTTACCATCAGCAGCAGTTGGCTGGACTGGATCTGGTTGTGCTTTGCAGATCAGGTGCAGTGGGCCTTGATAAACAGAAAATCCGCAACAAACTCGATACCCTTTTCGATAAAATAGCGAAAAATTTCACCCAATAGAGAATCACAAACCATTATGGATACACAAAGACTGATCCTAGTCATTGCTCTCTCCTTTATCTCCCTACTTCTGTGGGATGCGTGGCAGCTGGACCACAGTACGGCACAACCGCAACAGATTCCGATGAGTCAGCAAGCGGGCCAGAGTGAGCCCCTGCTGCCATTAATTCCTCAGGCCTCACAGAGTGTAGATGGGATGCCTGCGGTTGCTGTTCCAGAGTTTACGGAGGGAGGTCAGGCCACTCCGGTTGCCTCCTCCATAGGTAGCGAAGTGGGTCAAATGGTCCAGGTGGAGACGGATCTTTTCAATATTATGGTTAGCACTGAGGGGGGGGACCTCCGCAGGGCAGACCTCCTTCAGCATGGTAAAAATACAGAAAATCGTGATCAGCCGTTTCGACTGTTGGATGATGGCGCACAGTTTTTCATTGTCCAAAGTGGAATCAAGGGGGCTCAGGGCACGGCGAAGCAGCGCTACCCAGGCCATAACAGCCTCTATCATGTAGAGCAGAACCACTACCTTCTCGGTAGCGAGGATAGTTTGCGCGTTCCAATGGTTTGGGATGATGAAGAGAGCGGCCTCACGATCACCAAAACCTATATTTTCCACCGTAACAGCTACAAAATTGATCTGGAATACCAGATTGAGAACCGTGGAACCGATGCGTGGAAAGGGGGAATCTATGCACAGTTATTGAGGAATGAGGAGGTAGCGGAGGCAGAGAGTGCATTCATCTACACCTACACCGGTGGGGTTGCCTATACGCAGGAGGAGCACTATCAGAAAATTGACTTCGATGAAATTGCCAGCTCATCACTAACCCGCTCAACCCCAGAAGGGTGGGTGGCAATGGTTCAGCACTACTTCCTCGGCGCGGTTATTCCGCATAAGGGAGAGCAGCCAACACTCTATACCTATCAGCCCGCTCAGGGGCGCTATGCGATCGGAGCCATCCTCCCTGCAGTGAGTGTAGAGGGAAATAGTAGTGAGCTACTCTCTATTCAGCTCTATGTGGGGCCAAAAGATCAGGATCAGCTGGAACAGATTGCGGAGGGGTTGGGGTTGACCGTTGATTATGGCTGGCTCACTTTCCTTGCACAGCCAATCTTCTGGGTATTGAAGCAGATTCAGGATGTGGTAGGTAATTGGGGCTTCTCCATTATCCTTCTGACCATGCTGATCAAGCTGGTCTTCTTCAAATTGTCTGAGACCAGTTATCGCTCTATGGCGCAGATGCGCAAACTGACCCCTCGTCTTACCTCCCTGAAAGAGCGCTATGGGGATGATCGTCAAAAGATGAATGAGGCGATGATGCGGATTTACCGGGAAGAGAAGGTCAACCCGATGGGGGGGTGCCTCCCTATTCTGGTGCAGATTCCGGTCTTTATCGCCCTCTACTGGGTTCTGCTTGAGAGTGTCGAGATTCGTCAATCCCCCTTTATCTTCTGGATTGATGACCTTTCGGCGATGGATCCCTACTATATCCTGCCGCTGTTGATGGGGGGCTCGATGTTGATTCAGCAACGGCTTAACCCCGCGCCAATCGACCCAATCCAGCAGAAGGTGATGATGATTTTACCAATTGTCTTTACCGTCTTCTTCGCCTTCTTCCCGTCAGGGCTGGTACTCTACTGGGTGGTTAACAACCTTATCTCTATCAGTCAGCAGTACTACATTACCAGAAAGATTGAGGCGGCCGGGTAGGTAACGGACGTCCAGGCCAGTCTCGTTGACGAAAATAGCGGATGAGACAATCTGTGCACAGGCCACTGCCAATGGGCGAGGTGGGATAGCGGTTCTTCGCATATCCGGTGAACTCTCCCGTACCATTGGTGAGGCAATTCTGGGTAATCTTCCCCCTCCCCGGATGGCCGAGTTACTCCATTTCAGGAATGAGCATGGAGAGCCAATTGATCAGGGGATTGCCCTCTTTTTCCCTGCCCCCCACTCTTTTACTGGAGAGGATGTTATTGAGTTGCAGGGGCACGGTGGGCCAGTGGTAATGGACCGCCTGATGCGCCAAGTATTGAGTCTGGGTGCGCGTGCTGCACGACCGGGGGAATTTTCTGAACGTGCCTTTCTCAATGGCAAGATAGATCTGGTGCAGGCTGAGGCGATAGCCGACCTGATCGACAGTGCCTCAGAACAGGCGGCACGTTCCGCACTGCGTTCTCTGCAAGGGCTCTTTTCGACAGAGGTTCACCAGCTGGTAGATAAGCTCACCGAGCTGCGGATCTATGTGGAGTCCGCAATAGACTTTCCGGAAGAGGAGGTTGATTTCTTACAAGAGGGAGATGTCAGCAGTCGACTGGGGGGCATTATTCATCAGCTGGAGCGGGTAGTGGAAAGTGCCAGAGAAGGGGTGCTACTGCAGGAGGGGATGACCCTGGTGATTGCCGGTCGCCCAAATGCGGGCAAGTCTAGCCTACTGAACGCGCTCTCTGGAAAAGAGTCTGCCATCGTTACTGAAATCCCCGGTACCACGCGTGATCTACTGAAAGAGCAGATTGAGATTGATGGCCTACCGATCCATATTATTGATACGGCTGGATTGCGTGAAAGTGAGGATCGAGTTGAACAGGAGGGCATCCGCCGTGCCTGGCAGGAGATTGAAAAGGCAGACCGGGTACTGCTGTTGATTGATGATCAGCTGGGAGAGAGTGAAGAGGATCGGCAGACCATTAAGCGGATTGAGCAACATAGAGAGGTTCCGCTCACCATCCTCCGTACCAAGGTTGATCAGAGTGGAAAAGAGCCGGGTATCCAAAACAGCAAGCAGCAGAATAGAGAGATTGCAATTTCGGCCCACACTGGAGCAGGGATGGCAGCGCTGCGCACCTTTCTGAAGGAGTGTGCAGGCTATCAACCGACGGGTGAAGGCACCTTCCTCGCAAGAAGACGTCACCTGGAGGCGTTGCAACAGGCACGATCTGCGTTGGAACAGGGGAGAATACAGTTAGTGGACTTTCATGCCGGAGAGCTATTGGCAGAAGAGTTGAGGCTGGCACAGGAGTCCCTAGCAGAGATTACCGGAACCTTTACCAGTGATGACCTGCTAGGCAAAATTTTCTCCTCCTTCTGTATTGGTAAGTGATGAGCCTGGCTCAACCCGTTACACGCTATACTCTACGGCAATATTACCGGAACAGACCATGCGAACCCATTTTCTGAAAAATAGTCCACTGCTGAGAATTTTGTTGATCTGGCTACTCTGGGGTACGTTATCTCTGGTTCTTGTAGATCTGCTATCCAAAGACTATTTTGTGCGCTTGATCCATTGGTTGCAGAGTATGCCCTATCGATCTCCGGGAGAGTATCTTCCGCAGCTGCTATATTCGGTAATGGTTTTTGCAATCATCACTAGCTTCATCCGCTCACTCACCTATATCAAAATTTTCCTCTATTCTACCTCAGCTTTTCTGGTGGTGATCTTCTACACCTTTGCCTCAATCTCACCCGATAGTGAGTTTTTCCTTCTGGTTGAGATATTTTTTGGTCTTAACAGCCCAATCTGGGCGAAAATGATCTACATTATTATGTGGTCTTTCTTCTTCAGTGCGGTGCTGGAACTGCTTTTTATCCGCTTCTTCTCCATGAACCGAGCGCAGCGCCTGTCACACTCTAGGAGACTCTCCGCTGAGGCCTTTGATCAGGCACTACACCAGCATGAGCTCAACTATCGAGCGATCCAGATCTTTATATGGGCGATCCCGACTCTCGGCTTTCTTGGTACCGTTGTGGGGATCTCCTTCGCTCTGGAGAAGGCTGCAGACATGCCGGCAAACCTATTGGATGAGACCGCTGTTGAGATCTGGTTCACCAATATCATCCATGCCTTGGGATACGCCTTCTATACCACCATTGCTGGACTGGTCTTCTCGACGATCATGATGATTATCAGCTCTTTTGTCTCCACCCTTGAAGAGCAGGAGATCAATGATCGGCTCTCCACCGAGCCATAATTAAGGAATCTCTAGAAAAGGGCAGCTCTAAAATGCACTTTTTCACTGATTGCTGCTTTAGCTCCGTAGCCGAACCCTCCTAATGTATCGCCCCAATAAAAGCCTCTCTATTTTTGGTGTAGCCAGTGTTGATCTCTTTGCATCAGCACTGGGAGCCTTTGTCATACTCACTCTTGTCTCCCTCCCCTTCTTTATGAATACCGACAAATCGGCCAGGATGGAGCCAATGGTTGAAAAATATGTTCAGCTCTTCAGGGAGAAGGAGAGCCTCCAGCAGCAGATCAACCAGCTATTACAGCAGAATGAGATGATCTCTATCCATGATATGGAGCTGTTGCTGCTGGTTGACTACTCTAACTCCTACGCTTCATTCCTTGATGGGCTGGAGTATGAGCTGCGAACATTGGCTAAATTCTGGAGGCATCGCAACAAAAAGATCCGCCTCTCGCTGATTCTTTACAGTGACAGAAATTCCCGCTACCCGATTCTTAAGGCCAATATTGACCCACAACAGGATCGTGGTGAGCTGAGTGAGATCTATGCGTTGCTGCGTCGTATCCGTAGTGAATCTTTCAAAACCTCGAACAACAGCCACCTCAACCGGGATGGGCCAGAGGCACTCCATCTGGCACTGGAGCAAGCACTGGCATATGACTGGTCTCTGCCGGAGGCGCAACGTTTTGTCTTTGTCCACTACGACAATAGCTGTTACCCAGAGGAGATGGAGCGCTGCATCTATCGTCTGGGTTCACTCCAACAGCAGGTTGCATCGGTCTACATGAAATACACCCAGACCGCGACCAGTGTGGGGCGAGAAGAGGCGCAGGCAATGGCTCAGAAGAGTGGCACCACTTTTATCGATTCTGGTCAGTCATGGACGCTACAGATCTTTGATCGGGCGGATCAGGCACCCTAATTGCAGGAGGTAGGTGCCACCAATAAACTGACTGGAGTAACAAAAAAATGACGACCATAAGAGTTCTTGCACTACTCACACTGCCCCTATTTTTATCAGGCTGCTTTGTCGGAGAGACCGCAGCACTGATCGTTCAGGCCCCTTTTGAGGTTGCTGATATAGTGATTCCCGGAGATCTGGTGGAGTCGACCGGAGAGACACTGGGTTGGTTTACCGATGCAATCATACCTTTTTAAAATAATTGCTTATAATCTATTGTAAAATAGATGGTTTAATCTGTTTTAGCTCACTAAATGAGCCGTTAATATTTTCTATTCAGCTCAATAATTGAGTCGAATATGGCGTATAATTAGACCACACAAAGTAACTGGAGTTGTGTGGATCATGCAAAACCGATGGATTTGGCAGCACTCTGGATGGCCTAATTTCGAGTGGGAGGAGGGAAATCTCATACCGATATTACGCTCGATTCGAATAAAACAGGGGGTGCTGATTGGCAAAATGAGCCTGCTTGGTGTGGCTGAAAAAAAGAGTCACATTGCGGCACTGCAGTCAGAAAATCTACGGGCAATATTGGAAATCGAGGAAGATCAGAACCACGCACTGACTCACAAGCAAGCAGCGCTCATCTTGGCGAAGCTGAAAAAAATAGAGCTACCATTGGCAATGAGCCAGCTTGAACAATGGCACTGTACGCTCTTTTCAGAGCACGCTGTGGAGGGTGTTAACGATGGTACACAAGCGCATCTATTTGCCGCACCGCTCTACTCCATAAAAAACCGGCCCTGAGGCCGGC
>Ga0233428_1004436_pt1 | contig 10933 bp, 13 predicted proteins | sample SI_118_April2016_4_FD_179890 | JGI IMG/M metagenome (GOLD analysis project Ga0233428, IMG submission 179890) | Seawater microbial communities from Saanich Inlet, British Columbia, Canada - SI_118_April2016_120_MG | ecosystem: Environmental > Aquatic > Marine > Inlet | place: Canada: British... | reverse complement strand
TAGGCATTGATCGAAATTCTCTTGGAAAAGATGTAATAACTGTTACTATATGCCCTTGTTTAACAAAAAATTCTGCCAACTCACGAGTTCTCCTGCCAGTTCCGGTCATTTCCGGAAAATAGTGTTGGTGAAGCATTAGTATATTCATTTATTTATTTGAAAGTTGTGCAAAGACATCTATTGTTTTCTTGGCAGTTTTTTGCCAAGAATAATTCCTAACTCTTTCATATCCATTTATTATTTGTTTATCATAAAGATCATTATTGTCTATTAATAATTTTATTTTTTCTGAAATCTCTACTGGTTCTACTGGATTAAAATAAAGAGCGGCGTTTCCATTTATTTCAGGCATAGCAGAAATATTTGAACAAATAACCGGTGTGCCATGTGCCATTGCTTCTAAAGTTGTCATGCCAAAAGTTTCAGCTAAAGATGGGAAAATATATAATTTTGCACCATTGTAAAGTTTATACAATTCTTCTCTATCTAAAGGCGGTTTTATTGTAACATAGTCCGAAATTTTAAGTTCTCTAATACTGTCCATAATTTCACAATAGTGATTCTTATCAACATTATCCATAACAAGATAAAGGTGATAGTCATAATAAGTATTTTGAATAAAAAGATTAAAACCAATAAGTAAATTTAAATGATTATGGTGTATTGCTGAATTGGCAACATAAAGAAAATATTTATTTGTGTTACTTATAGATATCTGTTCTACTCTCTCATCAAATCCCAAATGAATAGCATTTACAATTTTGGGATCTACATTCGTGTAATGTAATAGTTCATCTCTCGCTGTTTGAGAAACGCAGATAACCATATTAGAAGATTTTAAGGATATTTCTTTAAGTTTTTTTAATATAAATGATTTAATTTGACCATATGGTAGATATTGTGAGTTTGTCCACGGAAGGTTTGAGTGTATAACTAAAATTGACTTTATCCTAAAATATTTCAAAATAAAAGGTGAGGCATTAAGGGGCGAAAATAAAATATCTGTTTTATGATAAATTAAAATAAATGGTAAAAGTAATTGCATCCAAAAAAATCTAACTATATTGGTCCCGTGAATTGATGAAATATTAACTATTTTAAAGTTTTTTTTATAACCTTTTAGTCTTTTGTATATTTCCCCATTACAGTAAACTACATAGAAGTTTTTTTGATCGACCAAAGTCAATTCACGAACCAAATTTGTAATATAAGTGAAATACCCTCCCACCTGATCTGGGCCAGTAGCATTAATAAAAATAGTCAGATTATAATATCCTGTGTAATAAAGTTCTTGGATTATTAAACCAGCTATACATCCAATTAATGTTTTTTTGAATAGTATTTGGGTGTTCAATATTGTTTTTTTGACGAAGGCGATTATACTCAATTTCCATTTTCATCGCATAATCTTTTCCACTACTTATTGTGTTGCCATCGAATCTGAATCCACTCCAATAATCATATACTACTTTAAACTTTGCACCTTTCAGAAATAAATCCATCATCAATTCCCCATCCCAGGCTATATTATTATTTTTATTGAAACCACCAACTCTTTTGAAAATACTTGACTTAAAAAAAGAAGAAGGTTGAACAATTGTACAATTGCCATATAGATATTGTTTAAAATTCATTTTTTTAGAAAAAATCTTTTTCTGAATTTCATTGTTTTCATTAATCACATCACCATATGCGCTGATTACATCTATATTTAGTTTTTTAGAAAATATACGGTTAACCTTTTTAAGGACGCCGGGATATATAATGTCATCAGAATTCAAATAACCATATATCTCACCTGTAGCTTCTGCAAAGCCATTATTTAGTCCTTCTGCAGGCCCAGAATCCGCTTTGTAAATGATTTTGCTAATTCGATCTTGATATTCTTCAATAATCTTACGGCTACCATCGGTACTCCCCGGATCAACAATGATATATTCTAAATTGCTATAATTTTGATTTAATATAGATTCAATTGTTTGGCGCAAATACCTGCTTTGATTAAATGAAATGGTGACTATTGAGATTCGTTTTGTAGACATCACGTTTTTATAATAATGCAAAAAGAAGAATGGACGGGGATAATCAAAATATTAACTAATTGTAATATTAATACCCCAATCCTCGTGTTGATGAATTTTACTTTAATATCTATCAAACAAGGGCTCTATATAGAAGAGGGGGTTTAATAAAAAGTATTTTACTCCCTAAAACAATAATTAAAATAAAGAGAGAACCAAATGCATATGCCTCTGCATTAAGCAGAATAAATATAAGTGGAGCCGCATATTTAAATGGTATTTGTTTAAATAATTGAGAAAATAAAAACACCCAAAATAATGTGAACAAGTACCCACATTGGTAGATTAATTCTCCAAATACAGAAGTCACAAATGGCCTATATTTATATTTAAGCATACCAACACCCAATAATGGACGATGTTTTGATAATCTAAATGTTTCAAAATATGTTTCTAATCTCGATTCATTTGATCCATATGAAATACCATCTGAATTAAATTTTTCAACCGTTTGGAAAAGAATCATTCTGGTTGCGATGGAGAATAGATTCCCAGTTTGATTGCTATTTGAAGGAATAAGCACAAAATATTTTGTGGATGCATAGAAAAATACGATGAACACAAAAATACTAATTGTGAGTATTGATTTCTTAATCATTGATGTAAGGCTATTATCAATTTTATTAAAAAATAAGTAACTCGAAAAAATAAAAGTGAAAAACAGACCAGATGTTGAAGCTGTTAAAATAGCACTTACCAAAAAAATGTAGAATTTTTTATAGTCTTTTTTATAAATCATATACCAGTAAAAAGCTATAGCTTGGTTTACTGCCCACGCACCGGGCTCCCAAAATATACCTTGAACTCTAAATGGTGATAATCCATTTAGAGTAGAATCAACAAAAAGGAATAAATTTTTAAAATGGCTGAATTCACCAAAGTTCACACTAGAAAAGTGACTAGGCAACCCTGGGTAAATTATTTTTATAATTGAAATAGCAAATGAAACATAAATTAAACCAATAATAATTTCGGCATATTTATCCAAAATATTGATTATAGATTTCTTATTTAATATGGACAGTATGAAATAAATACTAAAAGTACTTAACAACGTATTTACATTTGATTTATACGAAAAATTTAATAATGTAGAGAAAATTAATAACAATGGAACAATCATAGCAATAGGTAAACCTAATCCAAGTATTTTTTTATTATAAAACATTATAATATAAAGAAATAATGAAGATATAAAGACTGCCTTGAATGGCGCATTATATACACTTTGTAGCCAAGATCCATTACCAAAAACTATGAGCAATGCTAAAAAATAATCAAATGGTTGGTTAAATATTTTATTGATTAATTTCATTTTTTTGAAGATAAATTAGTATGAGAAAATGTGGGAGTATAAATATCATAATTCTCCCAATCATCCTCAATAATTCTATTGGCTATATCTTCATAGATATTGGGTTCCGGATAGGGTGTACTCAATGTGAATTGAGCATAAGTAGTATTTAACTCCTTAGCATAAATTATTGTTTGCATTATAGTTTCTTTATTCTCAAACTCAGTACCAAGTATATAAAATGCTCCTATTTTTACTCCTGACTTCTCTGAGTCTTCAACGATATCCTCTTGGTGGCTTTTCTTAGAAGATTTTCTACTAATATTATTTAATATTTCTTTGTTAAAGGATTCAATTCCTACGTTTATTCCCTTTAAGCCAGACATAACCATTATTTTCAAATATCCTAGCTAAATATCCAAACATCATAATTGGAATTTTAACAGAATTTTTTTTGGCTCTAATCAATATTTTACTAAAATAATTATTTCCATAATTAATTGACGTACCAAACCCACCTGATAAGTCTTTATTTATAACTAAATTATTTTTTGACTTAATATCAACGAGTGTTATTCTCAATCTTTTTATGTAACCTTAGTTATCTGCTTTTTGAATTTGGAGCAACATTGTTCTGAGGTTTGACCTCGTGATTACATTTAATACCATTGCAATAGTAAATAATATTAAAGAACTAATCATTGTTCCTGTTGCTAAAATTGCTAAAGGAACGTGTGTAACATATCTTGTAATTATAAATTCATTTATTACTGGTGCACCAATTAATAAGCTTAACATTAATAATATAAAACCGAATGATCCAAAAAATAATAGGGGTTTATAATCAATAATAATCATTAATAAAGCATTAAATATCCTAACACCATCTTTAAAAGTATTTAATTTTGAGATGCTCCCCGAAATTCTTTTTTTGTAATTGATTGGGATTTCTTTAATCCTAAATTTATAAATCAATGCACTAATGGTCATTTCTGTTTCTACCTCAAAATTATTTGTTAGAATTGGCATATTTTTAGCAAACCTTTTGTTTAACACTCGGTACCCACTAAAAATATCATTCAACCTTGTATGAAATATTAGGTTTATAATTTTTCTAATTAATCTATTGCCAAATTCATGAAATCTTCTGTCATTTTGTTTTTTATAAATATCATTAGATAGACGATCACCAACAACAATGTCTGCTTTATTTGTTAAAATTGGTTTTAATAATTTTTCCAAGATTTCATTTTTATAGCGTATCCATCAAATATTTTTTCTGCAACTTTTGTAATATCTATTTGTTGCAGTTCTTTCAGTCTATGCTGACCTTTTTTAATAAGCGATGAACTAAGATTATCAGATTGCAATAAACTCTTAATATTGTTTGGCAAACTTTCCGGTTTATTCAAATCACATAACAATGCTGCATCGTCAACTTGTTCCCTTAAATCAGGAAGGTCAGAATAAATAACAGGCACACCTATTGAAAATGCTTCCAAGGGTGGAATATTTGTTGGTCCAAAATATGTAGGCATTACCAGCGCAAGAGAATGTTTATACAGGCTATAAATATCTTCACCGGGAACAAATCCAATGTATTTAATTTGATCACTAACCCCAATTTTGTTCGCATACTCTAGGACATAGTTTAAGTTTCCCTGATCTGACCCACTAAAAACAGCAGCGATTTCAATATTTTCTTTTTTCAAGAATGATATTGCATCAATAATATATATATGATTTTTATGAGACCAAAATTGCGAAGGGTAGTAAATATAATTGCAATTAATATTATATTTCTTTTTCACATCAATAGAATTCGTATTATTGGTATCTTCTGAAGGTAAGAATGAAACAGGATATACTCTATTTTCATCTACACCATACCTTCTAATAATATTTATCTTACCTCGATTTGAATCCGTTATAATTGCAATTGATTTAATTAGTGATTTATTATATAGGATTTCTCGTTGTTCAAATATACGAAATGCGTACCCTTCGGGGAATTCCGGTGTATCTCTATGCGATAGGTCCCAAACTGTGGTAATATAATTAATTTTTACCAAATCAAGGGATAACCCGTTTGGCGATAAAAAATAGGCTAAATCAATATTGTTTTTTATTAGTATTTTTTCAAATGGAGACATTATTTTATATTTTTCTACAAAATAATAAGCCCAATTTTGTCTCAATAAATACCTAAATACTTTTTCTAAATATTTTTCCTTTATAAATATTGGTTTAATATTATGAACTTGTAATTTTGCTATGTTTTCTTTAGAAAAAACAAATACCGTAAATTTATAATTATTAAGCTGTTTTAATTCGAGAATGGTTGTCAACTGTTGTTGAAAACCTCCCCCTATTTCTTCATCTCCAGAGAATATTAAAGCAATATGTAATTTTTTTTGTATGCTATATTCAGAAATCATAATAACCTAATTATTCTCATATAATATTTTTTTTAACACTTTTGTTATTTTTTCTATTTCAGAATTATTTAGAGCTAAACCACTGGGTATATAAAACCCTCTACGAGAAATTCTCTCTGCTACAGGATATTCTTCTCCCTTAAATAATCCTCTTTTAATTAATACAGGCTGTAAATGCAAAGGATAAAAGAAGGGTCTGGTTCCAATACCATTCTTACCCAATTTTTTCATAACGGTAATGGCATTAAAAGAATATTCATTTTTTAATACAATCCCATACACCCAGTAAATATTTCTTGCAAAATCTGTTTTTTCTAGGGGAAGTTGAAGACCCTCTATATCTTTAAGTAAATGATTATACAAAGCCCCCATCTTTCGTTTTTTTTCTACAAATTTGTTTAATTGTTCTAATTGAGCCAAACCCAATGCTGCCTGCAGATTGGTCATGCGGTAATTCCAACCAAGGGTTTCATGTACAAATCTTTGTTCTTTTTGAAAACACAAATTGCGCAGACTACGGCATTTTTCCGCTAATTGTTCATCATTAGTAACAACCATACCACCCTCACCGGTGGTGATATGTTTATTGGGATAAAAACTAAAAGTACTTATATCGCCGAATGATCCACAGGGATTACCATTGTAAGTTTGACCAATCATTTCTGCAGCATCTTCAATGATTTTTAAATTATATTTTTTTGCAAGTTCAAGAATAGGTTTCATATCAACAGGTAACCCATAAATATGAACAACCATAATCGTTTTTGTTTTGTCTGTTATTTTATCCTCAATTTGAGAAACATCCATATTCCATGTAAGGGGATCACTATCTACGAGAACTGGTGTAGCACCTGAACGTATTATTTGATGAATACATGAAATAATTGTAAATGTTGGTAAAATAACTTCATCATCTTTACCAATTCCCAATGCTTCCAGGGCAATATCTATAGCTGCAGTACCGTTTGCAACAGCTATCCCAAATTTCCTACCAACCCGCTCTGAAAAAGCGCTTTCAAACTTTTTAACAAAGGGGCCCTCTGACGATATCCAACCTGTATCAATACACTCATTAAGATATATTTTTTCATTGCCGTTCAGTAAAGGTTCATTGACTGGTATAAAATCTGACATTACACCACCTTTCTCAATACAAAACAAACCCCCCAAGTATTTTCACTTGGTGAATTACCGGTTAAAAATTCTTCGGTCTTCATAACTTTGAAATTATTTTTTTCTGTAAAATATTCTATTTCTGGTATGGAAAAATGTCGCATAGGATGGGTTTCAGAAAATTTACTGTAACTATCGGTGATCTTGTCCCGGACAAAAACAGTATAGTTCACATCAACCCTGTTTTCGTTGGGTAGTATATTTGGCTCAGCAATTCGAATAATTTCCACTTCATTGTTATCCATACGCTTCACCCGTATTTCAGGCTTCCGATGGTACACGGCCGGACTGTACCAGACGTCAAACACAAACAAGCCTCCCACTTGCAGATGCTCGGCAGCACGCTGAAATACAGCCAAAACGTCATCATTGATAGTCTGATAACTGACCACATGAAACAATGCCAAAACAGCATCAAAACTGTGCCCTAGATTGACTGTGCGGATATCTCCCTTCTGGCAGGTGAGACCATCCATCTGCCGTGCTTTCTGAATCATGCTATCACTAAGCTCAATTCCTGTTACATTATATCCTTTTTTCGCCAGCAGCCTACCGTGTTTACCCGTTCCAGAACCAAATTCCAGCAATTCACAACAGCCGGAAACTCCGTACGCTTGCAGTAAGGAATCAATGTATTCAACCTCTCCTTCGTAATCCTTATCCTGATAAAGAAGATCGTAATAGCGGCTGTAGGCATCAAAAACGGGACTATCGCTCATTCAGAGTTACCAAAATTTAAATTGTTGGGCAGTTTTGATACAAAACGGGTTTTATCACCTTCCCCTGTGTAGGGTCCTTGTTTTACTTCATACATTTCAATTTCTTCCAAAACCTCAAAACCGTGGCCAGCCTGGATTAGCAGGATCACATCTCCGGCTTCAAGCACTCGGCTTTCAAGGTATTTCTGCTCTTCCGTGTAGAAATCCACCCGCAGGCGTCCTTTTTTAATAAATAGAACTTCCTGCGTATAATGAACTTCCCTTTTAACAGGGTTATGGACATGTGGCTGGATTGTTTTTCCCTTGGGGTGCTTCATAAAGGCCAGCTGCTGGGATAGGTCATCTTCAGTAAAAAAATGGATCCCTTCTTCACTAAATTTGTGAAACACAATGAGAGCAAGAAGTTGACTGTTATGGACGATTTTTTCAATCATAATCGATGCCTATTTCGCTGACGGATTAAAAAAATGATAATGATTATACGTTAATTTAGCCAATTATTATTCTGTACTAGTTTACGAAGTTTTGAATCTATCAATATTGTTAATAAATAAAAAATAGACCATAGTTTATTCTTATAATCAAATAAACTATCGTAGTATTTTCTATTACGTGAATTATAATATCGAATGATTTGAATTACATTTTTTGTAATAGCAATTGATTTTATGAAAAGATACTTCGCAATCTGCAATAAGTTTTTACTATGATTACGATAAAATGTATAAGCATTCCCTTTTCCGTGCTGTTTTGCTCTATGAAGCATGTAAGAAAGCGTAATTGTACTTGCATCATTTACATGCAAACCCACTGCATCAGGTGTCCAGATTATCTTTTGGCCAATACTATACACTTTTTGATTTAATCCACATTCACCATCTCCAACAAGTTTGTCTTCTGGAGCATCACAGGGCGGATAGCCACCCACTTTAAAAAGTGTATCCCTTCTGATTGAATAATTACCAGCATTTATATGTTGTCCAGAGATTAATTCTAATGTATCTATACCAAAATCTAACTTCCCCAACCATCCCTCATAAGGCTTAAACCAATTCGGAGGTGTACCATTTATCCACTTTAATAAAATTTTGCCCCCCACGGCCCCAACTTCAGGATCAGAATACGGTTTCAAAATTTCACGTACCCAATTGTCGTTAACAATAATATCATCATCAATAAGACCAATTATTTCTCCTCGCGCAGCTTTGAAGCCAGTATTACGTGCATTTGCGCTTCCCGGTCTTTCTTCAAAGGTATAGTTTATGGGTATTGTAGTCTGCTGTGAAAAATTTTTAATTATATCACGCGTATTATCAGTTGAATTATTATCGACTGGAATAATCTCATAAATATGATCAGTCCCTTTTTGGTTACATAAGGCAGATAAAGTTTCTTCAATTATTTTACTACCATTGTAAGTCGGGATAACAATAGAAAAATATATTTGATTCATCTAAATATAAACAACACCACTGAATAAATAATCGGCTTAATCAATATTATTACCAATTAAATATCTTTATTCATATGATTTATCAACAACAAAATGCCTTCCTTAAGGGTGATTAATTCTCTTTTCAAAAGCAATTTCATTTTAGATATATCAGGACATCTTCGGGTCATATCACCTTCCTTTAAAGGAGACAAATGAATTATTTTTGATTTTGATCCAACAAGTTCCCTTATTTTGTTAGCAAGATCTAAAATACTGATTTCTATGTCACTACCAATGTTTATAACATCGTTAATATATACTTCATCCTGAAAAGCTGTTATACAAGCATCTACATTGTCATCTATATAGCAAAATGTCCTTGTTTGTCTACCATCACCATAAATTGTAATATCTGCCCCTTTTAATGCGGCTCTGATAAACCTGGGGATTACAAAATCTTCGCTTTGATTTGGGCCATAAGTGTTAAAAAACCGAAATATTGTGTAATCCAAACCAAATTCATGCTGAAAAGATCTAAAATACGCTTCCCCAACATTTTTTACAATAGCATAGGGTAAACGTGAGTTTAGCGGTGTTGTGACTTCATGCTGAGGGATCTCAAATGGTTCGCCATATACTTCAGATGAAGATGAATAAAAAACATGTTTTATATTATGGTCTCTACAAAGTGTTAAAATATTTTCAATACCCTTTATATCATTTAAAACAGAGATTGGATTTGCAAGTGTTCGCTCCACACCAACAATTGCAGCATAGTGAAAAACATAATCGAAATGGTTGGTTTGAAATATTGATGACATATCATCAAGGTTATTAACATCTGCATTTATAAATACTGTATTTTTATTTTTAGGTATTTTGGATATGGATCCAGTAAGTAAATTATCCACAATAACAACCTGATAGTCCAATTCAGCCAGTTTTTTTGCAAGACTGCTGGCTATGTTACCCGCGCCACCAGTTATAAGTATTTTCATCTATTTCCTCTTATTATTAATTCTAGTGATGTAGGACTAAATATTCAACCAATCAAAATCGGCAACTTCCGGATATCTATTCTTATGTGCATCAACAGCCTGCGGCTGATTTAGGCAGTCTTGAACGGAAACCTCTGGTATAATATCTTCGGCAATACCTTTCTTGATAAAAAAAGCATTATATCCATGTAAATTGCATCCTACTAACCGATAACCCTTTTCTTTGGCTAGTTTGACAAACGCTGGCAACGAAGCTCCCATGTAATCAGGATGTATGTTAAATCTATTGAAGTCTTTACTATATGGTACCGTAAGAGATTTTTCACCCAATACATTATGATACTCTAACACCACTACTCGAGGTTCTACAGCCTCTAGTGCTTTCCATATCCAGTAGTCCACACTATCTATATCTAGAGAGAATAAATCAATTGTTCTTTCATCTAGATTATAATCCTTCATCCCTTGTTTTACAATTTCATTTATATTATCTCTTGTTATCCATTTTTTATAAATTTTCGGTGGGAAAAGATTGGTGTCAGGATGAGATGTGAAATATTTTTCGGAATTCTTTTTCTCATTTTCTGCACCACAGATTAAGATGCCATTCCAGCCATTGTTTACAATTAAATTAGTTGTATTAGCCCCAAAAGGTGAAGCGAAGGCAACATGGACTTCATACGAAAAAGTTGACATAAAGTTAAGCAACATTTGTTAGTTTTCCATATTCAATAGGTGTTTTGTAGCCTAAGGCTGAATGAAGCCTTTGGCGGTTGTAAAACACCTCTATGTATT